>ENA-ORCX01000222-ORCX01000222.1-marine-metagenome-genome-assembly--contig:-NODE-222-length-38352-cov-4.443867_pt1 | contig 38352 bp, 35 predicted proteins | sample MGYA00248630_ERZ508518 | MGnify/ENA primary metagenome ERZ508518 (study PRJEB26188, sample SAMN06268768) | marine metagenome | isolation source: Bioluminescent Bay, La Paraguera, Puerto Rico | place...
GAAGCCGTTGAAAAAAGCGAGATCGGTCTAACGCCAGTTGCGCGGATTGCAAGCTACAAAGGGCTGGTGTTTGCAACCTTTGACCCAAACGCACCTGATCTCACAGACTATCTGGGGGACTTCACCTTCTATCTCGATATCATGCTTGATAACGACGAAGGTGGAACAGAGTTCATTGGCGGAGCAATCCGTTCAGAAATTGACTGTAACTGGAAGCTCCCGGCAGAGAATTTTGTCGGCGATATCCTACACGCTTTCTGGACCCACCAGTCCGGTGCACAGGCCATCCTTGGTGGTGGCGTTGACCTTGGGAAGCGCTACGACGAACTGGCGTTTCAGGCTTCGGTCTATGGTCATGGGATCGAAACCAATCTGGATAAGGTCGGCAACACGCGCACCTTGGGCTACCCGGAACTGGTCGACTATGTTTTCGATCTGAGCGAACGTGCCGTCGAACGTCTTGGCGAGCTGCGTGCACGCGCAATCGGTGCCATTTCTTCGGCCACGGTCTTCCCGAACTTTTCATTCCTGCCCGGCCAGAACACCTTCCGTGTCTGGCATCCACGCGGACCAAACAAGATTGAGCTGGTGTCCTGGACAATCGTGAACAAAAACGCGCCGGATCACATCAAGGAGCTCTATCGCAAGGGCGTGATGATGACATTCTCGCCCGGCGGCGTTTTCGAAATGGATGATGGCGAAAACTGGGAATATTCAACGCGCGTCAATCATGGTTTCGTCACCCGCCAACAGCCTCTGCATTACGCCCTTGGACTGGGAACCGAAGACAAGAGCCGTGAGTTGCCCGGTCATATCCATAAGGGTTCCTTAAATGATGCAAACCAGCGGCTGTTTTACACACGTTGGTCCGAATTTATGGAGCACGACAACTGGTCTGATCTTCAGAATGGCGAAACGGCCTCACCGAAAAAAACAAACATTGCCGCGGAGTGACCCGAATGTCGGATGTTCTTGATATCACCAGCACTTTCGACGACTTGTCGCGCCCGACCGACGCGGAAACGGAACGTGCTGTCGCGCGTTTTCTGCATGCGGAAGCGCGTATTCTTGATCGGGAAGCCTATCAGGAGTGGCTTGAAGAATTCATAGACGAAGACATCCATTATTGGATGCCCGACATGGAAACACGTAATCGATCGGACCCGCGCGGAACGTTTCGGTATGGTGATACGGCATATTTTGATGACCGCATATCCGAATTGCGGGTGCGCATTGCACGCTATAACGAGCCATCAGCCTGGGCAGATAACCCGGCAACCCGGCACATGCATCAAATTTCCAATATTGAAGTCTTTGAAACCGACGACCCCAAGCTGGTTGCTGCCTGCTCGGTATTTACCAATGTGCGGAACCGCAACGAAACGGATCAGGATGTGGTTTACGGACGCCGCGAAGATGTTCTTCGCCGTCATGGAAACGGATTCCGTCTTTGCCGACGGCGTATCTTTATCGTTCAGAACGTTTTGCTTTCCAAAAACCTGAACACCTTCTTGTAACAAACAAAAAAGGAAACGCCATGGGACGGCTTGATGGATACAGCGCCCTTGTAACCGGCGGCGGCAAGGGCATAGGCAAAGCGGTTGTCGACCGCTTTGTTCAGGAAGGTGCAAGGGTCGGGATCCTGGTTCGGTCTGAACAGGATGCGAAAAATCTGGAAGCACAGCATGGTGATCGTGTGATCACCTGCATCGGAGATGTTCGCAACTGGGAAGACAATCAGCGTGCTGTTGCAATGGTTGTCGAACAGTTCGGTCGCCTAGATACCCTCGTACCCAATGCAGGAATTTATGATTTCTCAGATCGGTTTGATTCTATCTCCGGCGAGGAAGTAACCACCAAATATCGTGAGATTTTCGATGTGAACGTTCTTGGCTACATGCTCGCAGTGCGCGCTGGCCTTGAAGCCCTAACGCATTCGAAAGGGTCGATCATTTTTACTTTATCCTCATCGAGCTTCTTTGCCGGCGGGGGAGGCGCGTTTTATGTCGCATCCAAACATGCACTGGCCGGTTTCCTCAAACAAATTGCGTTCGAGTTGGCCCCTGACATCCGGGTGAATGCGGTTGCGCCGGGTGGCACACGCACCAATCTCGGCGGATCGGGCGGTGATCAGCGCGAACTTGCTGCCATCGAGGGCTTTGACACGATGGTTTCCAAAACTGTGCCACTCGGTTTCCTGTCAGAGCCCGAAGACCATGCTGGCCTTTATGTAACGTTGGCAAGTCGGGAAGACAGCCGTTTTGTAACCGCCGAAATCGTCCGCTCTGACGGTGGGCTTGAGGTGCGTGGCGGTGGACGCCGAAGAAAGGAAGCAAAATGAACAAAACGCAGCAAACAGTCGACCAACGTGTTGCGGCGTTGAAATCACGGATGCACCTGCCCGTCATCTCAGCACCAATGTTTCTGGTTTCTGGACCAGACATGGTCATTGCCGCATCAAAGGCCGGGGTGATGGGTGCGTTGCCTGGACCGAACGCACGCTCGATCGAAGACCTTCGGGGCTTCTTCGAAGCGATCACACGCGAAATCGGCCCTGATGATGCGCCGTGGGCATTCAACATGATTACCCACACCAGCTATGGCCGATTTGACGAAGAACTTGCACTGGTCAGTGAATTCAAACCCGAGCTTGTGATCACGGCGCTAGGCGGACCGCACCGGGTGTCCGAAGCCGTACATGCCTATGGCGGACTGGTTTTTGCAGATGTGAACAGTCCGAAATATGCCCGCAAAGCAATTGAAAAGGGAGCAGATGGTCTCGTGCTTGTCTGTTCGGGGGCTGGTGGGCATACCGGCGAATACGCCATGATGCCCTTTATTGAGGAAGTTCGGAGCTTTTTTGACGGTCCCCTGATCGTCGGCGGCGGAATTGGAAACGGTCGGGCAATCCGGGCGACTGAAATTCTGGGCGTTGACTTTGCCTATATCGGCACCCGGTTTCTAAATGCCCGCGAAACCATGATCCAAGACGAATATCGCAAAATGCTGATCAAGAGTTCGATGGAGGACATCATCGCTTCACGCGCGATTACCGGTGCGCTTGGCAACTGGATGAAAGCCAGCATCGATGCTGCTGGTATTTCGATGGATCACATGAAGTCCGAAGCCAAAATCGATTTCTCCGGCGATATGCATGACGGCAATAAAGCATGGAAAAATGTCTGGAGTGCTGGTCAGGGCGTCGGTCAGATCACGGCTTCCGAACCGATGGCAGACATTGTTGCCTCTCTTCAGCGCGGCTACGACGCAACATTTACCGAAAATCAAACCGCAAAAAAGGAAATGGCATGACTGATCTCACACCCGAAATCATGGCCGCCCGCCTGAGAGAAGCGGAACAGACCAATACCCCAATTGATCCCATTCGTGAGTCAATCGCCAACGCCGATCAGGCATATGCTATTCAGGAAATCAATACCGTTGCACGCCTTGAAAGTGGCGGGCGTCTGGTTGGCCGCAAGATTGGTTTGACCAACCCCGTTGTTCAAAAGCAGCTTGGTGTCGATCAACCCGACTACGGCATGCTGTTTGCCGATATGGAAATCGATCATGGTGGTGAAATCGCTTATGCCAAAGGTGCACAAAACCGCGTAGAGGCCGAACTTGCGTTCGTGATCGGCAAGGATTTGCCCGAACCGCAAACCTCAATGGCCGAGGTTCTCCGTGCCATTGAATATGTTGTGCCAAGCCTTGAGATTGTTGGTTCACGTATTCGCGACTGGGATATCGGCTTTGTCGACACCGTCGCAGACAATGCGTCGTCAGCCTATTTTACACTTGGCCCGTCACCAAAACGACTAAGCGATGTCGATCTGCTGAACTGCAAAATGGAAATGACCTGTAACGGTGATCAAGTCAGTGCTGGTGCTGGTCGTCAGTGCCTTGGATCACCCTTGAATGCCGTGCTGTGGCTTGCACGGGTGATGGCACATGTCGGTCGGCCACTTGGCGAAGGCGATATTGTCCTGTCCGGCGCGCTGGGGCCGATGGCCGCTGCAAGCGCTGACACTGTCTTCACCGCCCAGATTGAGGGCTTTGGTGAAACTTCCGTTCGTTTCGGAGCATAATATGTCAAAAATCAAAGTAGCAATTATCGGATCGGGCAATATCGGAACCGACCTGATGATCAAGGTGATGCGCCTGTCTGAAGTACTGGAAATGGGTGTAATGGTCGGCATTGATCCAGAAAGTGATGGTCTCGCCAGAGCTAAACGTATGGGTGTTGCGACGACCCATGAAGGTCTTGAAGGTTTGCGTAACCTTCCAGAATACAAGGATATTGGTATCGTGTTTGACGCGACCTCTGCCGGGGCGCACAAACATCACTCTGAAGCCCTGATTGCTGACGGCAAGCAGGTGATTGATCTGACGCCCGCAGCTATCGGCCCGTTTGTTATCCCGTCGGTCAATATTGATGCGCATCTTGATTCTGCCAATGTCAACATGGTCACCTGTGGTGGCCAGGCAACCATCCCGATTGTCGCGGCGATCAATCGTGTTTCCAAAGTACATTGGGGTGAAATCGTTGCGTCGATCTCTTCGCGTTCGGCAGGTCCGGGTACACGGGCAAACATCGACGAATTCACCGAAACGACCCGTTACGCCATTGAACGTGTTGGTGGTGCGACGCGTGGAAAGGCGATCATCATTCTTAACCCCGCCGAACCGCCATTAATCATGCGCGATACAGTGTTTTGCCTGTGCGACGATGCCGATCAGGAAGCCATTCGCAAATCCATCGACGATATGGTTGCGGAAGTTCATAGCTATGTCCCGGGATATCGACTGAAACAGAATGTTCAGTTTGAACGGATTGGTAACAACGCGCCGCTCCATATTCCAGAAATGGACTCTGATTTCACGGGCCTCAAAGTGTCTGTGTTCCTCGAAGTAGAGGGTGCTGCACATTACCTGCCTGCCTATGCCGGCAATCTCGACATTATGACATCAGCTGCCCTTCGCACGGCAGAACGCCTTGCAATCAAGCGCGGTTGGGTCTCCGAAGGAAAGGAAGCCGTTGCATCATGACAAAGCTTTATATTCAGGATGTTACGCTGCGCGATGGCATGCATGCGTTGCGCCATCAATATGATCTTGGTCATATTCGCGCCATCGCACAAGCCCTTGATGAAGCTGGGGTTGACGCCATCGAAGTAGCGCATGGTGACGGTTTGACGGGCTCGACGTTCAATTATGGTTTTGGCCGGCACACCGATGCACAATGGATCGCAGAAGCAGCAAAGGTTTGTAAAAACGCCAAACTCACGACCCTTCTGATCCCCGGGATTGGGACGATTGAGGATCTGAAACACGCCCATGACATTGGTGTAACATCTGTCCGTGTTGCGACACACTCCACGGAAGCCGATGTTGCTGCCCAGCATATTTCAGCCGCGCGCCAAATGGGTATGGATGTATCGGGCTTTCTGATGATGTCGCATATGACCGCACCTGACATCTTGGCCAAAGAGGCCAAAAAGATGGAGCAGTATGGTGCGCACTGTGTCTATGTCACGGATTCTGGTGGGGGAATGGTTATGCGCGATGTTGGCATGCGATTTGATGCATATGACAAAGAACTTGATCCACTGACCGAGCGTGGCGCACATATGCATGAAAACCTTTCTCTATCGGTTGCAAACTCCGTTGTCGCCGTCGAGCATGGTGCCAAGCGTGTTGATGCATCTCTTGCAGGCATGGGCGCAGGGGCCGGGAATACACCGATCGAAGCATTTATTGCCGTCGCCAATCTGATGAAGTGGGAGCACGGTTGTGATCTCGCGAAATTGCAGGACGCTGCCGAAGAACTCGTACGTCCACTGCAGGATCGACCGGTGCGGGTGGATCGCGAAACACTGTCACTTGGCTATGCCGGTGTGTATTCCAGCTTCCTGCGTCACGCAGAACGCGCAGCCGATCAGTTTGGCCTCGATACCCGCGATATACTGATTGAACTTGGACGTCGCCGCATGGTGGGCGGACAGGAAGATATGATTTGGGATGTTGCGCTTGATCTGTCGAAATCAGTCGGGACTGCCTGACCTAAAGCCGGTCGCACTGTCCTTAGTTTGAAGGTGCGGCCGGGTCTTTTTGCTTGGTGACCAATTCCATAGCCAGATCAACAAACCGATCGGATGAAACACCTTCAAGTGTGTGGTGAAGGATGGAATCTCCCATCATCAGGCAATAGGTCACATAGGCACGTTCACGTGCTTCGTGTCTTGGGAGCCCCTGCTCAAGGAACAGGTTTTCGAAATAGTTCAGACGGATTTTATCAACTTCTTCAACAACCTGGTGAGGCATTTCAACCCGGCGACCCCAATCGCGGATGCTGAATTCGATCTGGGCGAAAGCAGGTGATTTAGGTTGTCTTGGCAAGGACAGAAGACTGCGCAACTGCTGCCGGGCTTCGGCACCGGAGCGGGTGATCGAACGGATAACATCAATTGTCATGCGTCGGCGCCAGTTTGAAAGCATCGCCAACAGCAATTCACCACGCGTGGCAAAGTGCCAGTAAAAACTGCCTTTTGTCACGCCAAGCGACTTGCAAAGCGTATCGATCTTGATCCCACGTACATTGTCACGCACCAGGATCTGGATAGCGGCATCGACCCAGTCCTGCTCTTTCAATGGCGCATCCTTGATACGTTTTGTCGGAGACCGACGCTGACCCTTGGCAGAAGTCTCCGGTTTCTTTTCACTGTGCTTCTGCGAGATACGGGGCACGACCAAGATCCTCAAGATAGATTTTGCGTTTAACCATAAAAACAACTTATTACAAAGGATGGACAGATGAAACATATCATCATCATCGGAGCCGGTCAGGCGGGGGCTGCTGCTGCCATCAATCTGCGCGAAAAGGGGTTTGCGGGCGCCATTACCTTGATCGGTTCGGAAATTCACCCCCCCTATGAACGTCCCGAACTATCAAAAGCTTACGCCCTCGCAAATGTCGAATTCAGCAAACTTATCATACTTGACGAAGAGGCTGCGAAACAGCGTGATATTGACCTGCAACTTGGCAAGACTGTCACGCGGATTGATCGTGAACAAAGATGCATTGTTGTTGATGGAAAAACCTTATCCTATTCGACCTTAATCCTCGCCACAGGCGGATGTGCAAAGCTTCTTGATCTTCCTGAAAAACTTGCTGAAAAATCGCTGACAATCCGTACTCGGGAAGATGCAGATGCCCTTTCCAGACACCTTAAAACAGTGCGCAATGTAACGGTCATCGGTGGTGGTTGGCTGGGCCTTGAAGCAGCAGCAACCTGCCGCAAGACTGGTGCAATTGTGGATGTCGTTGAAGCATCTGAACGACTAAGCGCACGAGTCGCACCGTCTTGGCTGTCAAATGAACTCAGCGCGCTTCACAAGGATAATGGCGTAAACTTGCATCTTGGTACTCTGCCCGAGTTTCTCGCGGATGGTACGATCAGAATTGGTGATGCTGAATGCCATCCCGATTTGGTCATTCAGGCAATCGGAATGACCGCCAATGACGGCATTGCTCAAGAGGTTGGGCTGAACAGCAATGACGGGATCATCGTCAATGGACGATGCCAGACCAGCGATCCTGAAATCTATGCGATCGGAGATTGTGCCAGGTTTTCGAACCGCTGCGACATGCGCCGGGAATCTTGGCAAAATGCCAACCAATCCGCAGAAATCGCGGCATGCAGCATACTTGATCAGCCTCTGCCGAACGAAGAACCGGACTGGTTCTGGTCCAATCAGTTCGACGCCAACATCCAGCAACTCGGAACTTGTCAGGATGGCATGACACTTGTGGAAAGAGCCGATCCGAGCAAAAACAGCAAGACATGCTTTTTCTTGCAGGACGACATTCTCCAGGGTTGCATCGCCATCAATGCGGCGAGAGACATCGGCATGTCCAAACACCTGATAAGCTCCCATTCAAAGATGGATATCACAGCACTTTCGGACCCGGCGAATCCGGTAAGAAGCTGTGTTATGGCCTAAAGCCGTTTTCCTTCAAAGAAAAAGCCGGAGACGGAAATTTCCCGCACCTCCGGCTTTCTAATTTTACGCGTCACAGATTCTGGATTTATGTGTCGCGTTTCCAGTTTTATGAGTCAATTCACAAGTCCTCGCACTTAAACGTCGAGGTTTGCGACCTTAAGTGCGTTGGACTGGATGAAGTCGCGGCGCGGTTCGACCACGTCGCCCATCAGGGTCGAGAAGACTTCTTCGGCCTCGTCGGCGTGCGCGACCTTGACCTGCAGGAGCGAGCGGACATTCGGGTCAAGCGTGGTTTCCCACAGCTGATCCGGGTTCATTTCACCCAGACCCTTATAGCGCTGGACCGAGATGCCGCGACGGCCGAATTCCATCACCGCATTGACCAGATCGACCGGGCCGTTGATCTTCCAGGTCTTGTCCTTGGCGACGAATTCCGCGCCCTTTTCAAACAGTTCGCGCAATTCGCCCAGAATGCCGGCAATGGCGCGGGCTTCGGCCGAGCGCAGGATATTGCCGTCAATCACGTGGCGCTGTTCGACACCGCGCAACATACGCCAGATGACAATTTCATCGAGCGGTGCTTCACCCTGCCAGCCACGATCGAAATCTTCTTCGAGGCTGTCGAGATGCTTGGCGAGAATCTGGGCCGCTTCGAGACGTTTGTTGTCGTCATCAAGCAGGGCCGGGTTCAGCGCACCGGCAAGGGTTGCCTGTTCGAGAACCGAGATCGGCAGTTTGATCGATAGCGGCGCCAGCAGGCTTTTGGCCTTGCGCGAGAGTTCAACCACCCGAACCAGATCCGGCCCGGCAAGCTGCTGACCACCGTCAAGGGTCAGAACCGCTTCTTCGGTGCCCTGTGCGGTCAGGTATTGTTCCATCTCGCGGTCGTCCTTGAGATACTGGACCGAGTTACCGCGCTTGGCGCGATAGAGCGGCGGCTGTGCGATATAGAGATAGCCGCGTTCGATCAGTTCTGGCATCTGACGATAGAAGAAGGTCAGAAGCAGGGTTCGGATATGCGCGCCATCGACGTCAGCATCCGTCATGATGATGATTTTGTGATAGCGGGCCTTTTCGATGTTGAAGTCATCGCGGCCAATCCCGGTGCCCATGGCGGTAATCAGGGTGCCGATTTCCTGACTTGAAAGCATCTTGTCAAAGCGCGCACGTTCAACGTTGAGGATCTTACCACGCAGCGGCAGGATCGCTTGGAAACCACGTTCACGGCCCTGTTTGGCCGAACCACCTGCGGAATCACCCTCCACGATGAACAGTTCGGCTTTGGACGCATCGCGTTCCTGACAGTCGGCAAGCTTGCCCGGAAGCGACGAGATATCAAGCGCGCCTTTGCGCCGCGTCAGTTCGCGGGCCTTGCGCGCGGCTTCGCGGGCAGAAGCAGCTTCGACGACCTTGGTCACGATCTTGCGGGCATCGGCCGGGTGTTCTTCCAGCCATTGCTGGAGCTTGTCATTGACGATGTTTTCAACAACCGGACGGACTTCGGATGAAACCAGCTTGTCCTTGGTCTGGGAGGAGAATTTCGGATCGGGAACCTTGACCGAAATCACGCAAGACAGACCTTCGCGGGCATCATCACCGGACAGGGCAACCTTTTCCTTTTTGGCGATGCCGCTTTCCTGGGCGTAATTGTTGATCTGACGGGTCAGGGCCGCACGGAAGCCTGCCATGTGCGTTCCGCCATCACGCTGGGGAATGTTGTTGGTAAAGCACAGCGTCTGTTCGTGATAGCTGTCATTCCATTGCAGGGCGACTTCGACGGTGATGCCGTCTTTTTCGCCTTCGATGCTGATGGCTTCTTCGATCTGGCGGGCCTTGTTCCGGTCGAGATATTCGACAAAGGCACGAATGCCGCCTTCGTAATGCAGTTTGGTTTCGACCGGATCGCCATGGCGTTCATCACGCAGGGTCAGGATCACGCCCGAGTTCAGGAAGGCCAGTTCGCGCAGGCGGTGTTCCAGGGTGCCGAAATCGAATTCGAGCTGGGTGAAGATTTCACCATCCGGATAGAAGGTGACTTCGGTACCGGAAAGCGGTGTCCCGTCTTCGGTCAGCGGGGCATCACCGACAACTTCCAGCGGCTTGATCGCATCGCCACCGGAAAATTCCATGTAATGTTCTTTGCCGTTACGCCAGATGCGCAGTTTCAGAAGTGTCGACAGCGCGTTCACAACCGACACACCCACGCCGTGCAGACCACCGGAAACCTTATACGAGTTCTGGTCGAACTTACCGCCGGCATGGAGCTGGGTCATGATGACCTCGGCGGCGGATACGCCTTCTTCCTTGTGCATGTCGGTCGGAATGCCGCGCCCGTTATCGCGGATGGTCGCAGAACCATCGCCATTGAGCTGCACCCAGACAGTATCGCAATGCCCGGCAAGGGCTTCGTCAATCGCGTTATCGACGACTTCGTAGATCATGTGGTGCAAACCGGTTCCGTCATCGGTGTCACCGATATACATGCCCGGGCGTTTGCGCACCGCTTCAAGGCCCTTGAGAACCTTGATCGATTCTGCACCGTACTCCTGCTGTGCCGGTTCGGCAGTGTTCGGAGTTTCTGTTTCGTTGGTCATAGCGTCACAACCTCGGCATTCACGGAGTGGTTTCCAGGGACAGGGTGGCATCCTCCACGCGGAAGAATTGCGCACGACCGTCCAAACCTTCAAACAGCGCCCGGTCCGTGCCTGTCATCCAGGCCTGGACGCCGAGCGCCACGATTTCATCAAACAGGTGCTTGCGCCGTTCTGCATCCAGATGCGCAACCACCTCGTCAAGCAACAGCAGCGGGCCAGCCCCGCGTGCCTTGGTTTGCAGGCGGGTATTGGCCATGATAATCGACAGCAACAACGCCTTTTGTTCCCCGGTGGAACATTGATCCGCCGACTGGCCCTTGGCATCGTGCCAGACCAGCAGATCACTGCGTTGCGGGCCGACAACTGCCCCGCCATAGGTCGCATCACGCGCACGTCCGTCGCGCAATGCAGCCCGCATTCTGTCTTCGACCTCGATCGCCGGATATTTTTCCAGCCAGTCTTCGAGATCCCCCGCCAGCGCCAGACGTGCGGCGGGAAATGGCCCGATGGCCATGGTGCCAGCCCGGCTTAACCGGGCCAGAAGATCGGCCCGGGCCACGGCAACGGCAATGCCGTGACGGACCATCGAATCTTCGATCGAGGCCAGCCATTTGTCATCGCCCTTGCCTTCCTTGAGCAATTTGGCGCGTGAGCGCAGGGAATGCTCATAGGCGGCAACGCGGCTGCTGTGATCGGGATCAAGGCCATAGACCAGCCGATCCAGAAAGCGCCGACGCGCCGATGGCCCATCCAGAAACAGACGATCCATCTGTGGCGTCAGCCAGACCGCAGCACAGACCCGCCCCAGGGCAGCCTGCCCACGCTGGGACTGACCATCAATACGTACTGCCCGGCGTTCGCGCCCCTGTTCAAGGGCAGCGGGATCAAGACCCGATCCAACCTGAAACACCCCGTCAGGGGTTTCGATTTCCGCAGCAACCGCCCAGGCCCGGGTTGCCCCGTTCGGCGCCGGCGGGACGCTGCGTGCGATATCGCCCAGTTTGGCCCGGCGCAATCCGCCGCCCGGGGCCAGCAAGGATACCGCTTCGAGCAGGTTGGTCTTGCCGGCCCCGTTTGGTCCCGTCAGCACAACCGGCGCGCCACTAAGGGCCAGACGCAGGCTGTCGTAACAGCGAAAATCGCTGAGCTGGATGCGGGAAACGGCAAGACGGTTTGTCATGGACGCACCGTCTTTTGGCATGAGGTTATTGGCAAGAGCAGCCACAGCTTAATCGTGCTTACCGTCACACACGCATCGGCATCAGAACATACAATGCCGAAAGGTCGTCGGTATCACGCAGGATCGTCGGGCTTGAACCATCCGACATCAGAAGGTTGAGGGTATCGCCCTTGACCTGTTTGGCAATGTCGAGCAGATAGCGCGAGTTAAAGCCGATTTCGATGTCCTCGGCATCGTAGTTGATTTCAAGTTCCTCGGACGCGGTGCCGTGTTCGGGGCTTGAAGCCGAAAGTGTGAGGGTCGTCCCCGACAGCACGACCTTGACCGCACGCGATTTTTCAATCGAGATCGCCGAAACACGGTCAACCGCATCGGCAAAGGCCTTGCATTCGATATCAAGGGTCTTGTCATTGCCCGACGGAATGACGCGTTCGTAATCGGGGAAGGTGCCATCAATCAGCTTGGAGGTCAGGATCGCATTGCCGAATCCGAACCGGATTTTGGTATCCGACAGGGCGATATCGACCGCTTCGCCGGTTTCTTCGATCAGTTTGCGCAATTCACCAACGGTTTTGCGCGGTACGATAACGCCCGGCATGTTTTCCGCACCATCAGGCAGCGGTGCCTCGACCCGGGCCAGACGGTGACCGTCGGTGGCAACAGCACGCAGGATCTTGGTGCCTTCGGCGTCGGTGGCATGGAAATAGATGCCGTTGAGATAGTAACGGGTTTCTTCGGTCGAGATCGCGAACTCGGCGCGATCAATCAGGCCGCGCAGTTCGGCAGCAGCAAGACCGAAGCTGACCGGAAGATCGCCACCGGACATGACCGGGAAATCATCGACCGGCAGAACCGCCAGATTGAATTTCGAACGGCCCGCAGCCAGGGTCAGACGACCGGCACCCGGTTCAAGGGCGATCTGCACCTGGGAACCTTCGGGCAGTTTGCGGACGATTTCATAAAGGGTATGTGCAGGCGTCGTGGTCGCGCCCGGTTCGGAGACCTCGGCCGTGGTGGTTTCGACCACTTCAAGGTCCATGTCCGTTGCCGTCAGGGAAAGACGATCATTCTCTGCCCGCAGCAAAATATTGGACAGAATCGGGATGGTGTTGCGTCGTTCAACAACACTTTGAACATGGGTCAGCGATTTCAACAGAGCCGCGCGTTCGATGGTCAGCTTCATGCCCGTCCTATCCGTCTGTCAGTATTAGTTTAACAAATTGATTTTTAATCAGTTTTCTCACCTGACCCCCACCCTTTCGGGCAAGGAAGGCGCATTATAACATGCATGACACGAAATCGAAGGATTTTTACGGCTTAAACCCAAGCAAATAAAAGGAGTCGGCACGCCAATTTACGCCTGAAACGCGCAAAGCGGCGCATACTGCGCGACTCGCAGTTTTGTTCATGTATTTCAGGGGAATTTTACCCGCCATTCCGACCCGGAATCCGGCGACCGAACCATACGGAGTCCGGCCCCGTCAGCACCAAAATTCGATGGCACAGGCATCAAGAAAACCCACGATGCCCGATCGGTCAGGCACCGAAACAATCAGCCTTCGAGCATCCGGCGCAGCAGATCGATATCTTCGGAAAGTGACGGATCGGAACTGTGCAGTTCTTCGATCTTGCGCACTGCATGCATGACCGTGGTGTGGTCACGCCCGCCGAATTTCCGACCGATTTCCGGCAGGGAATGGGTGGTCAGCTGCTTGGACAGATACATCGCCACCTGACGCGGGCGGGCAACCGCACGGGCACGGCGGGCGGAATGCATGTCCGACACCTTGATGTTGAAATGTTCAGCCACGCGTTTCTGGATTTCCTCGATGGAGACCCGGCGTTCAGATGCGCGCAGAACGTCATGCAGGACATCCTGAACCATTTCCAGGCTGATTTCACGACCGACCAGCTGGGAATGGGCAATCACGCGGTTAAGCGCACCTTCGAGCTCACGCACGTTGGCCGTGATCTTGTGGGCGAGGAATTCCATGACACGCTGGGGCAGTTCGACACCCTGACGTTCGGCCTTGGATTCGAGAATGCCCAGACGCAGCTCGTAAGTGGTTGCGTGAATATCGGCAACAAGGCCGGAGCCCAGACGCGACCGCAGGCGTTCTTCGATATCTTCGAGGTCAGAGGGCGACTTGTCCGCCGAGACAATGATCTGGCGGCCCTGATCGACCAGCGCGTTAAAGGTGTGGAAGAATTCTTCCTGGGTCGAGTCCTTGCCCGAGATGAACTGGACATCATCGACCATCAGAACGTCCACCGAACGGAACTGGTCCTTGAAATCGACCGTGTTTTTGTCACGCAGCGCCCGGATGAAGCGATACATGAATTTTTCCGCCGACAGGTAGATCACCGTGCGGTGCGGCTGCGTGCGGCGGATATGCCAGGCAATCGCATGCATCAGGTGGGTTTTACCAAGACCGACCCCGCCATACAGGAACAGCGGGTTAAACGGCACCGATTCGGCTTCGGCCAGACGGCGCGCCGCGGCATAGGCAAATTCGTTCGGCTTGCCGATCACGAAATTGTCGAAGGTGTAACGCGGATCAAGGGCAGCAGAAATGCCGTCATCGGACATGCTGGCAATCGCCGTGCGGCCGGCAGCCTGTGGCTGACAGGGGGCCTCGGCGACCGAGATTTTTCCAGCGCCCGGCTTGGCCTTGGGGGCCGGTTTGGTCGCGGATACATCTCCCGCAGCAGAACCCGATGCCGGGGAAGCAGCTGGTTCAACCTGATTGGCGGGCGCATTACCATTGGAAACGGAGATGATGTTGATTTCGACGAAATGCACATTGGCATCTTCGGCATGCCAGAAGGCCTGGATCCGGTCGAGATAGTGCTGGGTTACCCAGTCGCGCATGGCACGGGTCGGCGCACCAAGACGCGCCACACCTGCCTCGACACCAATCAGGACAACCGGCTCAAGCCAGTAGCGATAGGCTGTGGCACCGAATTCGGCGCGCAGCTTTTCGCGAACGACCTGCCAGATTGCGACTGTATGATCATCAAGTGCTGCCTGCTGGTCACCCTGCATCCCCCCGCTGGTCTGCCCGAGTGCCGATTGCGTTCCCCTCACGGCGTGCTGCACTGTTTGAACCTTCCCCGATATCCCAATTTCAACACATTCAAGACTGCAAAAGACAAAATAGTACTGTGCCGCGTTCATCACAGTAGTGATCAACACGCTGGTCTTCCGCAAAATCCTGGAAGCGTACTCGCGCCTTTTGTTTTTGGTTCTTCGTCACGGGCCACTTTGCGCAGCCTGCGAAGTCCAAACACTGTACTGATGCGACCCACATCAGGCAAGGCGATCTTTAACAGAACGTTAAAAGGATTTCGGCACCAAAACGTTCCTTATTTTCTGCGGTTTCTTGCACCCGCGGAATCAAGGAACAAAAGGTGATTCTCCGAAATCAGGGCAGCGAAAAGGCCGCACCAGAGGTGCGGCCTTCGACTCGCCATCCCGTAAGGGATAAATTAAAGCGCCTTGATACGAGCGGTCAGACGCGAAACCTTGCGAGCAACGGTGTTCTTGTGCAGAACGCCGAGCTGCGCGCCGCGCGCCATTTCCGGCTCGGCGATTTTCATCGCAGCCTGAGCAGCATCTTTGTCGCCAACGTTCAGCGCAGCTTCGACCTTCTTAACGAAGGTACGAATGCGACCGATACGTGCGCCGTTAACTTCTGCACGGGCGGCGTTGCGGCGAATGCGCTTCTTGGCCGATTTATGGTGAGCCATTGCGAACCTGTCTCTTCAAACAAATGTTACGTAATTCGGAGCGCGGCTTATAGCTCTGTCCGAAACCCTCGTCAACCCCCGATGCCGCGTCGATGCCCTAATTTCTGCGGTTTAGGACTCTGTTGGCCTGCAACACAGATATGCAGCGACGGAATCAGGGGTCAACTTACCCCGGGCACCGTGCAATCAACGGTGCTTGAAATCGGCTTTTCTCTTTTCTGTGAAGGCCTTCATGCCTTCGGCACGGTCTTCGAGCGCGAAGGTCGAATGGAATTCGCGACGTTCAAACATCAGGCCTTCGGTCAGGGTCATTTCATAGGCCTTGTTGACCGATTCCTTGACCTTCATCGAAACCGGACCCGAGAAGGAGGCGATCTTTTCCGCCGTTTTAAGGGCTTCTTCCAGCAGCGAGTCGGCCGGGACGATTCGCGCCACCAGACCGGAACGTTCGGCTTCCTCGGCATCCATCATGCGCCCGGTCAGGCACATTTCCATTGCCTTGGCCTTGCCAATCGCACGGGTCAGGCGCTGCGTCCCGCCGGCACCGGGGATGGTGCCGATGGTGATTTCGGGCTGACCGAACTTGGCGGTATCAGCGGCAATCATGATGTCGCACATCATGGCAAGTTCACAGCCACCCCCCAGCGCGAATCCGGCAACGGCAGCAATGGTCGGCTTGCGGCAGCTGGCAACACGGGTCCAACCTTTGGTGATGAAGTCGTTCTTATAGACATCCATATAATCGTAATCGGCCATTTCCTTGATGTCGGCACCGGCCGCAAAGGCGCGTTCCGACCCGGTAATGACGATGGCGCGAATGTTTTCATCGGATTCGAAATCATCCAGTGCCGCACCGATATCCGTGATCAGGGCAGCGCACAGCGCATTGAGCGCCTGGGGACGGTTAAGGGTGATCAGTCCGACATTGCCCTTTTTCTCGGCGATGATGTTTTCATATGACATGCCTGTAATCCTTATATCCGCGATCTGCCCGGTTTGTGTGGGGCCGATTCGTCCGAAACCATATTTTGATACTGTTTTACCGATTTTGATCCCGCCCCGCAACCGGCACCACGTGAAAGCATCATGAAAGACGGCAGGGATCAGACCAGCCGGCTCGCGATTTATGGCTTATTGTTTAAGACTTGTCGCTTATGGCCCGGATATGCCCGGTAGATAGCCGATGCGGCGATCAGGCAGCGGAGTCGAAGGACGGAATATGATGGTTCCGTCCTTTTCCGGGCATTGCCATGCCTGTATGTGTGGAGACAGGCTTATTTCTGACAGGTCGGGCAGAAGAAGGTCGACCGTCCGGCCTGAACGATTCGTCCGATCCTGCTGTCGCATCCGTCCGCCACACAGGTTTCGCCTTCGCGACCATAGACGCGGAAATTATGCTGGAAATAACCCAGCTCACCATTGGTCTGGCGATGATCCTTCAGGCTTGAACCGCCCGCGGCAATGGCGTCTTCCAGCACCAGACGGATTTCGCGATACAGACGGTCAATTTCACCGGGCTTGAGATCCCTTGCCAGACGGTCCGGTGCAATGCCCGAGCGGAACAAAGCTTCGCAGACATATATATTGCCAAGACCGGCCACCAGTTTCTGGTCAAGCAAGGCGGTCTTGATCGGACTGCCGCGACGCGCAAGCCCGTCGGCCAGCACTGCGGCATTGAACGCATTGCCCAGCGGTTCGGGACCGATACCGGCCAGCATCTTGTGGCTGGCGACTTCATCTGCGACAATCAGGTTAATCACCCCGAAGCGACGCGGATCGTTAAAGCGCACAACAGCGCCATCCTGCATGACGAAATCGACGTGATCATGCTTGCCCGGTTCGGGAACGTCGACCGCCGGATCGTTATGAATGGTCATGCGGCCCGACATGCCAAGATGGATCAGCAATACCTGACCATCATCAAGATATCCCAGAATGTATTTCGCCCGCCGGGTCAGCTGATTGATCTTGCGACCGGCCATGCGATCGACAAAGCCGTCGGGAAAGGCAAAACGCAGATTGGCGCGACGTTGCACCACGTGATCGACAATGCGGCCTTCCATGACCGGTGTCAGACCACGGGTAACTGTTTCGACCTCTGGCAATTCAGGCATATCTGGAACTCGTGCAAGTTAGGGCGACCCACTTTCTAGACCAGAATCGACCGTAAAATAAGGATCAATTTCGATGCTGTGTGCGGGCGATGGCCGGCCATGCGATCTTCGATCTGGACGCAGGCCGCCAAAACCATATGATTGCGGCGCCCGTCGGCATCCCGATGACCCATTCCACCGGATGCACCGGGATTTCCGGTTCCGCGTTGCCCCACCTTTGCGGACATTTCTGTTTTACGAAAGCCACCCGATGGAATTTGGTTTTGATCTTTTAGCGATCCTGTTTGGCGTTGCCGCGCTTGCGGCCTGTGTTGATGCGATTGCCGGCGGCGGCGGACTGATTACCATTCCGGCCCTGCTTTGGGCAGGCGTGACACCGGCACAAGCACTTGCCACCAACAAGTTGCAGGGCAGTTTTGGCAGCTTTACCGCATCGCTTAACTTCATCCGCAAGGGGCATGTCAATCCGCGCGACATGGTTCTGGCGATTGTTCTGACCTTTGCCGGATCAGCACTTGGCACCGTATTGGTGCAGATGCTTGATCCCGGCATATTGATGACGATCCTGCCCGGTCTTTTGATCCTGATTGCGCTTTATTTCCTGTTTTCGCCGCGCGTGGGCGATATCGATGCGCATCAGTTGATTAGCAAGGCGACCTTTGCCTTTACCGCCGGGTTTGGCATCGGATTTTATGACGGGTTCTTTGGCCCGGGTACGGGGTCCTTTTTCTCGATCGCCTTTGTCGCGCTGCTTGGTTTCAACATGACCAAGGCAACCGCGCATACCAAGGTTTTGAACTTCACATCGAATTTTGCATCCCTTGTGATGTTCATTGCCGGGGGCGAGGTTGTTTGGGTTGTTGGCGGTGTGATGGCGGTTGGTGCACTGCTTGGTGCGCAGATCGGATCGCATCTGGTGATGAAGGTCGGCGCGCGGCTTGTGCGGCCGCTTCTAGTGGTTACGTCGATCGCGATTTCGATCAAGCTGATCATTGATCAATATGGCACCGTGATCAGCCAGACCTATGATCAGATCCGCCACTGGATCGGCTAGGTCCGCTCAAAAGACCGCACACAGATATCAAAAACCCGTCAACCGCAAGGCTGACGGGTTTTGTTTTGCAAGGACGATTTGCCCGGATGATCAGGCGTTGGCACCACTTTGGGCAAAGACTTCATCACCGCGATCAAGCAGGTGGCTCCAGACCGTAAACAGCAGCGCCAGCACCGCAATCCCGGCCCCAAGCCATGGGATATGCTGATAGGAAACACCGTGCGTGATGGCAAGACCACCAAACCAGGCCCCACCGGCATTGCCAAGATTGAACGCCCCCTGATTAAGGGTCGATGCCAGATTGGGGGCCTCGGACGCCTCGTTGACGACACGCATCTGAAGCGGGGACACCAGGGCAAAGGCCACAACACCCCACAGCATCACCGTGATCACCGCCGGGATGACTTCGGTCAGGGTTTCGGTGAACATGGCCAGAATGACAATCAACAGGACAAAGGCGATAATGATGGCAGGCATCAGACGCCAGTCCCCCAGTCGACCACCGATATAGTTGCCCACTGTCAGACCAACCCCGAACAGCAGCAGCACATAGGTTACCTGACGCGGGGAGATGCCGGTAATTTCCTGAAGCATCGGGGTGATATAGGTAAAGACGCTGAACATGCTGGCCGAAGCCAGAACCGAAATCAGCATGGCAAACAGGACCTGGACCTTGCCCAGGGACTTGGCTTCTGCCCACAGGCTTCCGGTTGATGCGGCGATCTTGCGTGGCAAGGCAACATAAAGTGCAAGGGCGGCAACAATGCCAATGGCAACAACCGCCCAGAAGGTCGATCGCCACCCCAGTTCCTGACCAAGGGCAGTCCCAAACGGCACACCAAGAACATTGGCCAGTGTCAGCCCCGAAAACATAAGCGCAATGGCCTGTACCCGCTTATGCGGTGCCACCAGGTTTGACGCAACCACAGCCCCCAGACCAAAGAAGGCCCCATGACAGAAGGCCGTCACAACGCGGGCCGCCATCAGAAGCCAGTAATCCGGGGCCACAGCACACAGGAAATTGCCGATGATGAAGATCGAAATCAGAAGCAAAAGTGCGCGCCTGCGATCCATGTGCGCCGTTGCAATCGCAAGGAACGGCGCCCCGAAGGTCACACCCAGCGCATAACCGGTGACAAGCAACCCCGCATCGGGAATGGTGACACCAAGATCAAGCGCCACATCGGGCAGTAGTCCCATAATGACAAATTCGGTGGTCCCGATGCCAAAAGACGCAAGTGCCAGGGCAAGAATCGGTAAGTTCCCGAGAAATCCCGGGCGGGTGGCGGTATCAGTCATGTCAGAAATATCCAGATAAACCCGGGCCGGTTCGACGGATCCGGATTTTGTGCAACTGCGAGATGGCCATATTGCACCAATTTTTGAAACGATTCAATTCTGAGATAAAGTGCGCGATAAAACCATCGCGAAATCCGCATGGCAGCATGCACGACATTCACAGCTGATCTTTATGGGCTGTCCCCAAAAACAAAGGCCCGGACAATGCCGGGCCTTGATCGCGGGAGTCGGTCCTGCGATCAGGCAAGCTCGGCCACGATGCGCTTGGCGGCTTCGATCGGGTCTTCGGCCTTGGTGATCGGACGACCGATAACCAGAACGTCACTGCCCATGGCAACGGCATCGGCCGGGGTAACGATGCGTTTCTGATCGTCGCTTGATGCCCAGGCCGGACGAATACCCGGCGTGATCAGTTTGAAATCAGCGCCAAGCGCACGGCGGACCGGGGTAATTTCCTGTGCCGAGCAGACGACACCGTCCAGACCGGCCTTTTTAGTCAATTCGGCCAGTTTGACGACGCGATCCTCGATCGGGCCTTTGAGCCCGACATCATCAAGGTCAGCCTGGTCCATGCTGGTCAGGATGGTTACGGCGATCACCCAGGGCACTTCCACACCGGCCTTGTCGGCCGCTTCGCGTGCGGCATCCCCGGCACGCTTCATCATTTCGATGCCGCCAGCGGCATGAACATTGACGATTTTAAGCCCCATCGCAGTGACAGCACGAATGGCACCGGCAACCGTGTTGGGAATATCGTGATATTTGACATCAAGGAAGATCGGCATGCCGGTCTTGGCAACCGCGCGGACACCCTGCGGACCGTGGGCAGCAAAGAATTCCTTGCCCAGCTTTGCCCCGCCAATCACGCCCGACAACCGGGATGCCAGATCAATTGCATGATCAAGGTCCGTGGTATCGATGGCACAGAAAATGCGGTCTTTTGGGGAAAGGGTCCGGGTCATGATGTCCTCCGCTGCTGGCAATTGGGTCATGGCCCACAATCAGCTGCGCGGACCGGACATGGCTTAGCCGATTTATCCACAAAGGCCAATGTCAAATAGTACCAGATGACTGCATGGCCCCATGCATCGAGTTCGATTACCGGAAACGGACCAAAAAAAGGGCTCCGTCAGGAGCCCTTGGGATCAGCTGTGGCCAAGTGCCTTTTGATCGGACTTGGGGGTCGCATCGTCATTTTTGATGCGTTTGAGTTCACTGTCCATGCGCCGGGCAGCACGGCGGTGTTTGCCATGGATCAGCCATTCATAGGCAAATCCGATGCCCAGGCCCACAAGCAGGGCCACCATGATCGGCAGGAACAGCGGCAGGTCGACCTCGTAGGGCAGAGGCCAGAGCGACAGCGTCACAAGCGCACGGTTGGACACGGCAAAAACGGCAATCAGGACCGCAAGCGGTATGGAAATAATCCAGTAAAGGATACGCATTCTGGGCTCCTTGTGCCTGACAGGATGGCGGCAGACACCCGACAGATCAGGCGTCCCCCGAATTCAGGCAACAGGTCACGTTCGGGGATTGATGCAACAGTATGGCGCAAAGCGCAGGCAAAAGCCAAGCCACCAGCGACACAGCATGCTGTGTCGTGGCGGTTTTGCGTGACGACCGGCAATGCGATCGTCAATCAATCATCCATCAAACGGAAATCAGTTCAGACGTTCACGGAGCTGCTTGCCGGTTTTGAAATAGGGAACCTTTTTCTCACCAACAGGGACCGCGTCACCGGTACGCGGGTTCCGCCCGACGCGGGCATCACGCTGTTTGACGGAAAATGCACCAAAACCGCGCAGTTCGACCCGGTCGCCACGGGCAAGCGCGTCAGTGATTTCGTCAAAAATCGTTGCAACAATCCGTTCGACGTCTCGCTGATAGAGATGCGGATTCAATTCAGCAAGCCGGGCAATCAATTCAGATTTTGTCATTTCCAGGCCCCATCCTGTTCGTGCTGACAGTCTCACTCAACCGCGAATTAGATTATTTGTTCGGTAACTATCACTCAGGTTGCCAGACAGCTAGCAAACCGTCAAGTTTAAGCCCCTCAGATGACAGCACTTTTCCAAGGTTTCCTTCAAAGAGTGCGCTCATCAAATCGTCCTCCGGGTACTCAATTTCAAGCGGCACGATGTCCGCTTCCGGCGTGACACCAGCTTCGTTTTCAAGCCAGCGCAAGGCTTCACGACGGCCTCCAATTTCATCAATCAAGCCATTGGCAAGTGCTTGCTGTCCGGTATAGACGCGCCCATCTGCCAATGTTTTCACCGTGTCGACCGGCATGTCACGCCGTTCGGCAACCATTCCGACAAACACGTCAAACATGTCGGAAATCAGGCCTTGCATGGCCGTTTTTGCAGCATCATCAACCGGTTCGAACGGATTCGGTGCCGCTTTGAGCGGTCCGCTTTTGACGGTAAGCGGCTCGACGCCAAGCTTTTCAAGCGTGCCGTTGAAATTCATCGACTGGAAAATCACCCCGATTGATCCGGTAATCGTTCCGCGCCGCGCAATGATATGGTCAGCAGCAATCGCGGTCATATAGCCGCCCGATGCGGCAACCGTGCCCATTTCGGCAACGATGGGGCGGGTTTCCCCGATCCGGCGCAACGCTTCATACAGCGTTTCGCCCCCGACCATGGTGCCGCCCGGGCTGTTGATATGAACAATCACGCCGACAACGTCGCTGTCTTCTTCGATGGCAGCCAGCGCATCAAGCAAATAGGGATCTTCGGTGATCACGCCTTCGATATTGATTTCAACGATTCTCGGACCGATGCCGCCCAGAACACTGTTCTGCACGCCGGTTCCGGCCAGACCGATAATGATCACGGCAATGACAGCAATGACGGCCACAACGCGCCAGCGGAAGACTGATTTCTTCAAGCGACGTCGATCAAGCAGGATGTCGGCATCAAGCGCCATTTACGGTGCCCCGGTTCTAATTGTTCAATCAAATACTTAGAAGGCTGTCCGCCCAAAAACCTGCCTTTTCAAATGGTTTTTCTCGGCCAAGAAGGCAAGGACAAAAAGCGTTTAAAATCAAAATTTTCGCTAAAAATGGCGAACAGGGCAGCACCAGGCACCAATCCGGGGTCAAAACTCGGATGATATACAATTTCAAAGGCCAAATCCGGCCGGGCTGCCAGCAGATACGAGCGCCCGGAACACCCCGTTTTCGCCCCCCCGCCCCAACCAGATCAGCCATGTCAGCAAGATAGAAAGATCATCAAACGCCCCCGGATCATGAGGCGCGCATCGTACCGGGCGGCTCACCCACATGCGGGTTGGCATGCGCCATCCGAACGAAGGTGCCAAAAACAAAACGGGCCGCACAATGTGCGACCCGTCTGTTCGGTCCGAAAAAGATCAGACCGTATTTCGTCGGAGGGTGGCTTATTCGCCGCCTTCCTGCTTTTTGCGCAGAGCTTCGCCGAGGATATCGCCGAGCGATGCGCCGCTGTCAGCAGAGCCGTAATCCGCCATTGCTTTCTTCTCGTCAGCAACTTCAAGAGCTTTGACCGAGAGGGAAACTTTACGGGTTTTGGCGTCGATTGCGGTAACGCGTGCGTCGACTTTTTCACCAACTGCGAAGCGTTCCGGACGCTGTTCCGAACGCTCACGCGCCAGTTCAGCTTTACGGATGAAGCCTTTCAGTTCGGTGTCGCCAACAGCAACTTCGATGCCGCCGTCATTGACTTCGGTGATCTCGCAGGTGACGGTTTCGCCACGCTTGATACCGGTAACTGCTTCTTTGAACGGATCGCCGGCAAGCTGTTTGATGCCAAGCGAGATGCGTTCTTTTTCAACGTCAACGTCAAGAACCTTGGCTTTGACGATGTCGCCTTTTTTGTATTCTTTGATGACTTCTTCACCAGCACGGTCCCAGGACAGGTCCGAAAGGTGAGCCATACCGTCGATACCGCCCATGAGGCCGATGAACAGACCGAATTCGGTGATGTTCTTGACTTCGCCTTCGATCTCGGACTCGACCGGGTGAGCTGCAAGGAAGGCATCCCACGGGTTCGAGGTGCACTGCTTGAGACCAAGCGAGATACGACGTTTCTGGGCATCGACATCGAGCACCATGACTTCGACTTCCTGCGAGGTCGAAACGATTTTGCCCGGGTGGATGTTTTTCTTGGTCCAGGACATTTCGGAAACGTGGACCAGGCCTTCGACACCAGCTTCGAGTTCGACGAATGCGCCGTAATCGGTGATGTTGGTGACACGACCTTCGAATTTCGAACCGACCGGGTATTTGGCTTCGACGCCTTCCCACGGATCAGCTTCAAGCTGCTTCATGCCAAGCGAGATACGCTGGGTTTCGCTGTTGAAGCGGATGACCTGGACTTTAACAGTCTGACCGATCTGCAGAGCTTCGGACGGATGGTTGATACGTTTCCAAGCGATGTCGGTAACGTGCAGCAGGCCGTCAACGCCGCCGAGATCGACGAATGCGCCGTAATCGGTGATGTTTTTGACAACGCCGTCAAGAACCTGACCTTCCTGAAGGTTCTGGATCAGTTCAGCACGCTGTTCTGCACGGGTCTCTTCGAGAACTGCACGACGCGAAACCACGATGTTACCGCGCGAACGATCCATTTTCAGGATCTGGAACGGCTGCGGGTTGTTCATCAGCGGGGTAACGTCACGGACCGGACGGATATCAACCTGGGAACCCGGAAGGAATGCAACTGCACCCGACAGGTCAACGGTGAAGCCGCCTTTAACGCGACCAAAGATGGTGCCGTCAACGCGTTTGCCTTCGGAGAACTGTTTTTCCAGCTCAACCCAGGCTTCTTCGCGGCGCGCTTTTTCGCGCGACAGAACGATCAGGCCATCTTTGTTTTCATAGCGGTCGACATAAACATCAACGGTATCGCCAATGTTTACTTCGCCTGCGCCAAATTCTTTAAGCGGAACGCGGCCTTCGGATTTCAGGCCGACATCGACGATTGCGTCATCGTCAGTTTTCTTAACGACCGAACCGGTCATTACGCGGCCGACAAAACCTTCGTCTTCAGAACCAAGGGTTTCAGCCAACAGGGCGGCAAAATCTTCGCCGGTCGAGAATTGTGCTTCTTCAGCGGTGGTCATAAACCAGACTTCCTTTCGAGTATCGTCATCATATTCTGGCCAACCGGTTGTGTCCGGTGGTCTTAAACCGCAAAATCGCGGCAAAAATGTCAGTCATTGGGCGAACCCGACATCCATGAAAGGCATGCCTTCCATACACGAAAAGGTGAACGCACAAGTCGTTCACCTTAGGGACAGGTCATATGACCGGCACCTCGGGATCGTTCATCGCCTGACGGTTAAAACGCCCTTTGATCAGTCATCCGCGCCCATATGGGTGTGGATATGTGCCATAACGGCATCGAACACTGCATTGGCATTCAGACGGTCCGTATCAATATGGATTGCGTCTTTTGCCATGGTGAGCGGTGCGACATCGCGAGCACTGTCTCGGGCATCCCGTTCTTCAAGCTCTTTGAGAACGCGCTCGTATATAGCAGCGGGATTTTTTTCCTGCAACTGTTTGAACCGTCGGTTTGCACGTTCTTCCACCGAAGCCGTCAGATAAAACTTGATCGGGGCTTCGGGGCAAACGACCGTTCCAATATCGCGGCCATCAAGAACAGCACCGCGTTTTCCGCCAGGCGGCTTGGTTGCAAGGCTGCGCTGGAAATCAAGCAAAACGGCGCGAACCTTTGGAATCGCTGCAACTTTTGAGGCAGCGGTTCCGACTTCTTCGCTGCGGAGCTCTTCGCCGTCCAGATCGTTGGCCGTAAGATTTTCCGCTGCCTTGACGGCTGCTGCTTCGTCTTCGGGGTCGGCATTTGCAGCCAAAACTTTCGCACCGGTGGCACGATATAAAAGTCCGGTATCAAGGTAGGCATAGTCCATTGCGTCTGCGACTCGACGCGCCAACGTCCCCTTGCCCGACGCTGCCGGGCCATCAATGGCGATGATCATATGCTTCGCTCCCTGTCTATATCGCGACTATATATATTGGGTCAGATCGATCAGGAATGCAGCGCGAATTTTGCGCCCATTTCGCCCATCAGCTTTTCAAAGTTCGGGAAACTGGTGGCAATCGGATTGGCATCATCAACCGCAACCGGCTTTTCCGCGCCAAGACCCAGCACCAGGAATGACATGGCAATGCGGTGATCAAGATGGGTTTCGACCATGCCACCGCCCGGAACAACACCACCGGTCACAATCAGATCATCGCCTTCGATACGGTGAATGACGCCATTGGCTTCAAGTCCGGCGGCGACCGCAGCCAGACGATCTGATTCCTTGACGCGCAATTCTTCAAGATCGCACATCCGTGTTTCGCCCTCGGCATAGGCCGCAGCCACAGCAAGAACCGGATATTCGTCAATCATTGAAGGGGCGCGTTCGGCCGGAACAACGATGCCTTTCAGGCGATTTTTACCCGTCACCACCAGATCACCGATGGTTTCGCCGGCTTCTTCGCGTTCATTGGTAATCGTGATATCGCCGCCCATTTCAATCAGGGTGGTGATCAGCCCGGTGCGCAACGGGTTCAGGCAAACGTCGCGAATGGTGACATGGGAGTCCGGATTGATCAGGGCCGCAACCATCGGGAAGGCAGCCGAGCTCGGATCGGTCGGCACCACAATGTCAGCAGCCTTCATTTCGACCGGACCGGTCAGGCTGACGGTACGACCGCCATCGTCATTGACCTTCACATCCACATCGACCCCGAAATGACGCAGCATGCGTTCGGTATGATCGCGCGACGGTTTGGGTTCGATCACGGTCGTCGTCCCGGTCGTATTGAGACCGGCCAACATCACAGCCGATTTGACCTGGGCCGATGCCATGGGAAGGGTATAGGTCACCGGTTTGGCTTCGTCCGTTCCGATCACGGCCATTGGCGGGCGACCACGATCACGGGTGATGAATTGCGCCCCGAATTTGGAAAGCGGATCGGCAACACGGCCCATCGGACGTTTGCACAGCGACGCATCACCGGTAAAGAAGGTGGTGATCGGATGGGTGGCAACGATGCCGGCCATCAGACGAATGCCGGTTCCGGCATTGCCCATGTCAATCACGCTATCGGGTTCGCGCAATGCGCCGACACCAACCCCGGTTACATGCCAGGTGCCATCCTCATCGCGGGTGACGGTTGCGCCGAGTTTGCGCATGGCATCCGCGGTTGCCAGAACGTCTTCGCCTTCAAGCAGGCCGGTGACCTTGGTCGTGCCGATCGCCAGACCGCCAAACATCAGGGAACGGTGGGAAATCGATTTGTCACCCGGCACCCGGATATCACCCGAAATTGGCCCGGTTTTGGCCGATGAAAGCGGGCGTTTGGTCTGCGAAGAACTCATGGAAGCGTACCTGTCCGTAACGATTTGGTTTTCTGTTTTTACGGCGTGGAACCCTGCATATGGTGCAGCCGGGGTTTGGGGCGCTCATGATGCAGGTGGGCCGATGCATCCTGCTCTAGCACAAGCGGTTGTCAGGCACCAGTATCGAACCCAAATTTTGACGTGGCGATTGTACCGATCGCGGGCCTGTTTCACATCATTGGCAGCTCAGATCGCAAAAGGATCAATTTCCTTTTGACAAGCCGCCAACAAGATGGCAATTGGGCCTTTCAGACATTACGCCTTGCGCTGCATCGCAGCACTTTGCGACGAACAGTCTTTTTCTTAGATGATAACGGTAATTAAGAGGATTTGCCGTAATGTCAGCACGCGGTAAGAAACGTCACTGCCTCGCCTGTGGTACCAAGTATTATGATCTGAACCGTACCCCGGTTGTTTGCCCGAAATGCGCTACACCTGATGGCGTGACAAAGGTCAAGAAAGCCGCGGTTGCCAAACCGGCACCGGAAGAAGACGAAGATATCGATGACGTCAACGATCTTGACGATGATGTCGATGCGGATATCGATGACGATATCCTCGAAGATGCTTCTGACCTTGGCGAAGATGATGATGATCTTGGCGAAGTTTATGAGCATGTCGAATCAGACGACGACGATCGCTAAGAATTTTTGAAAAAGGGTCTTGCCAACATTTGGCGAACCTTCTAAATATGCGCCGCGCCGCAGAGAAAGCATCAGCAAATCTGCGACGCGGACTAAAGTGGGGCCGTAGCTCAGTTGGGAGAGCGCTACAATGGCATTGTAGAGGTCGTCAGTTCGATCCTGATCGGCTCCACCATTCAAAACCCGTTGCCTTTGGCGACGGGTTTTGTCGTTTCAGGGTGTTTTTCCCTGAAAATCGCCGGGCAACAGGGCCCGGACACAAAAGATCCCAAAAACCAAATGCCCCGCATGAGCGGGGCACCGGAAACGGAAATATGTGCGGGCCTAACGTCCCAGCATATTCTTTTGAACCGTGATCAGATGGGCATGCATGGCATCGCGGGCCTCGCCGGGAAGGCGTTGATTAAGCGCATCGACGATACGGGCATGTTCATCGCAATAGTGCAGGCGACGCTCGTCGGAAAATGACCGTTTTTTCATTTCGAACCACGGCCCCTGATTGCGCAGGAAGGTCAGGATATTGTTGATTTCGCGCAGCAGCTCGTTGCGCGAACAATCAAAGACCAGCTTGTGGAATTCCGTATCCCATTGTTCGAATGTCGGCATATCGGTCGCCGACGATGCCTTGAGATGGGCGGCTTCGATATCGGCAAGTTCGGCCGAGGTGGCATTGGTTGCGGCAAAAGCAGCGGCTTCGGGTTCGAGCAACAGACGGATTTCCATCATGTCGGCCGGGCTCGTGCCTTCCATCCGGGCAGCGATATCGGCAAGCGATCCCGATTTGGCCTGGGCCGTTACATAGGTCCCGCGACCGACATACCGCGCCAGAAGATTGTCCTGTTGCAGGATATCACAGGCCCGACGCACGGTATTGCGTGCCACGTCGAATTCCTTTGCCAGATCCCGTTCCGGCGGAATGCGTGTGCCATCGGGCCACAGCCCGCCCACGATCCGCTTGCGCAATTCTTTGGCAATGTCATCGGCACTGTTGCCCGTCATAAAGAGATCCTTCTTCCCAACCAATTGTGATCCAATTAACAGATCACAGGCTACAGGTCCAGCCCGATTTGCCCGTTTTCAGCCATTTACCCCCTATAAAAGCCCATTTACCCCCACATTGGTTGACTTGGTTGGATTATTGGTATATCAAAATCGACGAAATTGGCTTAATTGGTATATTAATTTTGGAGATTTGGCTTGAAGATTGCAACGTTCAGGACAAATGGTGCAGTTGGCGTTGGCGAGATTCTTGAAGATCGCGGTGTCGTTGTACCGTTCGACATTCCCGCCCAAGACGCCGCCCGCGGTGTGCTTAGCCTGATTGGTCAGGACACATTGCCCGGCCGCAAAGAGCCTGTATCTCTTTCGGATGTGACCTTGCTGGCACCGGTCCCGCGCCCGGTACGCAACATTTTCTGTGTTGGTAAAAACTACATGGAACATGCGCACGAATTTTCCAAAAGCGGCTTTGATTCAAGTGCCGCAGCCGGGGCCGTGCCGAAAAACCCCATCATCTTTTCAAAAGTGCCCGAAACCGTCGTCGCACATGAAAGTGATGTTCTGATCGATAGCAAGGCAAGCCAGGCTGTCGATTACGAGGCGGAGCTTGCCGTGATTATCGGCAAGGGCGGCCGGGCGATTTCGCCCGAGGATGCCTATGACCATGTGTGGGGTTACACCATCGTCAATGATGTCACCGCCCGTGACTTGCAGGGCAAATACAGCCAGTGGCTGATTGGCAAATCGCAAGACACGTTCTGTCCGATGGGTCCATGGGCCGTGACCCGGGATTCGCTTGATATTTCCGACACCGCAATCCGTTGTCACGTGAATGACGAATTGCGCCAGGAATCGAACACGTCGCTTCTGATCTTCGATATCCCGACCATTATCGCAACCATTTCTGCCGGTGTCACACTGATGCCCGGCGATGTGATTGCCACCGGCACCCCGGCAGGGGTCGGGATCGGCTTTGAACCACCGCGTTATCTCAAACCCGGGGACAATGTCAGCATCGAGATCGAAGGCATTGGCACCTTGCGCAACAATTTCCGCGCAATCGGGGGCTGATCAACAGTTTCGGGACGGCCACGGCCGTCCCGTTCGGCGCTTCATGCACCGGCACCGGGCTACGACAAAAACAACATAAGCCCAAAACTCTTATAAATCGGGAGGAACATATGTTTCAGAGACTGGCAAATACACTGGCCCTGACCACTTTGGGCACTTTGATTGCAACAACCGCGATTGCACAGAACAAGACCGACATTGCCTGGGGCGGGTCAAACCCCGGTGGTGTGATGTATTACATGGTCGGTGTTGCTGGCACCGAACTTGGCAAGGATTTGCCCGATGTCAACATTACCCAGGTCACGACCGGCGGTTCGACGGAAAATGCCAAACGCCTGATCAAGGGCGAGCTTGATATGGGGATCGTTTACGGATCACATGTCTATATGTCGCTTCAGCAAACCGGCCCGTTCGCCAATGACGACAAAGGCACGATGCTGCGCGGTGTTGCGATGGCCTATGAAGGGCCGACCTATTTCGTGACCCTTGAAGGCAACGGCATCAAATCGCTTTCCGATCTTGCCGACAAGAAGGTTGCACTGGGCCCCCCCGGTTCGGGCACGGTGTTTAACTGCTCGAACATTCTGGGATCACTTGGTCTGCTTGAAGAAATCGAACCCCAGATGATGACATTTGGCGATGCCGGCCGTGCGCTTGCCAATGGTCAGATCGACGCATTCTGCCAGTCATCGGCCCCGGCGGCAGCCGTGACCGAACTTGCCGAAACCAATGATGTTATCGTCGTGCCCTATAGCGACGAGGAACTGGGCAAGATCAACACCAAATATCCGTTCTATCATACCGGCACCATGCCAGACACGACCTATAAGGGCGTTCCGGCAACCGATATGCCCTATACCACCGTGTATTGGGTGGCCCATGAACGGGTGAATGATGATGTCATGAAGCGCATGCTGGCTGCTGCCTATGCAAAACAGGATGCACTCGCCGCAGGTCACAAAGCCTGGGCGCAGATGAAACCCGACACCAAAAACTTCCTTGGACTTGGCGCACCGATGCATCCGGGTGCCGAGGCCTATTACCGCGAAACCGGCCAATGGGCTGAATAAGCTGTTGGCGTGAAATCTGCCCGGTATTGTGCCGGGCAGATCTGTTTTGTCTTGAAGTGGATTGCGGGACCAAATGACAGATACATCCTGGCTTATGCGGGTCGAGGGGGCGAAACGCACCCTGAACGGTTCTCAGGCGCTGGTTTTCAACCTTGTTGCGGCTGGCTTTGCCGGCTTTTATCTTTACACATCCGGATTTGGTCTTGTTTCGACCCAAAGCAACCGGGGCATCTATCTGATGCTGACCTCGGTTCTGGTTTTCATGCTGTTTCCGGCCACACGCAAATCCCCGACCGACCGGTTCAGTCTTTTTGATATCGGGTTTGTGGTTCTGACGGTTGCGGTGTTCGGCTACTGGATTGACCAGTATGTCAGTTATGCAATGTTCCGGGTTTCATCGCCCAACCAGACCGATCTGATCATGGGGTCGCTGGCGATCGTGATCCTGCTTGAAACCAGCCGTCGTGCCCTAGGCCCGGTGATTTCGCTGATTGCCATCGCCTTTTTGCTTCAGCTTTTTTACGGGCAGTATCTTCCGGGGCGTCTGTCGCATCCGGGCATGTCGATCGAGCGCATTCTTGAATTCACCTATTCAACACAGGAAGCGATTTTCGGGGTAGTGACCGCGACCTTTGCGACCTTTGTGTTTCCCTTCATGATTTTTAGCGCCTTTCTGGAACGCAGTGGTGCGGGCAAGTTCTTTATGGATCTTGGCACCGCGGTTGCCGGGCGCTGGCGCGGGGGGCCGGCCAAGATTGCCGTCATGACCTCGGCACTTTTCGGATCGATTTCGGGATCCTCGGTCGCCAATGTGGTGACGACCGGGGGCCAGTTCATGCCACCGGTCATGGGGGCAGGTGTGTTTATTCTCGCGACCCTGACCGAGACCAGCTACCTGACCATTGCGCTGATGAATGTCATTCCGGCGTTGGTGTTCTTTATCTTTTTGCTATCGATGGTCGATCTTGAAGCCGCGCGGCTTGGACTTCGGGGCATTCCACGTGAAGAAACACCGCGTGTGCGTGATGTCATGGCAAAGGGCTGGCATTTCTTTATGCCGCTTGTGATTGTCATCGGCCTTCTGTTTGCCGGGTTTTCCGCAGAATTCTGCGCCTTCTGGGGAACGGTATCGGCCGCAGTCCTTTCATGGCGGAACCGCGAAACCCGCATGGGGCCCAAAGCCATCATCCAGGGCCTTATTGGCGGGGCGCAAAGCAACAGCTCGGCCGGGGCAGCGATCGGGACGCTGGGCATCATCATTGGCGGGATCGTTCTTGCCGGCCTTGGTCTTAAATTCTCGTCAGTTCTCATCGATTTTTCGGGTGGGAACCTGTTTATCGCGGTCTGTCTGGTGACCCTGGTATCGATCATTATCGGTATGGGGTCTTCGACTACCGGGTCCTATATCATCCTGTCGGTTGTGGCTGCGCCGGCCCTTATTCAGCTCGGTGTTCCGACGGTTGCCGCCCATCTGGCGGTGTTTTATGCGGCATGCCTGTCAAATATCACGCCACCGGTTTGCGTTGCGGCCTTTGCCGGGGCGGCCATCGCCAAGGCCCCGCCCATGCGCACCGGGTTCTCGGCCCTTAAATACGGGGCAACCATCGTTATCATGCCGTTCAGCTTTGCCTATGTACCCGAACTGCTTTTGATCGGGGAATGGCCGGACATTGTTTACAGCAGTCTGCTTTACATGACCGGGGCCATGATGATGGCCATCGCCATTCAGGGCATTGCACCGATTGGTCCGCGCCTTTCGATGCCCAACCGGATATTGTTCGGCGTTTCCGCAGCCCTTCTGGTCTTTCCGGCCAATCTGTGGATCGATGTTGCCGGCATCGCGCTGATGGGTTCGGCAATCCTGATGGCGTGGTTCATGGCCACGCGGCAAAATAACCGGGCGGTCCCGCACTAAGGCCGCCCCTATCAGAACGGTGATCACATCCGGATGCTGATGGCATCCCCTTCGCGCCCAACCACGTTGATCACCATCCTGATCCACAAAACCCGTTGCCAAAGGCGGCGGGTTTTGGTGTTTGTGGACCAGCTTGTTGCACTAACATGTAAAATCGAACAATCCGTATGGGCCATTGAACCCATCATCATGATCAAACAGGGATAGAAACATGAGTAAGGTCTGGACCGTCTATTTGTCGGGTGAAATTCATAGCGACTGGCGCGAACGCATCGCCGCCGGGGTCAAGGAAGCAGGCCTTCCGGTCGAACTGGTCGCCCCGATCACCATGCATGAAGATTCCGATGATTGCGGTGTTGCCATTTTCGGAGCCGAGGAAAACAAGTTCTGGCATGACCGCAAGGGCGCACAACTTAACGCCATGCGGACCAAAACCCTGCTGTCAGGGGCCGATCTTGCGGTTATCCGCTTTGGCGAGAAATACAAGCAGTGGAACGCCGCCTTTGATGCCGGCTATGCCGCCGCACTTGGCATTCCCTATATCACCCTGCATCCCGCCGAACATGACCACGCATTGAAAGAAGTTGACGGTGCCGCCAACGGCGTTGCCCGCGAACCCGAACAGGTAGTTGCCGCACTGGCCTATATCATCCGTGGTGACATGCCGAAGGGTTAGAACCAACGACAATGAGAACCGGTGACAACAAGACCGGGTCAGTTTTTGCACAGCGATCTTAATGCAAAGTCTGACCCGATGCCTGATCCGGATCGCCCGGTGCCACCAGATTGCTGGTGACAAAGGCAAAATCGCTGATGGCACGGGCCACCAGAATGCGGCCTTCGACCGGGGTTCCTTTTTCCTGTCGCAGGGTGCCCAGCGCGTCGGAGACGATTTCAAAGCCGCATTCTTCCATCCATTCAGCAATTGCGCGCTGATGGTGGCGGAAACGTTGTCCAGGGCCGAGATCGAACGGAAAGGCATTGCCATGTTCGAGGGTCAGGACCATCAAGCCGCCCGGCTTCATCCGGGCGTGGGCGGCGCGCAGCGCCGGGGCAAGATCGCCGAGATAATTCAGAACATCCGCGGCAACCACAAGCCCGTAGCCGGATCCCAGATCGTCAGGCATATCGGTGATATCGCCCGCCACCAGCGTGCGATAGATACCCTTGGCCCGGGCACGGTTGATCATGCGCGGCGACAGATCGATCCCGTCAATCGCGTCATATTGACCGGCAAAAACTTCACCAACCAGACCGGTGCCACATCCAAGATCAAGAATTTCAAGCGGCCGATCCAGGCTTGGCAGAAACGGTCGAACGGCCTCAGACAGAAGTTCCGGCCCGCGATAGGCCAGCCGATCGCGCAGGCTGATTTCAAAACGCGGCGCATAATCATCAAAGAGCGCGCGCACGTAATCTGGTGGCAACCGGTCGCGCATTGCAGCCGCCCCAAGCAGCGTCAGGCGCACTTCGGCCCCCATACGGTCGGACGGATCAAGAACCAGATATTGGCGAAATGCTTCGACGGCATTGTCGTTTTCACCGGCCCGTTCATAGATATCGCCCAGGGTAAAATGGGCCTCGTCCCATTCGGGATCGGCAGAAAGGGCCGCACGCGCAACATCAATTGCCGCGACATAATCACCCTGCGCTACCAGCGCCAGCGCAACATCAAGTCGTCGACTGGCCGACAGACGATCCTTGCTCATTTAAGTTTTGAATATCCGAAAAACGGGTTGGCAGGAACAGCCGGAACCACAACCAAAGATGCTGCTATATCTTCCGGAATTGCGATTTTGGCAAGATAGATAAATTCATTTAATTTCAATGCATTAATCTGGATCACCATTTTTGTATCAGGACAAATGATCCGTTCCGGCCGTCGGGCAGCGAATCCGTGCTGTGGACTGGCCCGAATTTGACCGCTGATCGGGCCATCATCAGTCCCGGCAAGATGGGGCAAAGAGGCACCGGTTCGTAAAACAGCCCACCTGTTTGAAATCTTGGAGTAATGGTCAAGTAACGCGTACTGGCGTGGGCGCGGATCGGTAAAATCCTATTTTACAGCGAATAAATGTCGATTTTGATTGATAAAATCAATTTATTATCATATTTGAATGTAAAGTCTTTTTATAACGGGAAGTCTGATGGAAAACTTTACCCCTGTCTCGGCCCTTCTGGGTGGCGGACTTATCGGTTTGGCATCGGGGCTGTATCTTTTGCTGAATGGCCGGATCGCCGGGATCAGCGGCATTGTCGGTGGTCTTTTGTCATCGTCAAAGGGCAGCACATCGGCATTTGAACGTCTGGCCTTTGTCATTGGCCTGATTGCCGGGCCGCTGGTTCTGATGACCGGTACGTCGATCGAAGCACAAAGCGTTGTCACAAGCGCGCTTCCGGTGATTGTGATTGCCGGTCTTCTGGTGGGTGTCGGCACCACCATCGGCAGCGGCTGCACCAGTGGCCACGGCATTTGCGGACTGTCGCGGTTCTCGTTGCGGTCGCTGGTCGCGACCCTGTCCTTTATGGCGGCCGGGTTTGTGACGGTGCTGGTTACCCGCCATCTGATCGGGGGTGCATGATGCGCATTATCGTATCGCTGATCTGTGGCACGCTGTTTGGGGCCGGGCTTTATATTTCGGGCATGATCGACCCGCAAAAGGTTCTTGGTTTCCTTGATATCTGGGCGATTGCCGATGGTGGCTGGGACCCGAGCCTTGCCTTTGTCATGGGTGGTGGCCTTGTGGTTGCCGTGCCGATTTTCCAGTTTGCCAAATCGCGATCAGATGCGGTTTGTGGCGGTGGAATGGATCTTCCAAGCAACAAGAATGTCACGACCAAACTGATTGTCGGCGGGCTTATGTTCGGAACCGGCTGGGGTCTGGTGGGTTATTGCCCCGGTCCGGCCCTTAGCGCGCTGGCCTTTGGACAGATGGACACCATCATCTTTGTCGCCACCATGCTTGTCGGCATGGCCGGTGCCCGGGCATTGCGCCTGAACAGCTGATGTTTGATGGATAAATCCCCGTGTTAGCTCCCCGTGTTAGCTCCCCGGGGATGATCTGCTGATGACGCGGCCCTCCCGCAGCGGCGTGATCGCAGACCGTGCAACCGCCCGTGCAATTTGCCGGGCGGTTTCGCATTTCCGGCGAAAATTCACCTAAATTCTCGCAGCACCAGACTTGTTTTTGGCGCTAAAATCCCATAACTGACCCTAGAGCCTGCTCTGTTTAGCCTGAAGCGATTTTGTTCGTGTTTGGCGATGTTTGGCAAAGTGGTTCAAGCTAAGCAGAACAGGCCCCGGCGCCACTTTGAAGTCTATGTAAGGTTTCCGCATGAAGATCGGCATTCTTGAACCCGGGTTCGCCCCGGAAGAACTTCGCGACGAGTTTAAAAGCTATCCCAAGATGTTGGAAAAACTCCTTGGCGATGTTGACCCCGGCCTTGAGTTTGAAACCTGGACCGTTCTTGAAGACGAATTCCCCGATTCCATTGCCGATGCAGATGGCTGGGTCGTCATGGGATCCAAACACGGGGTTTACGAAAACGCGCCCTGGATGATCCGCCTGCAGGACTTCCTGCGCGAAGCCGTGGGTGCCGGTCAGCCGGTATTTGGCATCTGTTTCGGGCACCAGATCCTGGCGACCGCGCTTGGTGGCAAGGTTGTCAAATCCGACAAGGGCTGGGGCGTTGGCGTCCATGCATATGACGTCGATGCCAGCAATGCAGACTGGCTGGCTGACAGCCCGTCCACCATTCGCATCAATGCGTTTCATCAGGACCAGGTGGTCGAAATTCCCGAAGGCGCAACCGTATGGGCGAGTTCGGATTTCTGCCCCTATGCCGGTTTGCAATATGGCGCCAATGCCGCATCGATCCAGCCCCATCCGGAATTCATGCGCCCCTACGAGCAGGCCTTGCTGGAATCACGCCATGACCTGATTCCCGAAGATGTGCACAAGGCAGCAATGAAATCGCTTGAAACCCCGATCAGCAGTCCTGATTTCGCAAAATCGATTGTGAAATTCATGACCCGCCAGCGGGTGCGCAACGCCGCCTGACATCCCAACCGGTCAGACAACTGAACTTCAATCACGGGTCGCTGTTTGATACAGCGGCCCGTTTTGTTTGGGCGGTTTTGCCGGGCCTTTGGTGCGGACGCACCGGATCACTATTTCAGGCGGGATTACAGACATAACTTGTTTATGATTGGACTTCATACTGTCAGGGTTGTTTGGTTAAAAACGGTAAACCAAAAGACCGACACAGCATTTGCAACCAGAGTTTGGGCAACCGGCGGGACACAATGATCCAGAATTTGCGATTATATTCAGGGCTGACAATGTTCGCCTATGTCCTGACCCATTTGCTTAATCATGCCGCGGGGATTGTATCGCCCGAATTCATGGAAACGGTTGATGAATTCTCGACCGAGATCTGGCAATTCCCGCCGCTTGAAATCCTGCTTTTGCTGTCGCTGATCACCCATTTCATCCTGGCGACCGGCCGCCTGACCAGTCGCCGGTCAATGCGGTTGCGCAAATCGGAATGGGCCCAGATGATCCTTGGTCTGTGCATTCCGTTTTTGCTGTTCCGTCACATTATTGCGACCCGGGTGATTGATCTGGGCTTTGATGTCGGATCACCATATGAACGGGTGTTGCTTGATCTTGCTGTTTTCATTCCGTTTCAGGGCGTCCTTCAGGCGATCACGGTTATTGTGGTCTGGACCCATGGCTGTATCGGTATTCATTTCTGGCTTCGGGTCAAACCGTTCTATCCGAAATGGCGCAACGCGTTTGGCACACTTGCCATTCTGATCCCCACACTGTCGCTTGCGGGTTATGGTGCGGCCAGTGCCGAAATCATCCGCCGGGTCGAAGAAGGCGGGCGCAAATATGTTTTTGGCGTACTCGAAGCCGCCGACGTCAATCAGGCGGCCATCACATTTTATGAAAATGCCCTGATACCCTGCACGATCCTGACCATCGCGCTGGCACTGGCACCATTCGGAGTGCGCCAGATCAGACAGACCATTGACCGGGTCAAGCGCGGACCGATGTTAAGCCTGCCCAACGGGCGGTCGGTGCGCGTGCCACCTGGGGCGACCGCACTTGAGGCCCTTCGCGATGCAGGCATCCCGATGGCATCGGTTTGTGGCGGGCATGGGCGATGCACCACATGTCGGCTGCATTGCGGTTCGGGACTGGATCAGCTGGCAGCACCCGGCCAGATCGAGGCCGCCGCCCTTAAAAGCA
>ENA-ORCX01000227-ORCX01000227.1-marine-metagenome-genome-assembly--contig:-NODE-227-length-36734-cov-3.228960_pt1 | contig 36734 bp, 28 predicted proteins | sample MGYA00248630_ERZ508518 | MGnify/ENA primary metagenome ERZ508518 (study PRJEB26188, sample SAMN06268768) | marine metagenome | isolation source: Bioluminescent Bay, La Paraguera, Puerto Rico | place...
TTAAGCAATGCCCCGCGAAACATATTGTAAGCTGTTTTTAGTTTGGGGTGGGGGTTGTTTTGTAAGTATTGCTCTAGAGCGTCTCGTGTTTTTATAAGATAAGATTCCGGTTCATGGACTTTTTGAGGATCTTCTTGCTCTTTCCCTTCTTCATTTGTTTTATCATCAAATAAGGGCCATGTCCCTTCATTCCTGGCAAATAAGCAGCGAATTATATGCGTTTTTATTTCGTTTAGATCGATGTCTGCTTCAAGAAGATGTCTTTTTACAGATTTAGTACTTGATTGGATGAGCTTTTCTACAGAGAAATTGTCTAAATCTACTATATTTCCATATTGACTGACTAATTCGCTGGTTTTGTTGTTGAATGCGGTCGGGTCAAGAGTTGAGTCTGCCAATAAGAAACAAAACTGATTGGAGAATTCAGCGGCTAGAGAAAGTTGCTCTTCACATGAATTATCGCGTTCTTCAAGAACGTGTTTTGGAAGATTTGTAAATGCATCCTGTATCATGGAATGCATATTTTTTGTGTTTAACAAATGTTTGCCTAATTCAAGGGGGGATAAACCAAAAATTTCAAGGTAAGCATCATCTAAACCTATTTGGTGGCTCAGATCCATCGCCTCTTGAAAATCTTCTATGAGGAATGTAGTCATCAACAACCGTCCATAGTTACGTAGAGCAGTATAATAAAATGCATCAAGGCCTAGTTTGGACTTGTTGAGGATAAGTAACTGTTTCGAAACCTCTGCAGTCATTAATGCAAATCCAACTGATTTTCTTTGTTCATCGTTGGAGAGAGTATCTTCTGCATTATCAATTAGAAGTAGAGATAAGGCTAAATTCCTTACCCTTTTAAAGCCCATTATTTGAATTGCTTCATCGATTGTTTCGATTCTTACGCCATTCGGGTTGTATGCAAAGGTTTTGGCCGCCTTTAAAATTTTCTTTGTTAGAGTTTTTCTGCTTAGTATTGCATTTGAAAGCTCTTCAATTGTTATCGAGAAGGCTTTGGACGATAGTTCATTTACCAGCGAAATAACCTCGGGTGCGCCATTTTTTTTTGGCGTTTCTAATGCTTGTCTAATTTTTTGGAGCGTTTCTTGGGCTAGTAAATTCACTCTATCGCAATGTATACTATGTTTATTTATGCAGAAAGACACAGGTTGATGAAGGTATCCTATAGTGCGTGGCATTTATTAACTATATTTTTACATCACCAACTGATTGTTGTATGGATAAAATTTTCACGCATGTCAAATAGATGCTTTGATAAGCCTATGAAATGTAAACTATATTTTAAAAGAGAAGTTGACATAATAGTATCGAGACATAGTGATTATTTGAACAATTGTTCAGCATGGATAAGGGAAGTGGAAACGAAACTAAGGAGAGGATACTTAAAGTTGCTGAAGAGCTTTTTGCGGTTCATGGCTTTGATAGTACCTCTATGCGTGAAATTACCAAAAATGCCAAGGTCAGTTTGGCTTTGGTGAATTATCATTTTGGTAGTAAAGAAAACCTGCTTCTTTGTTTAGTTGAACGCCATTTTGAAAGCATCAATAATGAGCGACGAAAAATCTTTTCGGAGCTTGAGGAGAGATACAAAGATCAAACGATCCCAATGGAAGATGTTTTACGTGCTTTAATTATGCCGTATTCATCCAAGATGAATCAGACGCCCCAACATATTATGGGGCTTGTTCAGATAAATAGTCATCACATTAAGCAAAGCCCTAATTTTTGGCAAGAAATGTGGAGAAAACACTTTAGTGATATTACTTATTGGGTAGCGGATCGTCTGGATGAAGCATTACCCTATATGGATAAGACCACCATTTATTATCGAGTAAACTTTGTTATCAGTTGTATGCTTTCTTCGATTGCAAATCCCAAAAGGCTCTACCTCGTTTCGGGAGAAACTATCGACGCCGAACTGGATGAGGAAAGATATCATCAGGAAATGATGCAATTTTGTATCGATGCTTTTAGATGTGCTAAATAATAAGTAGGTTTTATCGACTTTCTTAATATTAACCAACCTAACCAAACCTTGTATGAAATTACCTATATTCCTTATGACTGGGGTAGCTATCGTTTTGAGTGGCTGCGCTGGTAGTCCTAAGGTAGATCCACCTGAATTATCGTTTAGGATACCCTCTGAAATTGGAAAAGAAGCGACAGAAGCTGCTCCTGTAAATGAATGGCTTACAACCTTTAATGATCAAGCATTACAGGCTTACATTGAAAAGGTTCTGGAGCATAATAATTCCATTCTGATTGCATTCAATAATTTGAAGATTGCAGAGCAACAGGCTGTTATTAATGGAGCAGAGCAACTTCCTAAGATTTCAGCCAGTTTCTCTCCAGGACGTTACCGCAGTAATTCTAAGAACTCGAATGGTAGTGTTACTTCCTCTACATACAATAACCATAACCTAGGGCTTAACTTTTCATGGGAGTTGGATGTGTGGGGTAAAGTGAGAAACACTGCACGTGCTGCAAAAGCAGACTTTGAGCAGCAGGAAGAACTGTTTGAAGATGCTAGGCTATCCCTCGTAGGAAATGCGGCGAAAAAATACTATTCAGCGGTAAAAGCCTATAAGTTGTACTTTTTATCTAAAACCACGTTTGATAGCTACAGCCATACTGCTGAGATTATTCAATCTCAATATGAAAACGGTACAAGTGATGCTCTTGATTTGCGCTTGGCGCTGGCTAACAAAGAATCAGCCCAGGCAAGTTTGCAAAGTGCAAAAATTGCCTATGAAGCTGCTCTTCGTTCCTGTGAAGTTTTGGCCGGAGATTACCCTGAAGCTAATTTTGAGAATAGGAGTAGTTTTCCCAGTTTAATTGATGCGATACCGTCTGCTGTTTCGAGTGAAGTTTTGGCTCGTCGTTACGACATCCGAGCTGCAGAACGAGCTTTTGCGGCAAGTCAACAAAGAGCTGTTCGTGCTCGTAAAGATATGTTGCCTTCCCTGAGTTTAACTGGGTCTGCCGGGACCTCAAGTGATGAACTGGAGGATCTGCTGAAGAGTGATTTTTTTGTCTGGAATTTAGTGGGCAATTTAAGCCAGCCGATTTTTTATGGAGGACAGCTTAAAGCTCAGTCGGAGATTGCTAAATTAAACGAAGACACTGCTGCACTGACTTATGCACAAACTGTATTGGATGCCTTTACTGAAGTGGAACAAACTTTAAATTCCGAAGAGTATTTAAAAATACAAGAAACGGCAGCTTTGAAAGCAGCAGAACAAAACAAGGCGTCTGAAGAATTAGCATGGGAGCAATATGCATCCGGTATTTCAAACATTATTACAGTTTTAGAAACACAAAGACGTAATCTAAGCGCTCAGACCACTGCTATTGAGGCCCAATACAGTCGTATTGAGAATCGTTTGAACCTCTATCTTGCTTTAGGGGGTTCTTACTGAACAAAGACTATATTTACATTAGAATAATTTAGAGTTTATTATACATGAAAACCATTTTAATTTTATTGGGTAGTATTCTACTTGCGGCTTTTTTCGTTCTTATGCGAAAGGAGCCCGAAAAAATCACGAAACCTGAGTCTGTTGCTACTGTAGAAATCTGTGTCGCTGAGGCTAAAGATGAAGTTGTAAATGTTTATACTCAAGGAACTGTAGAACCGAGAACTTCTTCTACTTTGATTTCAAAAGTTTCGGGGGAAATCCTTTCTGTTGCACCTGTTTTTTATACTGGAGGTTTTTTCAAAAAGGGTGATGTTCTTCTTGAATTAGATCCTATCGATTATGAAGTTGCTTTAACTTCTGCTGAGTCGTCTCTTGCTCAATCTCGTTTAAGCTATTTGCAGGAGCAGGCACAGTCCGCGCAGGCAAAGAAAGACTGGGAGAATATGGGAATGAAGGGATCTCCATCGGATTTGACTCTTAGAATTCCCCAGCTTAAGAAAGCTGAAGCTGCTGTTCAATCTGCAGAAGCAATTCTCAAGCAAGCTCGGAAGAATCTTAAGGATACTAAAATAGTAGCACCTTATGATGGTATTGTTACCGGAAAAAAAGCCGATTTGGGACAGTATGTAACTGCAGGAAGCACTTTGGGGACAATTGATGCTGTTGATTCTGCAGAGATTCGACTTTCTGTTAAAGAATCTGATTTGAAGTATCTCAATTTGCCTGAAAAGTTGAATGTTTCTTTTGATGATTGGGCAAAGGTTGAGTTAAAAGGTACCTATCACGGTGAAGAAATCTCTCGTGAAGCTCAACTTGTTCGAACCGAAGGGACGATCGATAGTTCCAGTCGGTTGATTTACCTGGTTGCTCGGTTGAATGATCCGTATGCAATTAATTCTAGCAAAAAAGCACTTCCATACGGGATGTTTGTCAATGCGACAATTAAGGGGCATACCTATAAGCAATTGGTTAAACTTCCGCGCTATGCACTAAAAGGAACAGACACAATCCTTGTTGTTGATAAGGATAATCGCATTGATATTCGCAAGGTTAAAGTTCTTAAGACGGATGCTGACTATGTATATCTTACAAGTGGGATTAAAGATGGAGAGCATGTTTGTTTGACTGCATTGGAATTCGTTGTTCAGGGATTGAAAGTTTCTGATGTTAACGATTTAGGAAAAACTACCAGCGAAGAGTCTACTACAGAGAATGCTTCGAATGTGGATCTTAATAAGGAGGCAAAGTAGTGAGTTTAATGCCGGAGCGGAATAATCAAAATGGTTTGATCTCCTGGTTTACTCAAAATCCAGTTGCAGCAAACCTGCTCATGGTGGCTATTCTTGCCATGGGTCTCCTTCGCGTGGGATCTATTAAAAAGGAGTTTTTTCCAGATACCACGCTGAATTCAGTCACGGTATCCGTTTCCTATCCAGGTGCAGCACCGGAAGAAGTTGAGGAAGGCATCGTTGTTAAAATAGAGGAAGCTGTTCAGGATCTTGAGGGAATTGATGAAATGACCTCAACCGCCAGTGAGGGGTATGGATCTGTGAACATTGACGTTATGGATGGCTATAGTGTCAGTGACTTTCTCGATAAAGTGAAGATGCGTGTAGATTCCATTTCTACATTTCCAGAACTTGCTGAGAAACCAACTGTATACGAAAACGAAATTACTTCACGAGTATGTCGAGTTCAGGTCTATGGTGATTTGGATGAAGCCTCATTAAAAGAGTTTGCCCGTAATGTTCGTGACGAAATCATAGAGCTACCAGATGTTACCAGAGCCGAAGTGGACGGTGATAGAGATTACGAAATTTCTGTAGAGGTTTCTGAAGCGACATTGCGAAAATATGGATTAACTTTCAGCGATCTCGTTCAAGCAATTAATAGCACTTCCATGGACATGCCAGGAGGTTCTATTAAAACCAAAGGCGGTAATTACCTTTTGCGTACAAAGGGGCAGGCTTACGTTAAGTCTGATTTCGAAAATATTGTTTTGCTGACTCGTGAGGATGGGACACGTCTTCTTTTAAAAGATGTAGCTAATATTGTAGATGGATTTGAGGATTCTAGTTTATCTATACAATTTAATGATCAACCCACGGTTGGTATCGTTGTTTATCGTGTAGGGGGTGAAAGCACTTTAACCATCTCCGATGCAGTTCATGCCTATGTGGATGCAAAGGCTCAGACATTGCCCCCTAACTTGCATGTCTCTGTGTGGAACGATATGTCCGTTATGCTTCGAGGGCGCTTTGAGTTGATGTATAAGAATGGTCTCTTGGGTGGGATACTTGTACTGATCTCTTTGGCTTTGTTCTTGCGCCTGAAGTTAGCGATGTGGGTGGCTGTAGGGCTTCCCATCTGCTTCCTGGGGGCTATTGGGTGCCTTCCATTAATGGACGTCTCCATTAATATGATTACGCTTTTTGCCTTTATTCTTGTTCTGGGGATCGTTGTGGACGATGCCATTGTTATTGGTGAAAATGTATATACTAAGTGTAGGAATGAAGGACATTCTATCAAAAATGTAATTGCTGGTGCACAGGAAGTGGCTATGCCTGCGACATTTGGTGTCTTAACTACGGTTGCAGCATTTATTCCTATTATGATGATTCCTGGAGCACAGGGGAAAATGTGGATCGGTATTGCTGTTGTTGTGGTGCTATGTCTCGTATTTTCTCTTATTGAATCTAAGCTGATTCTACCTGCTCACTTGGCTCATACTGATTTCAGCCTGAAAGACGAATCTGAGATGGGACCTATCTCACGTTTTCAGCGTCGTTTTGCTGATGGTTTACATGTTTTTGTAGATCGCTATTATAAACCAGTTTTGCACTATGCAGTTAAAAATCGCTATGCGACAGTTGCTGCATTTGTGGGAATGATGCTGGTTACTTTCGGTATGTTGGGGGGAGGAATTATTCGTTATGTATTCTTCCCGAATATTGAAGGTGATTATCCGAATGCGTCTCTGGAGATGGTTGAAGGAACTCCTGCAGAAACCACAGAGGCTGCTGTAGAAAAGCTGGTACATGCCGCATATCTTGCTGATGATGCTGTATACGAAAAATACCATGAAAGAGTTATGGATAGTATACTATCCGTCAGCTATGCCGATACTATTGGAAGTATTTGGATTCAGCTTATTCCAGCGGAAGATCGTCAATGTGGATCTTCTGAATTCGTCAATATTTGGCGTAACTATGTAGGACCAATCGCAGGGACTAAAGAGCTGACGTTGACCGCTATTTTAGGACGTCATGGGAACGATATGCCTATATCTGTGGATGTTATTGGTGATGATTATGTCTCAATGGATAGTGCTGCTGATGACCTGAAATCTACTTTCTCAACATATAATGGAGTTTTTGATATTTCTGATTCTCACAGTACAGGGAAACAGGAAATTCGCATTAAATTACTCCCATCAGGGGAGGCATTAGGACTTTCTCTTGCAGACGTTGGTAAACAGGTGAGGTATGCTTTCTACGGAGCAGAAGCTCAACGTATTCAACGTGGTAAAGATGAAGTTAAGGTTATGGTTCGCTACCCGGAGGGTGAGCGAAAGTCCATTGATACTCTTATGGAGATGCGCTTACGCACTTCCGATGGGCGTGAAGTGCCTTTTGCATCTGTCGCTACGGCGGAAATAGCACAAGGTTATTCAACTATTGAGCGCGAAGACCGTCACCGTTTAGTTCGAGTCGTTGGTGATGTTGATAAGGATAAAATTGAGCCAAGTGCTATTATTAGAGACCTTAAAACCAGTAAGGTTCCTCTCTTAGCTCAGAAATATCCTAATTTACGTTTCCGATTTTCCGGTGAATCAGAGGATCAGGCCGAGACATTGCAAGCCCTTGGCAAGGGAGCCTTTTTTGCTCTCCTTATTATTTTCGCTTTGATGGCCATTCCGTTGAAATCGTACAGCAAGCCACTCATTATTATGTCTGTAATACCTTTTGGTGTTGTTGGAGCTATTTTGGGGCATTTCATTGTTGGAATACCAGTAAGTATACTTTCTGTGACTGGTATCATCGCTTTGGCGGGTGTTGTTGTGAACGATAGCTTGGTCATGGTGGATTTTGTTAATAAACGAGAAGAAGAGGGGATGAGTAAGCATGATGCTGTTTTGGCCGCAGGTCCGGCTCGTTTCAGAGCTATTCTCTTAACTTCATTGACGACATTTCTCGGTCTGTTCCCAATGGTATTGGAGAGAAGTATGCAGGCTCAATTCCTGAAGCCCATGGCTGTATCTTTAGCCTTTGGAATTGTCTTCTCTACTGTCATTACCCTTCTTCTGGTTCCTGCTCTCTATATTATCCTGGAAGATATGGCGAAGCTAAGTCGAAGGATTGATGGAGTAGTATTTGGCCTCTTCTCAAAGAAGAAGTAAATTCTTTTCAGATAATCAGAGCATTCATCATCAGACAAAAAGAGGGCGAGTTCAAAACGAACTCGCCCTCTATCTTTTTTTTGGGGGGGTAACAAATTAATCAATTAAAGTCTGCCATTGACGCTCTTTGGCGGCACGTGCTGCTTTCATGGCGCCCTTGGCTACAAACTCTTTGTAATCAGCACCGATGATTCGCACTTTTGGCTGTTCATAGCCTTCATCTTCCAGCAATTTTTGCAAGACATTTGCAATATTTTTAATCTGGCTGCCACCTCCAGTTAATACAATGTTTTGGAGTAGTTCTTCAACACTATCTGGGTTGGCTTTGGCTACTTCCTGCTTGATGCCTTCAAAGATCAAATCAACGAGAGTCAATGTGCACTGTCCTAGTTCGTATCCAATGCTCAATTCACGAGGTTTACCACCAATTACTTTCTTAATGGAAATGTCCTCGTTGGATTCACCTGCGTAGGAATGCTTTTCCTTTATTTCAATAACGCTGTGGATGGATAAATCGCTGTCAGGATATTTTTGAAGAATTTCTTTGCCCAGTTCTGCATCAACCGCATCACCAGCATAGGGGATACTGATTTGGTCTTCTGCCTGAGGGTAGTAGCCCTGAACCAAGCAGAGGTCACTGGAGCCGGCACCAATATCAACAAAGAGAGAGTTGTTTACCGGATCTATGTAGTCCTCTTCACCTAAACGACTTTCATCGCGATAGCCTAAGGCGGCTAGAAATGGTTCTGGAATAAGTATTATTTTGTCAAAAACACCTTTTATGGCTGTGCGAACATTTTCGCGTGCTTCTTCATCCGCACGAGCAGGAACGCCGATAACAGCGCGGAACTCAGAGCCTTCAGGTAGGCGTTCTTTCAAATGTTGCGCATAATCGGTTGCACTTTTAACTTCGTCAATGACACCGTTGCGTAACGGACGAACCAATTGGCAGTAAATTCTATATTTTAAAGCTTCCTGACCGAATAATACTGTTTTGTCGGAAGGTAGAATCCCTTCGAGTAGACCTTCTTTTGCATAGCCAACCACAGATGGGATGATTTCATTCGTTAACAGCTCAGTATTTTCAGTTGTTGCTGCCATTACGCAGGAGCTGTTGGTTCCCCAGTCGAGTCCGACTAGGATTGTTTCAGAAGCAGTGTTTGAACTCATAGTTGGAGCAGTGGTCGTTTCAGTCGATTCGTCAGCCATTATTCAGATAGATTAGAATATATCAATAAAGATCTTTTATTTTAAAAAGTTAGTCAAAAAAGCTCCGTAGTGGTGTTATCTTCTTTGCTGTATTATTAAATTGTTGCCCATTTAGCGCATCGATCATACCAGAAACATCTCCCAAGGGAACTTTGCGGCGACCTGTGGAGAAGCTGTTGTCTTTTTTCTCTATGGAGCGATTTAGCTCTCTCGCTTTTTGCATAAGCTTATTTTCTTCAGGTCTCTGAGATGCCTGTTCAAGTAAATCGGATGTTTCCTGTGGTAAGGGTTTGCGAGGCGTGCCTTGGTTCGGCCCATATCCCTTGCTGCGCAATTCATTCATAATGTTAGGAAGAACTCGCTCTGAAAGCCTATCCACAATCATGCGCTGAATGATGCCCGCATCTGCAATCCGTTTGCTTTCTTCAGAAAGCATAGCTGACAACTGTCTTTTCTTGGTGTCACCATCTTCAATTGATGCGCGTGACCATGTACGGATCAAATTAGGTAATTCGTGGGTTGCAATTAGTTTTGCCTCTTCTTCATGCCCCTCGTGGAAGGATAGACAAGCCTCACGGAAACTATTAACCAAACGATTCCAATGATCCATTACGGAATCTGATATGGGTTCCGTTTTTGAAACGATTTCAACTGAATCATTCTGATGAGTTTGCATCGACATAACCTCAATGCTGTCTTAGCAGATTTATTGCCACAATCCACTATACTAAATGTAAATTCTATATTCCACTAAAATATAACCGTTTTATATGGTAACAAGCATAAATATGAGGAATTTTTATGTAATAGAATAGAGTTCTCTCTGTTTGGAGTGGCAAGAATTTCCTGTTTGGGAGTAAAAAAAAGCCCCTGCATAAGCAGAGGCTGGAAAATAGAATTACATCCAATTTTAGTCGTCTGGACGTGTTTTCTTGAGGCCGAGAACTCGGTCGCCTTCTTTCCATTGGCTACGCTTTTTAAGCACAGCTACACGTTCGAAACGTTTGAGAACGTTGCGCTTTTTCTTGGTGCTACCACCACCGGCTTTGAAACTTGGATGTTGAGACATTGTGAACTGCTCCTTTAATTTACAAATTCTTAAAAGCACGCGAGTAAACCTCTCTCGCAGAAAAATACAATCTTTTTTCAATCATTTTTTGAAAAATAATGATTTTCTTTAGAGAAGAATGGTTTTTTGTGCCAAAGAGATTACCTTGAATAAAGCATTCCGTCCTTGCAATCATAATAATTAACGATACAAAACTTCCTTTCGAACTATTTTATAGATAGAAAGAGAAAAGACTTGAGTATTCTGGGTAATATCTCAGTTCTATATACCTTTTTATCTTTAAGAGCAATTCAACAGGAGTTGATCCCTTGAGAAACGACTATATCAAAGAAGCCCAAAAAGTAATTTCTGATCCGAACATCCTCATTAACGTGGTGTCACGTCGGGTTAAGCAGTTGAACTTCGGTCAGAAACCGTTAGTGGAATCCCTTGAGCGCCTTTCTCCGGAAGATACCGCGCTTCGTGAGATTATCGAAGGTAAGATTACCTACGAACTCTATGAACCGGAAGAGGATTCATTATAAACTTTAGGTAGCACCTTAAAGCTACAAACTTTTAACGTGCTTCTGTAAAGAGCACGTTTTTATTTTGTGAGTAAGAAGAAAAAACAGTCTGAGCGTTACAAAGAAATCAGAAACTCCAAGGTGTTTCATGATTATTTTGTGGATGACAAAATTGAGGCCGGTATTGTCCTTACTGGAACCGAGGTAAAGTCTATTCGCGAAAGCGGTGCTCAAATTACGGATTCCTTTGTGAGATTTCGCAATGGGCGTCCCATTATGTACAATGCTCATATTGCTGAATATAAATTTGGCAATTTCGCAAATCATGATCCTCACAGACCGCGTAATCTCTTGCTGCATAAAAAGGAAATCATTAAAATTGAGCATGAGATTCAGAGTACCGGGCGTACGTTGATCCCGCTTCGCATGTACTTTGAGAAAGCCCTGGTGAAAGTAGAATTGGGATTATGCCGGGGCAAGAAGCTCTATGATAAGCGCGAAACTCTTAAGCGCAAAGAGCATATGCGTGAAACTCAGAGAGCCATGCGACATTCATACTAGTTAGGATGATCCTATGAGCCGTTCCGTCACCATACAAATGCCCGGTTGTACTTCCAACTGTGGTCCAGGATTTGATACTCTCGGTATTGCGTTAACACTGCATAATTTTGTGGAGCTTACGCTAACCAGTGATACTACCTATATTGGTGGAGAGGATTATGGTAAGGGAACCCAGGATATGGTTGATGAGGTTGCCAATCTCTTTTTCCATAAGGCGGGGATCGAGCCACGGGGATTCAAGTATGATATTTGGGGAGAAGTTCCACGTGCGCGCGGTCTGAGTTCGAGTGCTACGGTTCGTTGTGGCATTGTTGCCGCTTTGAATTCTCTGCTTGGGGTGAATATGTCTCAGGAGGATATGATCGCTCTGGTTTCTGGTTTGGAAAGAGCTCCGGATGGTGTTGTGGCATGTTTTAAAGGTGGTTTTTGTGTTTCCAGGATAGATCCAGAAGCAGGCACTTATTCTGGGTCTATGCGTTTTGAAGTTCCAAAGTCCATTGCTATGGTTGTGGTTTCTCCAGATACAGAAGTTAGTACTGTTGTGCAGCGGGAAGCTCTTCCTGATACAATTCCATTTCAGGATGTGGTGAAAAGTACCAATAGTCTTTCCTGGATTGTTGCGGCCTTTGCTTCAGGTCAATATGAATTATTGAAAAACGCTGTTACAGATTACATTCATGAACCTTATCGTGAGCGTCTGTGCCCATTTACAAAAGAAGCTATTCGTGCGGGAATGGAGAAAGGGGCTTTTTGTGGCTGGTTAAGTGGTAGTGGCTCCAGTGTTCTCTGTGTGTGTTTGCAGGATGATGCTATTGAAGTGGGAAAAGCTATGTTCAAAACATTTCATAGTAACGGAATTCAAGCTCGGCTTCTCAAGTTGAGAACTGCCAATACTGGTTTGAAAATTTTGGAATCCTAATTGTCATGTTGCATCTTATTTTGTTTGAACCTGAAATTCCTCAAAACACGGGTAATATTGGGCGACTCTGTGCATTTACCAAATGTCGTTTGCATTTGATTCGTCCTTTGGGGTTTGAAATTTCAGATAAGCACCTGCGTCGTAGTGGTATGGATTACTGGAAATACCTTGATCTTCATATTCATGATAATTGGGAGGCTTTTGAAGAGTTACCCGAAGGTGAAAAGCCCAAGCGTCTATGGCTTTTCACTACCAAGGCAGATCAATATCATTGGAATGCCAAATTTGAAGATGGGGATGGTCTTGTTTTTGGCAACGAGGGACATGGTGCTCCTCAGTGGTTGCACGATAAAATGGAAAAGGGGCATCGCATTACGCTGAAGCGCTACGATGATACTCTTCGTTCTCTAAATCTCTCAACTGCTGCTGGTGTTGCCGCTTATGAAGCTTTGCGCCAGGTAGATATTTAATTTATCGTAGCATATTCAGGCGCATGTCGCTGATGTTTGATGCTGCACTAATCACTTTAACGGATAGTTCCTGAGCAGTTTGAACAGCTAATAGAGATGCTGCCTCTTCGTTCAAATCAGCTATGGTTAGATCTTCCGATACTGATTCATAGTTGGAAATGACTTCTTTATTATAGCTCTCACGTAGTTCTAAACTTACTCCTGCATTACCTAATCTATTATTATATAGGTCTAACTCATCGTCCATGTTTTCTATGTTCTCTAGTACTGTTTCAAGCTGGTCTTTGTAATCGTCAGCACTCCAGTCAACTTGACCATTGGTTGAATCATCACCAGATAATGCTATGGAAATCGTTTTTTCTGTTCCGTTGATTGTTGTCGTGTAGCTTAGAGAATTTTCGTCGGATTGAAAGTTGGAGGCGGGTAGGGTTATGTAGTCTGTTCCCACGCTACTAATTTTGGCGTCTTCTTGGGCTCCTTCCTCATCAGAATAGAGAAGGTTCATAGAACCATAATCAGCTTCCTTTGCGATGGACATAACTTGTGATGCTATGTCATTAAATTTTTCTGCCAAAGCTGCTCTACTGTCCGAATCGGTCTCATCCATTGCTGACTCAACTAATGATTTCATTGAGCTAAGATAGCTGGATATGCTGTCGGTTGCACTATCTGTGCTTTTTACTAGTTGTATTCCTAAGGCAAGACTTTCCTGTGCTGAATCAATTTCGCTTGTTTTAGAGCTGAATTCTTCGCGTGTCATGTAAGCGTTTACATCGTCTGTGGCTTTATTAACACGCAAGTTTGTATCCAGACTTGTTTGCACGGAGTTTTGTGTCTCCGTTAGTAGCTGCATATAAGAAACGGTGGAATTTAGGGAGCTATTTATGCCGTCGAACATAGTGATTATGTTCAGCATTTTAACTGCCATTTTTATCTTCTGTTTTGTAAGTTTATGTCTGTTAATGCTATATATATGTCTTGCTGCTCTTTTGGTGAGTGGGTTTCCAGGATTAGGAAAAAAAGGAAAAAACTTCCCGTATGAAGAAATCGCTGTATAATCCTATTTTTAAACAAAAAGCATTTCACATCAAACAGAGTAAAACATCCTTATGACTAAGAGCTTAAGAGTTGCTGACGCATTGTTGTCACCGGAAGCAGTCAATGAAGTTTCCGTTTCCGGCTGGGTGCGTACCAAGCGTGACTCCAAAACATTCTCATTTATTGAAATTAACGACGGTTCCTGCCTGAAAAATATCCAAGTAATTTTAGATCATTCTGTTCCTGATAGTTCCAAGCTCCCTGAGATTACGACAGGTGCTTCTATTAAGGTAGATGGCGAACTAGTGGAATCTAAAGGGAAGGGGCAGACATGGGAGGTTGTTGCTAAAGCCATCACTGTTTTGGGAATTGCAGATAATACTTTCCCTCTTCAAAAGAAAGGTCACTCACCTGAGTTCTTACGTGAAATCGCACACCTTCGCCCACGTACTAATTTGTTTGGAGCTGTTTTCCGTATGCGTTCCCGATTGGCTTATGCCGTTCACAATTTCTTTCAGGAACGTGGATTTAACTATGTCCATACCCCCATTATTACTTCAAGTGATTGCGAAGGAGCAGGGGAAATGTTCCGTGTAACAACATTGGACACAGAGAAATTGCCACGTAGTGAAAACGGTGAAGTAGATTACGCTCAAGACTTCTTTGGCAAGCCAACTTACTTGACTGTCAGTGGTCAACTGGAAGCTGAGACGTTGGCTTGTTCTTTAGGCAATGTTTATACTTTTGGCCCAACGTTCCGTGCTGAAAATTCCCATACCAAACGCCACGCCAGTGAATTCTGGATGATTGAGCCTGAAATGGCTTTTTGTGATCTTCTTGGTGATATGGAAATTGCGGAAGCCTTTGTTAAGCACTTGGTTTCTGATGTGATGGATAATTGTGCAGAAGACTTGGCTTTCTTTAATCGTTTTGTTGATAAGGGGTTGCTGGAACGTCTTCAATTTGTTCGTGAAAAGCCCTTTAAGCGTGTTTCTTATACTGAAGCAATTGAGCTTTTGGAAAAGTCAGGTAAGAAATTCGAATTCCCTGTTTCCTATGGTATTAACCTCCAAAGTGAGCACGAGCGCTACCTTGCAGAGGAAACTTTCCATTGTCCAGTGACCATCTACAACTATCCGAAGGAAATCAAGCCGTTCTACATGCGTTTGAATGATGACGATAAGACTGTTACTGCTATGGACGTCATTGTTCCCGGCATTGGTGAAATCGTTGGTGGTAGTCAGCGTGAAGAGCGTTTAGATGTTCTCTTGGCTAACATGGATCGCCATAATCTCAACAAAGAAGATTACCAGTGGTATATAGATTTGCGTAAATATGGTTCCGTGCCGCATAGCGGTTTCGGACTTGGTTTCGAACGTATGTTGATGTTCGTTACCGGAGTTGCAAATATACGAGATGTGATTCCATTTGCCAGAACGCCTGGTTCTGCTGAATTTTAAAAACAAAAGGGTGGATTTTTAATCCACCCTTGTTTTTTATACTATGAATTAAAGAATGAGTGATTTTCCCACATATGTAGCGCCCCCTTGGTTGCAAAATGGACATTGGCAAACAATTTGGCCAAGCCTGTTCAGGCATATTAAAGCCAAGGATTTAGGGGTTGAAGAGGAGCGTATGGAGCTTGCCGACGGTGATTTTCTCGATGTTGATTGGTATCGTAGAGGAAATAAACGTTTAGCTATTATTGGACATGGTTTAGAGGGCAATTCGCGTAGATGCTATGTTGTAGGAATGGCTCGCTGTCTTTTACAGGCTGGGTGGGATGTCCTTGCGTGGAATTGTCGTGCTTGTGGACGAGAGGTAAATCGTAAATTGATTCTTTATCATAGTGGCAAAAGTGATGATTTAGATCAGGTTGTTCGCTATGCTGATAAACAAGGCTATGATTCTCTTGTTCTTGTTGGTTCCAGTATGGGGGGAAACCTTATTTTAAAGTATCTTGGTGAACCAACCTACAGACCTCATCTTAAATCGTTGAAAGCGGCCGTTACTTATTCTGTGCCCTGTGATTTGCAGGCCAGTTGTGAAGTGCTCGATAAAAAGGAAAATCGGCTGTATACGAAGCGATTTCTTCGAAAACTGAGGAAGAAACTGCGTCAAAAGGCTGAGCAATTCCCTGATGAAGTGGATTTGAAATCAATTAAAAACGTTCGTTCCTTCATTGAATTTGATGATCAATTTACCGCACCGTGGCACGGGTTTAGTGATGCTCTGGATTATCATACGAAGGCATCCTGTAAGCAGTTTATAAGAGGGATTAAGATTCCAACCCTAATCTTTAATGCCAAAAATGATCCGTTCCTTGATGATTCATGCCACCCGATAGAAGAAGCTAAGGCTAATCCTAATGTTACCTTTGAACTTCTTGAAGAGGGGGGGCACGTAGGGTTTAGTTGTCGACATCCAGATGGTCATTATTGGTCGGAATTGAGAACGTTAGCCTTTATTGAAGCACATGTCCCTGCTTCTGATAATTGTTAAATGAGTCATTGCTTGTAATTGACTCACGACTCTTCTCTTCTATATATTTTTTCTCTCTTAAAATCTCATCTTATCATGGCAACACCAGAGTTCAAATACCAAGAAGCCTTCCCTCTGGGGAAGGACGATACAGAATATCGTCTATTGACGAATGAATACGTGGAAACGGTTGATTTTGAAGGGCAGGAAGTCCTCAAGGTAAAGCCTGAAGCATTAACGCTGATTGCTCAAGCAGGTATGCGTGATGTTTCTTTTTTCCTCAGAGAAAAGCACCTCAAGCAGGTAGCAGCTATTCTGGATGATCCGGAAGCTTCCGTGAATGATCGTAATGTTGCTCTGACAATGTTGCGTAACGCTGAAGTGAGCGCACACGGTATACTTCCTTTCTGTCAGGACACAGGAACAGCTATTATTTCTGCCAAGAAAGGTGAAAATGTTTGGACGGGTGTTGATGATGCAGAGTATTTCTCCAAAGGTGTGTATAACACATATACTCAGGAAAATCTCCGCTATTCACAGACGATTCCTCTGGATATGTATAAGGAGAAGAATTCCGGATGTAATTTACCAGCTCAGATTGACATCTATAGCACTACCGGAAATGAGTATAAGTTCCTTTTTGTTGCCAAGGGTGGCGGTTCTGCCAATAAAACTTATCTTTACCAGGAAACCAAAGCTCTACTGAATCCTGTGACTTTGAAGAAGTTCCTTATTGCTAAAATGGGGACACTTGGAACTGCAGCATGCCCTCCATACCACATTGCTATTGTGATTGGTGGTACCTCTGCGGAAACGAATTTAAAGACAGTTAAGCTTGCCAGCACTCACTATTATGATGAGTTGCCAACTGAAGGTAACGATGGTGGTCAGGCATTTCGTGATCTTGAGCTTGAAGCTGAAATGCTTAAAGCAACCCAGGAGATGGGGTATGGCGCACAGTTCGGTGGTAAGTACTTTGCTCTCGATATTCGTGTTATTCGTCTTCCTCGACATGGTGCCTCTTGTCCTGTTGGCTTGGGTGTTTCCTGCTCTGCCGACCGTAACATGAAGGGCAAGATTAATAAGGATGGTATCTGGCTTGAAAAGTTGGAAACAAATCCAGGTCGTTTTATTCCCGCGGAATTGCGTGACAAGGATGACGAAGGCGTTGTGAGCATTGATTTGAATCGTCCTATGAAGGACATACTTGCAGAGCTGACTCAATATCCGATTAAAACTCAGTTGAGCTTGAATGGAACTATTGTAGTTGCCCGTGATATTGCTCATGCAAAGCTTAAGGAACGCCTAGATAATGGTGAAGAGCTTCCTGAGTATATTAAGAATCATCCGGTGTATTACGCAGGTCCAGCTAAAACTCCTGATGGTATGCCATCTGGTTCCTTTGGCCCAACAACTGCCGGGCGTATGGATCCATATGTTGATCCATTCCAAGCCGCGGGTGGTTCCATGATCATGATTGCCAAGGGCAACCGTGATAAGGTGGTAACTGATTCCTGCGAGAAACACGGCGGTTTCTACCTCGGTTCTATTGGTGGCCCTGCTGCTCTTCTAGCTCAGGATAACATTAAAAAGGTAGAACTGCTTGAATATCCTGAACTGGGTATGGAGGCTATCTGGAAGATTGAAGTTGAAAACTTCCCCGCCTTTATCCTTGTGGATGATAAAGGGCATGACTTTTTTGATGAAATCCGTAATCAGTGTGCAACATGTGTTGCCAATGTTCAGGATTAATTGTCCTTACTTCTTTTATCAAAAAGCAGCAGGTTTACCTGCTGCTTTTTTTTGTTAGAAATTGATCTTCTGGACATTGAAAGCATGTAAATGTGCTCTGGCGAGTGCTAAAAATTCAGAGACGGCATGATCTATATAGCTTTTTGACGTTGCTCTGTTTCCTTGGAATATGATTAGTGTATCGTTTGTCGATAGGTCAATCAGGCTTTTTTTGCTCTGTTTTACATCCATGCGGCAGAGAGTTTCACTCTCATTGTCAAAATATCCATATTCGCCGGCAGGAAGCATGATTGGAGCTTTGCTTCCCAGAGCTGAGTAAGTCTCATTGCCATTACTCATACGAAGAGTTACTGTTCCATTAATCTTATCTAAATCATGCCCTCCCATTGCCAATTTATATTTTACGGAAATGGCATTATAAAGGTCTACAATCGTGTTTATTTGAGGGAGTGTTTTCTTCTTCAATACGTAGCGAATAAGGTTTTCGGCTGATGCCATGAATTTCTTGTTGGATTTGCCTATTCCCGTATGCAACTCTCTATAACCTAGAATTATTTTATCTGTTTTTAAGAAGTTACGGTCTACTGTATTGAGAGTTTCCTGAACCACGTAATTAACAAAAGAGCTTACAGATGGATGATCTGAATAGTTGGACATCCCTTTTATTAACAAGCAACAACCATGAAGGCCTAATATTTTGGCTTCCTCGCTGACGGTGAATGGAGGATATCTGAAATCAATATCTTCGGCTATAGCTCTAAGGTTCATATGTTTTCCTTTGAGCATGTTTGAGACCTGTTATCATGATTTATTGGAAAAAGAATATTTTTATACTAAAAAGTGGATCTTTGGAAGTTTCTTTTAGGGAATCTATGGTTTTGTTGTAGGTCTTGCTTTTGCTTATGCTTCTGTTTAGTATAGAAGCAATGTTTGATGATGAACTATTGTCAACAACTGGAATGTTGATTTCCGGTGTAGTTGAATATTTTACATCGGATGGTCCGGGAACACAAATTAGAGTAGGAGATTCTCGTGCCTTTAATTACTATTCCACTAAGAATACGGGTAGGGCGGCTAAAGATCAGCTCATCAAACAGGTCGATTTGCTATATCGTTCTGATTTACTGCCTCCTTGGGATGCTCGTATTGTAATTCATGATATGGTTCCTGCTCCTGAAGTGGTTATAAAAAATAGTGATTACTTTATGGCTTATAGATTGTGCCGGTAGGTTTCGATGATTAAACTTTTACAAAATAGACCAGTTTGAGTGAAATGATTCACTATTTCAACCGTTAGCTTTGTCTGGCACACTTTAAGCATAATTGGATAGAAATGCTGTTTTCTTTTGGAAACATGTATTTCTGCTCAATAAAAAATGACTTAAAGGGGAAACTATGGATAAACAAAAAGTAGGGAGCGTTGAATACAAAAAAGCGAATTCTGATTTTTTTGAAAAGCGCGGATTGAAACGTTATGCTGGTCTTTGGAGTTTGTGGGCGCTTGGTGTTGGCGCTGTAATTTCTGGAGACTTTTTTGGTTGGAATTTTGGTCTTGGTTCAGGTGGATTTGGTGGTCTTTTAGTGGCTACTGGAATTGTTACTCTTATGTATTTGGGGCTTTGCTACAGTATTGCGGAGCTGACAGCAGCGTTGCCGCACGCGGGTGGTGCTTATTCATTTGCTCGTTCTTCAATGGGGCCTTGGGGTGGGTTCATTACAGGGTTGGCTGAAAACATGGAATATATTCTGACTCCTGCTGTTATCGTTGTTGGAATTGGCGGCTATATGGGAGCTATTTTTGGAACCCCCGATGCGTATGCTCCGTTATGGTGGTTATTAGCTTATACTATTTTTGTAGGGATGAATATTATTGGTGTAGAGCTAACATTTAAGTTTACCGTTTTTATCACTTTTATGGCATTAGCAATCCTTGCTGTTTTCTGCATCGGTGCTATTCCGCATTTTTCTATAGACAATTTATTTAATATTCCTGCCACGGAAGGAGGTTCTGAGTTTCTTCCATTTGGCGTTAAGGGAATTTTAGGAGCTTTACCATTTGCAATTTGGTTCTTCCTTGCTATCGAACAGTTGCCCTTAGCTGCAGAGGAAGCACAACAGCCAACTAGAGATCTTCCAAAAGGTATCATTCTTGGTATTGTAACTCTTATTATCAGCGCATTTGCTGTTCTTTTCCTGAATGCAGGTATTGCCCCTGGTTCTGCAGGTATTGCCAGCTCTGACGAACCCCTCTTTGTTGGTTTTCGCACTATTTTCGGTGAAGGTCTGGGAACCAAGCTCCTGGCGGTTGTTGCTGTTGCAGGTCTTGTTGCTAGTTTCCATACGATTATTTATGCTTATGGTCGCCAAGTTTATTCTCTATCAAGAGCAGGATATTTTCCGCCATTTCTTTCTTTGACTCATAAGACACGAAAAACACCGCATGTAGCTCTCATTGGAGGTGCTGTTTTAGGTTATATTGTTGCACTTTTAATTCACTTCCTAGGTTCAGATAATCCAGTTGGTGCAGTTCTTCTGAATATGGCTGTTTTTGGCGCTGTGATTTCTTACTGCCTGACGATGATATCCTACATTATTTTGAAAGTGAAGCATCCTGATATTGAACGGCCTTACAAAAGCCCATTGGGTATTGCTGGAGCTCTCATAGGTTTGACAGTGTCCGCTGTGACACTGGTGACTCTTTTCTTTATAGATCCTGTTTACCAGAAGGTCGTAATTGGTGCTCTCATTTGGTGCCTTTGTGGTATCGCTTATTTCGCTGTAAAAGGTCGCAAGCGCCTAATTCTCTCTCCAGAAGAAGAATTTGCTCTTAGCGTAAACAAGAAATAATCATCCGTATGCGATATACAGCGCATTATAATGGTAAGAGTTATCATTTCTCCGATCTTAAAATTCTCATGGCTAAGGCCAGTCCCCTTCGGTCGGGGGACTGTCTGGCCGGGGTTGCTGCTGAGACAGAAGAGCAACGTGTTGCTGCTCAGATTGCTTTGTCAGAAGTTCCTTTAACTCAATTTCTCAATGAGTGTATTGTTCCTTATGAGGAGGATGAGGTAACACGATTGATTGTGGATACTCACAACATGGAAGCATTTGAACCGATCTCCGGTTTTACTGTCGGTGAATTTCGTGATTGGTTACTTACTGATCTGGTCGATTCTTCTGTCTTGAAGAAGCTTGCGCCAGGTTTAACACCCGAAATGGTTGCTGCGGTTTCCAAATTGATGCGTCTTCAGGATCTTATTGCGGTTGCCGCAAAATGCCGCGTGGTTACTGCTTTTCGTAATACAATTGGTCTAGAGGGGCATTTCTCTGTTCGCTTACAACCTAATCATCCTACAGATGACCCAAAAGGAATTGCTGCATCCACTTTGGATGGTTTGCTTTATGGGTGTGGTGATGCTGTAATAGGTATTAATCCTGCAACGGATAGTATTCGCAATGTGTGTCGTTTGTTAGATATGTTGGATGCATTACGGGAAAGGTATGCGATTCCAACTCAAACATGTGTATTAACTCATGTGACTACTTCTATGGAAGCTATCAAGGCGGGTGCCCCTGTAGATCTTACTTTTCAATCCATTGCAGGAACGCAAAAAACCAATGAGAGCTTTGGAGTAAATTTAAATATGCTCTCTGAGGCAACGCAAATGACCCGAGAGCTTGGCCGTGGAACTGTAGGGGATAATGTGATGTATTTTGAGACGGGCCAAGGGAGCGCCCTTTCTGCGAATGGGCACCATGGTGCAGATCAGCAAACTCTTGAAGCACGTGCCTATGCGGTTGCCAGAGCATTTGACCCTTTGCTTGTAAACACTGTTGTTGGATTCATTGGTCCTGAGTATCTTTATAATGGAAAGCAGATTACTCGCGCTGGTTTAGAGGATCATTTTTGCGGGAAGCTCCTGGGGGTTCCTATGGGGGTGGATGTCTGCTATACAAATCATGCAGAAGCAGACCAAGATGATATGGATGCTCTTTTAACTCTTTTAGCAACTGCTGGTTGTACTTACATCATGGGGGTTCCTGGCGCTGATGATATTATGCTGAATTATCAAAGCACGGCCTTTCATGATGCTGTTTATGTTCGGAAACTTTTAGGATTAAAGTGTGCTCCTGAATTTGAACTTTGGTTGGAGCAAATGGGGGTTCATGATACTACAGGTAGATTACAGCCGGTAGAGATGAACCATAGATTGATTGCAGCAACACAGGAGATGGTTTCGTAAAATGAGTATAAAATTGCGAAATAGTAAATCTATTGTTACGGAGGACCATTGGGAGGATTTGAAGCAGTTTACGGATGCACGTATTGCTTTGGGGCGCTGTGGTGCGGCAATTCCTTTAAGCGAGGTTCTTAAGTTTAAGATGGCTCATGCGCAGGCCAGAGATGCTGTGCATACGGATTTTGATGTAAAACCAATTGAGGATTATTTAAGCAAATTCTCTATTCGTTTTCTTGAATTGCAAAGTCATGCCGATGATCGTTCCAATTATTTGGTTCGGCCTGATCTAGGGCGTATATTGTCCCCTGAATCTGTAGATACATTGAAAGAATGGAGTAAGCAGGAGAGGGATTCTATTGATTTTACCTTGGTTATTTCAGACGGCTTGTCTGCAACCGCTATGCATGAAAATGTAATTCCTTTTTTGAGTGCTTTTTTTCCTATGTTTCAGCTATCGGGATTGAATATGGGGCCTGTTATTCTGGTAAAGCAAGGTCGTGTAGCTGTGGGGGATCATATTGCGGAGCTTTTAAAATCTAAATCTGTTGCTATACTTATTGGAGAAAGACCGGGACTCAGTTCACCTGATTCTATGGGGATCTATTTAAGCTATAATGCTCGGGTTGGCACTACAGATGAGGTGCGAAATTGTATCTCCAATGTTCGTAAAGCTGGTTTGAGTTATTATGCCGCAGCTCAGAAGCTATCTTATTTGTTGGAACAGTCACATCTTCGATCTATTTCGGGGGTAAATCTTAAGGATGATATGTTGGATGATTACAAACCGTTCTCAGGGTTTCTTCAACAAGCTGCAGAAGTAGATTTCATCAAGCCGTAAATAAAGATAAGGCACCCGCAGTTGCCCGCGGATGCCTTGTTGTCTACCTCAAATATAATAAAGTCTTAGCTTTTTACTGTGTGTTCCAGATTGTTTGTTAAAATCTCAATCTTTTCCTGAATACTTTGTTTTATTTCATCGAGATGTAGTTTGGCTTTCTGGACAAATTCTTTTAATGAATTTAGGTTTTCACTTTGATATGGAGTGGATTCAGCTACGACTCCGCAGTCCTCAATTCCTTCAGCCAAATTTGTGTGGAATTTAAGTAAAGCTTTTGCTTCCTTGGCGGTATTACTCTTTGAAAGCTCTGCTTCCAGATAGTTCATGTTCATCATCGCTTCTGACGCGAACATGTGTGGTCTTTCATGCGACTCCAGGTTTTTGTCTATACGTCCGTAGATATGGTCGATCATCTGATCTAACGAATATATTCCGTTGTACCATGCAATGTTTGGGCCGGGGCAGATACTCTGTGGGGCGCCTTTGTAACGGGCTAATCCGAGTTCAATGAGAGCACTGTTACCTAGTTGATGGCATATGCAGAGTGGTTCCAGAGCGGCTTTACGTGCTTTGGCTTTATCTGTTTCTGACATATCGGATGCCTCTATTTCTTCCAGGCGCTTTGTCTGAAATTTATTTGAAGCGGCGCAAAGTTCTTCCCCATAGTCATGGCGAATCTTAACATAGCCTTTGGGGCATCCTGAACCAGGTTTGCCCATCGCAATGCGTTCCTGTGCATTGATATGAGCCGGTGAATTTTTCAATGTATTAAAGGGAACTCCCATTGGGGAATTGTTTCCTAATTCCAAATCATCGCTTTTTGCTTCCGCAAGTCTCTGGCGGAGTTGTGCGTCTACCGGACATGCTTCCGGGACGAGGAGGAAAGGGGAACCCCATCCGGTGCCGTCCATGTGGTAGTAGTCCATCATGCGTTGGTTTTCACCGCTATTACCGATGCCTCCCTGAACTGTTACTTTTGCATGTTGTGGCTCTTCGGGGTATTCGAAGCCTAATTTTTCCTAAGCTGTTTTTACCATTCCATGAAGTTGATTGCTGAGATCCTGACGCTTTTCTTTGAAGCTTTTCAGGATCGTTGGCAATATCTGGCATCCGGATGCAAATGCATGTCCACCGCAATTTAGGCCAGATTCTATACGGAATTCACTTACTTCCAGTCCTTTTTTAGCAAGAAATTTCCCTTGAGTCAGGGCAGATCTAAAATCACTGATTTTTACAATAATTCTTTTTTTCAGCTTTCCGTTGCAGTCGCGATAAAAGTCACGGAACTGAGATGTATAGGAATAAAGAGATTGATTAATTCCGGCAGAAAATACGATGGCAGATTCTAGTTTACTCAACGCAAATCCGCGTAAGGCGGCTTTTGCATCGCTGAATTCGTCTGGAAGAAAATTGCCGGAACGATTACGGTTTGGCTTATCCAGTTTTACCATGATGTTTACATCGATGGATCCAGGTTTCATATCTGCCGTTAGATCTTTATCCATTCTATCGCGGTCAGAGCTTGGCGGCATTGATAATATGGACAGAAAGCGTTGTTTTAAAGAACTGCTGTTGGGAAGTAATTCAAAGTAGCGACGCTTTTCCGATTTTTCAAAAATGGACTGCTTGCGAACATCCTCCATGCGTTTGTGGACGATATCACTGACCATATCCAAATAAGCTGTTATTCGTTTGGCGCGGCCATCGTCGTCGCTTCTGGATATAGGCTCAAAGGATATGTTGTAAAGCTTGCTGTAATGGGATCGTAAGCGCTCAAGTAATAAATCATCAACTAATGATATGACTGAAGAAATGCCTAGGTGAGCAACTCTTATAGGGGTGTCTGCTGTATATCCGGTACCCATTACAGGTATGTGGAACGTGTGGGTATCTAGCATAGGAAAATATCCTTTCATTAAGGTCTTGATTATTAAAAACTCGAAACGCCTATAAGGGATGATGCTGTAGTTTATAAGCAATGCAAGTCTCAAGGGTGTGATAATCAATGATCGGTGCTGATTGCTGTTGGCAAATATTTGTTTTTTGCTATATTGGAAGCATACCCCTTATGAAAACATATTTAAATAGCTCCCCTGTGTTTTGTATGGCTTGTAATCAGTATGAGCGTGCAGCCGAAATTCTTGATGTTCCACACGATTTAAGAGAAAGAGCGAAATTTCCCAAACGATCTATTGCTGTTTCTCTTCCAATCAAAATGGATGATGGATCAACCCGTATCTTTGAGGGATATCGTGTTCAGCATCATCTTACGATGGGGCCGACTAAAGGAGGTTTAAGGTTTCACCCTGACGTAAATGTCGGAGAGGTTGCTGCCCTTGCCATGTGGATGAGTTGGAAATGTGCCTTGGTAGGTCTTCCTTATGGGGGAGCCAAGGGAGGAATTAAGATTGATCCATCCAAGCATTCGCAAGGTGAAATCGAAAGGGTTTCTCGTCGTTTCATGCAGGAGATGATTCCTTTTGTTGGGCCTAATACAGATGTTATGGCTCCAGATGTTGGAAGTAATCCGCAAATTATGGCGTGGATGATGGATACCTATTCGAATCATATAGGGCACTCTGTTCCTGCGATTGTAACTGGTAAGCCTGTGGAAATAGGTGGTTCACGTGGCCGTTTGGAGGCTACGGGCAGGGGGGTTGCCTACTTGGTGAAACGCTATTTGGAGAATAGTGGTATAAAGATGCATCAAGCCAAGATCGTAATTCAAGGTTATGGGAATGTTGGCTCCCAAGCGGCACTTGGCCTCAGTGGCTATGGAGCTAAAATTATTGCAATAAGTGATGCCTCAGGCGGGTATTATGATCCTAGGGGAATTGATGTACATGATGCGCTTAGGTATGGGCATGCGCATAGAACTTTGGAGGGGTGGAATGGTGCTGAAAAGATCTCGAATGAAGATCTTCTTGAATTGGAGTGTACGGTTTTGATTCCTGCAGCTTTAGAGCGTGTTATTACTTCGAAAAATGCTGCGAATTTAAAGTGTCGTTTTCTGGCAGAAGCAGCAAATGGCCCAACGTCAAATGGTGCTGATCGTATTATTGAAGAACGTGGAGATATAGAAATTATTCCAGATATTCTCTGCAATAGTGGGGGCGTTATCGTTTCCTATTTTGAATGGGTTCAGGATATACAAAGTTTTTCTTGGGAACATGATGAGATTCTCAGGAAGCTTTTTGGTATTTTGGATAAAGCTCGCTATAATGTGGAGTGTCAAAAGGAGAAACTTGGTATCCCTCGGCGTTTGGCGGCCTTAACATTGGGAATTAGTAAAGTTATGGATGCTAAAAAGTTAAGGGGGCTTTTCCCCTAGGAGATTACTCTTCAATTTTTCTACATGAGAGTTTTTCTTATCTTTTCAGCGCCTTCTGTGTAGTAAACTTTTCCTGAAATTACTGCTTGAATTGCATTTTTTAATTCCTCCAGTCCATGGGATTTTTCGACAAATCCATGTGCCTTGTTTTCTATGCATACTTTTATTGAGGTAGGATCTAAAGAGCCCGAAAAAATGATTATTTTCATTTCAGGAAACTGAACTCTGAGCTTTCGCAGTATTTCCAATCCATTTACTTGCGGCAGTCGAATGTCCAATATGAGTACGTCTGGAGATTTTTTAACTATCTCATCGTAAGCTATATGGCCATCAGAGCATGATCCCAAGTAAGAGACGTCGGGTATTAGTTTTACGTATTCTTCAAACAACTCCAGAAGAAGAAACTCATCTTCAATCATAAAAACTGTGTTCATAAGACTTATAGTTTAATAGAATCTATTATGCCTTTTGAAATCAAGCAAACCGAAATCAGAAATGATGAGGTAATATTATGCTTTTTCTTCTGTAAAAAGTGAAAAATTGAGTAGTTAAAAGTGTTTTATTTATATCCTTTTCGAGTATGTAGATAGTCCCGAACGATAAGGTTATTATACTATTTTATTCTATGGAAACACACTATTATGGCTTATGTAAGCCTGTCATCTTTAGGATGATATGCGTATGAGGAGTCAGTAATAATCACTATTTTCTTATTTACAGTATTTCTTCTAGTATCTAGTATATAGTAACCATAAGCTAAAGCATACTTTTACCCCCCTCTTTTTTGTAATGGCAAACATTGTACTCCTAGATGACAACGAAATAGCTCAGAAAGCAATGAAGGGAATTCTTGCAAGAACTGAGCATCGAGTTGCTTGTTTCAATGGAGTAGATGATGCATGGGATTTTATTAAGAGGAATATCGTTATCGATTTGGTTATTCTGGAATTAAAAATAAAAGAAAAACAAGGGTGGGTTTTGCTTCAACAGTTGCGCGAACATGGATTGTTGCGTTCAATGCCAGTTGTAATTTATACAAAAGTTGCAGATCGAAATGTTGTTCGGCGTATGTTAGCTATGAAAGTTCAGAATTATTTGGTAAAACCATATAGTGATGAAAAAATATTTGCTGAAATAAGTAAAGCTGAGCGATATAGTTGGAGAGAAAGTTATATTGAAGAAGAAGTTTCTTACTGCACTCAGTTAAATCTTACTGAAAATGAGTTAAGAGCTAGGCGTGAAAAACTGATTCCGGAAATCAGTAATATAATAAAACCGCTTAGAGATGCCGCAGATTTATGCAATTTCGATGATTTAGAAGAGCGTATTAATGATTTGAAGGAAGATGCGGAGGCATCTGGTTATTGGGGATTATTTGACCAATTAGATCATTTAACGGATGCCGTTGAAGAAGAGCGTTGGCCAGACGCTATAGAATGTATTGATGCAATAGAGTTTTCTGAAAAATTGCTCTATTATTTGCTCAATCCGGGGCATATCCCAATCGAGATGATCACTGAGGAGGAAGCAAATGCTGAATTGATCCGAAAGCAGAAAGAGATCTGGCTAGGCCGAAATTCAGTTCAGAATTGTCCCATTGTTAGTACTAAGGAAATTACAGGAAAGATACAGAAGTTAAGAGGATTCCCAATGGTGAACGCTATGTTCGCTAAATTTCAGATGGCTTTGGAGGGGAGGAATGTTTCTCTTTCTGCTGTTATTGATTTTGCCAAGCAAGACCCTTGTTTAGCCTCTCAGATTCTAGTAGAATCCGCAAAGTTAAGAAAAGACAGTGGTGATCCTGTCGAAGATCCTAAAATAGCGGTTCAACTATTGGGAGAAAGTCGTTTGAAGGGATCGGCTCAAAACATCAGTCCATGTATGGAAGATGTTTTCAACAATGAGAAAATGACTTGGATAACATACTGGCGATTCCAAATTGGAGTAGCTAGAATATGTTCGTTTATTTGTGAGTATATGGAGATTCCAAATCTTATGCCAACTGCATATTGGGCAGGTTTAATGCATGAGGTTGGGAAGCAGATCATTGCCAAAATGTACCCCTTTGCTCTTCCTGCAGTTATTCAATATGCAAACTCACATCATTGTAGAATGATGGATGCTGAAAAGAAGTTTTTAGATTGTACTGCCAGTGAAATTGGTGCTTTTTCTGCCCAAAAATTTGGATTACCGCGTATTTACTGTAATGTTTTGAGATGGTATGAAAGCCCGGATAAGGCTACTGAAGATATTGATATGATTGCTGTTGTTTCGCTTGCACATGAACTTTGTCTGAGATTTGAGGTGGGGGATAATGGAGAAGTGCCTCAGCTTAGTAAGAGCAAGAATTTAACGGATCACCCATCTTGGGAGCTTTTAAGAACACGTGTGTATCCCAGTTTGGATTCATTACAGTTTGAAAAAGCGATTAGTGCGTGGATACCTACATTAAAAGAAGAATTGGCTGGTAAAATGAATACGGCTGTTACCTAATAGCTTTTCTGTTAATTCAACCTAAAAAAAGTGATGTCAAAATATTCTGTTTCGTTAATTGTGACTGGTATTATCCTGTTTCTTCTTATTGTTTTTGGAAGCAGATGTGTGAAAACCATTGAGGCAGGCACCGTTGGTGTTGCTACATTGTTTGGAGATGTTAATCCAACTCCTTACAAAGCTGGGTTGCATTTTGTTAATCCTCTTTATAAGTGGACAGTGTTTGATATTCGTCAGCAAGAGGAATCACAGAGAGCCAATGTTCCTAGTCAGGATCAACTTCAAACAAAAATTGATGTAAGCGTTGTTTATAATTTTAACGGAGATATGGCTCCGTTTATTTTAAGTGAAACTGGTACCGCAGATAAGGTGGTTGCTGTTCACTTGATTCCAGCTTTACGTTCGATATTGCGGGAACAGGGTAAATCTATTACACGTGCCGAAGATCTTTTTCTTAAGAAGACTCAAGAACAGCTACAAGAAAGGCTTTTCACTGAACTCCGCCAATATTTGGAACCTAAAGGCATTAATGTAAATCGTGTATTTATTCGTGATATCAACCTTCCTGAATTCATTACGCGTGCCATTGAATCCAAGAAGGAACGTGAACAGGAAGTGCAAAAGCAAAAAGCTGAATTGGAACGCTTCCGTACAGAACAACAGCAAAAGATTGCTCAGGCAGAAGCAGAGCGCAAAGCTGCGGAACAGGAAGCTGTAAAGCGTAAGTTGTTAGCTGATGCTCAAGCTTATGAAATCGAAAAGTTGAATAATGCGATTGCTCAGAATCCCGCATATATTCAATTGCAGGCTTTGGAAGCTCTTAAGAAAATCAGCAAGGATCCTTCTGCAAAACTATATTTTATTAATGGAGAGAGTTCTCAACCACTACCTCTTTTGAATATGGGAGAACCGTTAAAGGGAATCCGGTAAGGTATTTTTTTATGAAAAGCACACCTTCGGGTGTGCTTTTTTTTATTTGTTAAAATGGAGTCCGATAGCAAAGCTTGCCAGTTTGGCATCCAATAAATCGCCGTTTTTTCGATGTATTTTAAGTTTTTCTTTTAACTCGGTTAACTTATACCTAACAACTTCTATATCCTCGTCTTCTTCGGGGTGAGCAATCCCTTGGTGAGTTACGTTGATCTCAACCATTACAATTGCCTCGTTTGTCAGGCCAGTTGATGAGTATATTGTGGGACCAACTTGAACAATTTCTCCTTCGCAGCCAGTCTCTTCCTGTAGCTCACGAAGTGCCGCCGATTCAACTGATTCACCTTCGTCAATTAATCCTGCAGGGAATTCTACTACATATGTGCCTACTGGGTGACGGAACTGTCGAACTAAAATAATCTCATTTTCTGCAGTTGTGGCAATTATGCCACAAGCGCCCGTTAAGTTTTTACGCTCCGCATATTCCCAAACCTTCCCGTTAGGGAGTTTTTTCTGTTTTAAGTTTAGCCAAGCACCTTCATGCAATAGATGTTCATTATGCATGTTTTAATTTTGAGATTCGTTTTTTGCAGAGTCAATGGTCATTACTTTTGATTTTATATAATGGGCTGTTGGACTTTTTTCGCATTTTAATAATCCCTCAAGCTGCCCTTGATAAATCAATTCACCTCCCTTTTCGCCACCTTCAGGCCCTAGTTCGATGACATGATCTGCTTCCGCTATAATGTCAGGGTTATGTTCTATTACGACAATTGTGTGTCCTTCGTCTACCATTCGGTGTAGCAGTTTTATGAGCAACTCACAGTCAGAGAAATGTAGTCCGATCGTTGGTTCTTCCAATAGATATAGATTCTGTGGTTTTATGCCTCTGGATTTGTCTTTATAGCTTTGAAGTCCTTTGACTAGTTCGCTAACCAATTTCATGCGTTGTGCTTCACCACCGCTTAATGTGGTGCTGCTTTGCCCCAAGCGTAAGTAACCAAGTCCGGTTTCTACCATCAAATTCATCATTTCGCTGAGGCGGTGATGTGTTTCAAAGAAAGCGGCTGCTTCCTCGAAACTCATATCCAAAATATCCGCGATGTTTTTTCCTTTCCACCTGACGTCCAGTATATCCCCTTGGAAACGTTTTCCATCGCATTCATCACAGGGTAAATATGTATCTGGCATGAAACTCATTTCCATCTTTATACGTCCGGCTCCCGCACATTTTTCACAACGCCCGCCTTTTGTATTAAAGGAAAATGAGCTTGAATTGAAGCCCATGAGTTTTGCTTCCGGTAAATTCCCAAAGAACTGACGGATGATATCAAAAACACCTATATAGGTTGCCGGGGTAGAGCGGGGAGTTCTGCCAATGGGGCTTTGATCTACTTCAATGATAGATTTGAAACTGTCTGCGTTGAAGAGGTCTTTGAACTGTAAGCTTCCATCTTTATTTCTCGAATAGTCTTTTCCATTAAATTTTCTTATATTCTCTGTCAGAGCTTTGGTAGCAGCAGGTTTTAATAAATCTCGAATGAGAGTGCTCTTACCAGCTCCAGAAATTCCACAAACAACATTGAGACGATTTATAGCGATATGTGCATCAAAGCCTTTAAGGTTTCTCAAGTTGGCATTTCTGATTACCAGCCAATCTTTGCGTCTGCTACGAGCTGTCCAGGAGGGTGCTGGTTTACGATAGGTTTCATTGTAAGGGTGAGGAATACCACGTTTTAGGATTTTCCCTGTTATAGAGTGTTCCATTTGCAGTATTTCTTTGGAAGAACCGTCGGCAATAATTGTGCCCCCGAATCTTCCTGCTCCAGGGCCTAAGTCGATAATACGGTCTGCTGCCAGCATTGTGTCTTCATCATGTTCTACGATTAGAAGAGTGTTTCCCTTTTTCTTGAGTCGTTCTAAGGACTGGAGCAATCGTTCGTTATCTCTTGAATGCAATCCAATTGAGGGTTCATCTAATACATAAAGAACGCCGGAAAGATTGCTTCCCAATTGTGCGGCCAAACGAATACGCTGTACCTCTCCACCTGAGAGTGTGATCGTTGCACGATCTAGTGATAGATATCCCAATCCTACTTCATTCATAAAACGAAGTCGTTCTCTAATTTCCGGGATAACTTCTTTTATAACAGCCATCCCCTTGGTATCGGATTTTACCGTTTCAAGAGTTTTTAGTAAAGTTTCCGGTGTTAGTTTAAGTAAATCTGGAAGGCTGAATTCCTTTGTCTCTGTATGTAATTTTACCGCATTACTGATTGGGTTTAGCTTGGTTCCCCCGCAAGTAGGGCAGACTTGTTCATCTTCAAACTTATTTGGAAGTTCTGTATACGTTTCATCTTTCTGCATCCAAATGTAAAGTTGTCCATATCCGTGGCAGCAGGGACACCAGCCTTTCGGAGAATTCCAGGAAAAATGATTTGGATCTAGTTGGGGATAGGCTTCTCCGCTTTCGGGATCGGTGCTGTTTGTGGAAAACCAGGATAGAATATTAGATTTAGTATTTGAAATAAAACAAGCTCCTTTGCCGGTCTTAAGTGCTCTATTGAAAAGCTTTAGGAGATCGTTTTTTTCGGAGGAGAGGCTCTTTATGTGGATTCCTTGGTCGCTTACCTTTAGTTCCGCAATGGCAACTTCAATGTCATGGAGGCTGTAACGATCGAGTTTTTTGAATTGTTCAATTGGGACATAGGATCTGTCTATTCTTAATAGTTTAAAGCCTTGTTTTTCAGCCCAATCAACCAGTGGCTGGTGATGCCCTTTACGGCTTCTTACCAACGAAGACATCAAATAGAATGTTCCTTTAGGGAGCTTGTGGCAGTACTTGTCGAAAGAGGAATGGAGCTCTTTTTGAGATAAACTCATCAGTGGTTTCCCACTAACAACACTGTGTTGGATCCCGATGCGGCTATAAAGTAAGCGCAAATATTGAGCTACTTCTGTAATTGTTGCTACCGTTGATTTTCTGGTTCCATAGCTGCCTCGTTGCTCAATGGCAACAGATGGAGGTATTCCAAAAATCTTATCCAATTCTGGTCTGGGGAGTTGTTCTACAAATTGACGTGCCCAAGGGGACATTGATTCCATGAATCGGCGCTGACCTTCAGCAAATATGATATCGAAGGCCAGTGTAGATTTTCCTGAACCTGAAACGCCAGTGATAACGGTTGTTTGGCCGTGATTTATGTTAATCGAGACATTTTTAAGATTATGTTCTCTAGCTCCTTTGACTTCAATAGCTTTGGGAGGTGCTGTTTCAAAAGTGCTTGCTGGTTCTGCAACCAGAAGTGCTCTATGGGGGAACAATTCGTTGTATAGGAATTGAGCTGTTTCAGTATTGCTTTGAGAAAGCTTTTCCGGTGTGCCTTCGAATACGAGTTTTCCGCCTTCTTTGCCGGCATCTGGGCCGATTTCAATTATCCAGTCTGCTGCTTTTAACACGTCCATATGGTGTTCGATCACTATGAGCGAATTGCCCAAATGAACCAACTTCTGTAAGACTGTAAGCAGGCGGCGAACATCATGTCGATGTAGCCCGGTTGTTGGTTCGTCTAATAGAATTAACGATGAATCAACATCTTTTTCCATCTTGGAAAGATACTTTACCAGTTTTAGACGCTGCGATTCTCCGCCTGATAGAGTATTTAATGGCTGTCCTAAAGGAAGATAACCAAGTCCCACTTCGGACAGTACTTCTAGACTTGAATAAACCTTTCGTTGAGATTTAAAGAATTCCAGAGCTTCATCTACAGTTAGCTCTAGTATTTCACCAATGCTTTTCCCGTCATATCGAATTTCAAGGATTTCAGGCTTGAAACGTTTTCCCTCACAGACCGTGCATTTTGTGTATACATCGGCCATAAACTGCATTTCCACTTTCTCATAGCCCAACCCCTTACAGCATTCACAGCGTCCATTACCTGAATTAAAGGAGAAGTCTGTTGCACGATAACCTGCACTTTGTGCGGCCTCGGTTTTTTCAAAAAGATTTCTGATATGATTCCAGGCTTTAGTGAATAATGCGGCATTAGATCTAGGTGTTCTACTGATGGGAGATTGGTCTACTAAAACAATATCATCGAAGGACATGTCGCTTTTTAATGCTTCGTAGGAAGCTATGTCTTCAACGGTATTCCCTCGTTCTGCACAGAAACCTTGATAAATTATATTATTCAGAAGAGTGGATTTTCCTGATCCTGAAACACCACTAAGGACGACAAATCTTTCCAGTGGTATTTCTACACTAAGATTGGCTATATTGTGTTTGGATGCTTTATATATACTGATTCTTTTGGTCTTTTCATCAATTGAGCGTCTATGAATGATATCATTTTCAGGCAGACTATTGTTCAGGTAAGCTCCCGTTATTGAGTTAGGGTTTAATAAAAAGCTTTGTAGATTTCCCTGTGCAACAATTTCTCCACCATCTTTCCCCGGAGTTGGGCCAACTTCAATGAGGTTATCTGCAGCTCTCATTATGGTCTCATCATGTTCAACAACCACGACTGTATTTCCCAGAGATGTTAGTCTTTTTAGTATGTTTACTAAGCGGTGTATGTCTCGTGCGTGAAGCCCAACGGAGGGCTCATCTAAAACGAAAAGGGTGTCTACGAGACCTGTCCCAAGGCTGGCTGTCAGATTTACGCGTTCTACTTCGCCCCCCGAAAGAGTTTTTGATGTTCTGTCGAGTGTCAGATATCCCAACCCAACAGATTTTAGGAAATTTAAACGAGTAATAATCGCTTTGTATGCTAGGTTGGCTTCTTCGTTATTCTGTTGAGAGATAGTTTTCTGGATTTTTTCCAGAAGTTCTTTAATGGGAAGCTTATATAAGTCGGGAAGGGTGTATCCCCTCCATTTCCAGTTGAGAGCTTCTGGTTGTAGGCGATCACCAAGGCATTGAGGACAGGTAACATAGGAACGGTATTTCGATAGAAAAACTCGGACATGCATCTTATAGGTGTTGCTCTCCAACCAATCAAAAAATCTGTGTAGTCCATACCAGTCGTATTCTCCGTCAGCAGTATTTGGTTGAAAGTCCGGATTACCGTCCATTACGAAAGCTTTTTCTTCCTCAGTAAGATCTTTGTAAGGGACTTTATAGCGAATGCCATATTTCTTACAGCCACGTATTAAGTCTTTTAGAGATTCCTGATAAACTTCTCCTTGAAAAGCGCGAATAGCGCCTTCTTCCAATGTTAGGTTTTCATCCGGGATTACCAGCCTATAGTCGATTTGAATGATTCTTCCAAATCCTCTACATTTTGGGCAAGCTCCTATGGGAGAATTAAAAGAGAAAAGGTTTGGGATTGCAGGTTTGAAGGTCTTATTGCTTTCAGGGGAATGAAGCCCTTCGGAAAAGGAACTTAGCAATTCACCATTTTGTGAATATAGATGGATATGGCCGTGACCAAATTCCAGTGCGGTTCGTGTGGCATCTAAAAAGCGATTTCGATTTTCTTCCAAGAGTTGTATACGATCTTGGATGATAAAAAGAGGACTCTTGCGATCAATACCCTTGGGTTGCAACTCATCCAGTTTTATAACTTTATCTTTGTAGATCGTTCTGGAATAGCCCTGTGAAGATAGTGACTTAATTACCTGCTCTGTTTCCAGTTTTTCAGGGATATTAACCTGAAAGCACAAAAGTATGGTTTCTTCTTGTCGGTAGTTAAATGCTTTCTTCCAGATACTGATAGGATTGTCATCTTCAACCAATTTTCCTGTTTGGGGGTCGTATAGGTTGGCATGGTGAGTAAACCATACCTTAAAATAGTCACACAGTTCCGTCATTGTTCCTACTGTGGATCTACTTGTCTTTACGGTGTTGGATTGTTCGATGGCAATTGATGGACGAATGTTTTCTATATCGTCTACGTCGGGACGATCTAACATATCCATGAATTGACGTGTATAAGCACTAAAGGTTTCTACGTAACGTCTTTGGCCTTCGGCATGTAGTGTATCAAATACAAGGGATGATTTTCCCGTACCACTGAGCCCTGTAACAACGGTTAGTTTTCCGATGGGGATATCGACGTTTAGATTTTTCAGGTTGTTTTGACGTATACCGCAAAGTTTTATGGACTCAGGCTTTTTCATAATTACAGTGAACGTATGTATATGTTATTGCTGAAGAATACCAGTCAAAACACAATTTCATACGAAAAAATGCAAGAAAGAGGACAATCTAAGGTATATGAGCTTTTTCTATTCTCAAATATCTATGAGAATAAATTGTATCTTGCCTCACAAGAGAAGATGCTGTGTAGTTGATGCTTTGATTTACCTATAAACTCAAGAAGAAGAATTATGGCAAATGTAGGCGTTATTTTATCCGGTTGTGGCGTTTTTGACGGTTCCGAAATTCATGAAGCGGTACTGACATTACTTGCCCTGCAAAAAGCCGGTGCCAACATATCTTTTTTCGCACCTGATAAGGCTCAGATGCATGTGGTGGACCACGTTGAAGGTTCCCCTACAGATGAATCACGAAATATCTTAGTAGAATCAGCCCGTATTTCGCGAGGTGATATCAGTCCTCTATCTGATGCTGATGTTAATGATTTGGATGCAATCCTTATTCCGGGTGGTTTTGGAGCTGCAAAAAATTTAAGCACATTTTCTGTTTCAGGCCCGTCAATGTCAGTCACTCCATCTTTGGTACGTTTGTTGAAACAAATGCATAAGGCAGGTAAACCGATGGGGTTCTTATGCATCAGTCCCGTTATTGCAGCAAAACTATTTGGAAAGCAAAAAGTTGAAGTGACTGTGGGATCTGCCTGTGATGCATCTGAAGCGATCGAATCAATGGGGGGTATACATGTGGAAAAAACAGCCAGTGAATACCATGTAGATGAAAAAAATAACGTTGTATCTACTCCGGCGTATATGATTGGGCAAAATATGGTAGATATTGAGCCGGGAATTACCGGGTTGGTAAATGAAGTTTTAAGTCGCATCTCATCCTAATTTTATGTCCATTCGTTTTCTTAAGAACCTGAGCACGACTCTTTGCGGATTAATCCTAATTGGTGTAGGGCTT
>ENA-ORCX01000239-ORCX01000239.1-marine-metagenome-genome-assembly--contig:-NODE-239-length-34339-cov-5.604839_pt1 | contig 34339 bp, 24 predicted proteins | sample MGYA00248630_ERZ508518 | MGnify/ENA primary metagenome ERZ508518 (study PRJEB26188, sample SAMN06268768) | marine metagenome | isolation source: Bioluminescent Bay, La Paraguera, Puerto Rico | place...
GCCAAGCTGGGGCGCAAGTGGATCACACTGCAGAACTGGAGCGAAGAGGCCGGCTGTACCTGGGAACCGACGAAGACCGGGACCTACACCATCGAGGTCCAGGCCCGGACGGCGGGCCGAAGCTCTGTCGACGCAAGCCAAACGATGACCTATACCATGACCGATATCGTCCCCGTCAGTTCCGTGACGATCGATGCAAACCCGGAATACGGCGTCACGGATGAGTCCACAACGATAACCGCGGAAGCCGACCGTCCGGAAGCGGAGTACCGTTTCCTGTGCAGGCAGGCAGATGCTCCTTATGAACTCCTGCAGGAATGGAGCGGTGATACCGACTGCGAATGGACCCCTGGAGCGGAGGGAGAGTATACCCTATTGGTATTGAGCAGGGCCCGGCAGCAGGATTCTGTCCAGGCGGTGCGGACCCTTGCCTACCAGGTGCTGGCCGTTCCTCCGGTAAGGGACATAACGATTGGTGCCAATCCGCAAGATGGACAGGAACTGGGGGGGACTGTGGAGATTATCGCCCAGGCGGATCAGCCGGACGCTGAATACCAATTCGCCTACAGTGTGAACGGCGGCGAGTTTATCGAAGTCCAGGGCTTCAGTTCAGACGCGTCCTTCACATGGGAACCCGATGGCACAGGGGTCTACGAGTGGCGTGTCCGGGCCAGAACGGACGACTCTTTCCCCCAAGGGCAAACGGAGTCGCGGATAACATATCGGGTGTATACCGAGGTGACGATCCTCGACGCTGCACTGCGGGATGGATTGAAGAACATCCTGGGCAAGACGCCGGATGATATCCTAACCAATCTGGACATGGCCTCGCTTAGTGATCTGGACTGCTCCGGGTGGGGGATCGAGGAACTGACGGGGATCGAGTCCGCGGTGAATATCGTCAGTCTCGACCTCTCGGATAACCATATACATGATCTAGCCCCGCTGCAGACACTGATAGATAACGGGGGACTCGCCGGGACCGGCAGCAAACTGGATATTTCCCTAAACGGGCTGGATGGAAGGGACGGTACACCGGTCAAGTCCCTGATCGATGAATGGACCGACGCGGGTATTGAGACAGCGTATCTGCCCCAGCATCCGGTGGTGGGCAGTGTGGTGCTGACGGCGGATAAGGAAAGCCCGGAAGACGCGGGTACTGTGATCCACCTGAAAGCCCAGTCAGACCAGGCGGGCGTCGAGTACCGTTTCTCGGTGAACGATACCGTCCTCGCGGAATGGACCGATGAAGACACGGTAGCCTGGACGCCGGATACTCCGGGAATCTATACCCTTACAGTCCAGGCGCGAACATGGGGAATGCCTGAAAATGAGGTGACGGACAGTATTCAATATGAAGTCCTGCCCGCGCCGCTTTCAGATGTTAGCTTAGGGGCGGTTCCTGAGGCTTCCATCGAGCAAGGCAATACGGTGACGCTTTCAGCTGCCTCACAAGCGGGGGCGTGGTATCAATTCCAGGTCATGGGTGAGAGCGGAGAATGGTCCGCCATAGGGGATTGGAGCCAATCGGGCACCGCTGAATGGGTGCCTGAGAGTGCCGGCGAATTTACGCTGAGGGTACAGGCCCATCGGGACGGGCGGCCTTCCGATAGCGTTGATGCCAGCGACACGATGGCGTATACTGTGATCCCACTGCCCGTCACGGGCGATCTTGGCATAACGGTATCGCCGGAAAGCCCGCTGGAAGCCGGAACGGAGATCACTGTAAGTGTCAGCGAACTGGGGCCTGCAGCAGAATACTGGTTCGGGGTCCAGACTACGGAGGAAGATTGGGTCTGGACGGGAGAGTGGGGCGCGGATACATCCGTATCATGGACCCCGGTTACTTCTGGAATCTATATACTGACAGCCCGGGCCAGGGCGCAGGGCAGGAGTGGGTATGATCTGGAAGATACGCTGGTCTATACGGTCACGCCTCCCCCCATCGGTGCCGTATCATTGTCAATAGAGCCCGAAAGTCCCCATGCGGTGGGCACGCAGATCACGTTAACCGCGGAATCCGAGGGGTCAGACCCTGAGTACTGTTTCAGTGTGAAGGCGGAAGAAGGGGATTATGAAGTCATCGGGGGATGGTCAGATAGCAAAACAGCGACATGGACTCCCGATGCCCCCGGCACCTATATCCTGCGGGTTCAGGCGAGGGAATCCGGACAGAGTGCGGCGACTGCCGAGGCTTCTACCCTTTCCCTTGCCGCTTGGCCTTCTCTCGAGAGTCTTGATTTGGAAATCGATAAAACCGTCACGTACCAGTATGAAACCCGGCGATTAACGGCCATCGCTAATACGGAGTATGCGGAATTTAAATTTACCGTACAGAATCCGGACGGCACATGGAATACCCTTCAAGACTGGTCGGAAGTGTCAGTATGTGATTGGACAACGTCCACCCCCGGAGACTATGTGTTGCAGGTGGAAGGGAGGGGACTTGGCCGCGTTGGCAGCGACCGAAGCGATACCCTGACGATGTCGGTATACCCTTCTCCCCCTATGCGTGAATGGTCCGCGTACTTTGGTGGAAATGGAGATGAAGACGCGAAAGCGGTGCGGCAGGCCTCAGATGCGGGATTTATACTGGCAGGGCAGACACGTAGTGCTGACATGCCCAATTATAGCGGTGGGTCGGATGCCTACTTGGTCAAGACGGACAGCATGGGCAATCTGCAATGGCAGTACTGCCGCGGCGGAGATTTGAGTGATATGTTTCGGGATGTTGTCCAGACGGCTGACGGAGGTTTTTTAGCCGTTGGGCAAAAGCAAATTGGATCTGACGTCTATGTGTTTATCGTAAAGGTAACTGCCCAGGGGTTTCTGGATTGGGAACGATCATACGGCGGGTCCGGTAGCAGTGAGGCGTATTCGATAGTCAAAACAAGTGACGGTAACTATTGTATCGCGGGATACGTTTGCGACGGAGGGCTATCCCAGTTGAGTGCCATGCCCGCAAAGAGAATAGCAACCGGTGTCGATGGGTTTGTTTTAAAAATAACCGAAACCGGGCAGCCGCTGTGGCTAAAGTACTTTGGCGGAAATGATCTGGATCATCTGTATGACATAAAAGAGTCCTCCGACGGATCTCTTATTTGCGTGGGGGAAACACGGTCAACAGATCTAGATAATCACCACGGTGGAACTGATGGATGGGTAATTAGAACGAATCCGTCAGGCATCCTTCAATGGCAAAAGCCGATCGGGGGAAGCGGCCAGGATTGTTTCTACAATGCTTGTATCAGGCAAGTGGAAGGCCAGGAACGATATGAAATGGTAGGCGTGACGAAGTCAAGTGATGGAGATACATCAGGATATCATGGATTATCTGATGGGTATTTTGTCAGCATCAATAGCTCCGGAAATATATGCTGTGCTAAATGTTTGGGCGGATCTGGTAATGAACAACTGAAAGATATAACGATTACTGAAGACCAAGGTTTGATACTAATTGGTTATTCAACCTCAATAGATGGATCACTCTCTGATACCTATGGAAACGGTTTTGGTTGGATGGTAAGAATCAATACAAATAATCAGGTTCTTTGGCAAAAACGGATATACGATATGTTTGGTGGCGAAGGATATATCGATAAAACATTCGATGGAAGATATATACTTGCTGGGTCCTGCCAAAACTTGAACTCAGCTTATGGCTCATTAATGGGAAGCAATTTTCTTCTTACGAAACTTACTTCCGAAGGGGCTATGATGCCGTTCTTTGCGGAATTGTCCTTTGAACCGCAAATTCCCCAATCTGTTGGTGTGCCTGTCACTATCACGGGGAGATCCAACCTTGACGGTATCGAGTATCGATTCCTGTGTTACGATGAGGCGGGGACAGAGACGGTTCTGCGGGACTGGGGCGCGGATGTCTCAGTGGAGTGGACGCCAAACGCGTCTGGTATATATGTCGTCAAAATGCAGGCAAGGATACCGCAGTATGCGGAATACATTGAGACAGACGCGTTGAAGTTCAGCATACAATAGTGGTGGCATGTGACAAAGCGCGAACCCTGGCCTTATCGGGTCAGGGTTTTCTGTAAAACGGGATTATATCTTATGAATAAGAAAAAAGACTAAGATAGATTAAATTGCTGTTATTTGTATGTATAGGCGGGGTATAGTATATGTAACGGTAGTTACACAAAAGCCGATTGGAAAGAAGGTACGCCGTTGACAGCTTCCCGGGAAGACAGGATCAATAGAATTCGGGATATTGCTTTTTCGTTGTTTTTGGACAGGGGGTACGAGGCAACAAGTATGCGCAATATCTGCAAAGGCGCCGGTATCGAGCAGCCGACATTATATTACTTCTTTGGATCAAAGGAAGGGTTATTTTTCTCCATTATCAATCGTCTCTGGGCTCAGTATAAGCAATTTCATACGGAGCATGGCGGAGAAACGGAGATGGTCTCGCCGGAAGAAAGGCTGTATGGCATTTTTCGCAACAGCGTTCTTTTTGCTATGGAAAACCGTCGGCCGGTGTCCTTTTACTACCGGTTTTCCTTGTTCCCGCCGGTGGGCCTGGATAAAAAAGTTCACGCGTTTCTGGATAGGATTGAAGAAGAGTCCCGCAAGCAGGTTGAAAAAACCATCGGGGAATTGATCGATCAAGGAATTATCAATAAAGGCCCCGGTGATGCCTACCTTACGTACTATACATTCGTCAACAATCAGATGTTCAATGTGACATTTTCAAGCTACAATCCCACTGAAACGGAACTGAGGGAATTGTGGAACATGTTTTTTAGATGCAGGCTGCGGGAGATATATTGATGGCTGAAAAGAAGGCTTTTATGCTGAAACAACGAAATACGCGGAGCGGCAAGAAGAGAATCGGCAGGGTCCAGTATCTTGTTCTTGCCGCCATGGTTGTTGTCGTGGTGTCGGCGGCCTTGTATGTGTCTGTCATAACGCGTAATACCCAGGAACACGGGCAGCTGCATGCGATAGAGCTTTCCGTGGGTACGCTTATTCCGGCAGAAGTCGTCCACAAGGCTGATGGTAATAATGCCGCCTGTATGCAGATTCAGAAAAACCTTGAAGAAATTAAAAAGAAAAATGACGAGGTTAATGCTGTTTTCCTATTCACCCGGTCGGAGGACGATGGCCGTATTATACTGCTTGCAAATTCAAATAAAACTGGTTTACAAAAATACCGGCTTTCAGAAGATGTGGTATCATCCGTCAATCAGTCTATGTCAAAAGGGAAGACGGTCATGACCGCTCCCGGCTCAATCGGACAGGATACCCATCTTAGCACATTTGTCCCCATCATCGACTACGATTCCGGTGAGGTCGTGGCCGTCATGGGGATAGATTTCGAGCCGGCCTATGGACGCCAAAACACGGACTTGATTCATGCCGTGGTATTCATCGCATGCATTTTTCTGCTTGCTCTGGGGATTTATTTTGCGGTTCTGCGGAACCAATCGATACAGAAAATGGACAAAAAGCTTAAATCCAGCGAGTCCCTCTTCCGGACCGTTTTTGAACAGGCGCCCATAGGAATCGCCATCGGAAAGGACGAAAAGATCATATCAGATATCAATCCCGTATTGGAGAAAATTCTGGGCAGGACCAGAGAGGAACTGACAACGAAAAGCTGGACCGAATATACGCATCCGGATGATCTTCCCAAAGACCTGGAGCTTTTTGGACAGTTTAAACGGGGCGAGATATCGGATTACTCCATGGAAAAGAGATATATCAGACCGGACGGATCAGTGGTATGGGCAAATATGACCGTCGCGCACCTGGATGTCAAGGATACTTCCGAACACATCGGAAAGCACCTTTGCCTCGTGGAAGATATCACGGAGCGGGTCCTCGCGGAGAAGGCGCTGGCGGAAAGTGAACGCAGTAAAGCGGTGCTGCTTTCCCATCTTCCGGGGATGGCGTACCGTTGTTACTATGACAGGGACTGGACGATGCAGTTTGTATCCGACGGGTGTTTCGCGTTGACAGGGTATCAGCCCGAAAGCCTCCTGTTGAATAAGGAAGTGTCCTACAATGAGCTGATCGCGCCGGAATACAGGGATATCATATGGAAGGAATGGGCCCGGGTCATTGATCAGAAGCGGCCTTTCCGGTATGAGTACAAGATCATCCCTGCGGGCGCAAACCGGAAATGGGTGCTGGAGATGGGACAGGCTATCTATGACGAAGAAGGCAATGTCGAGGCCCTGGAGGGCATCGTCATCGATATCACAGATCAGAAGATGCGGGAGTCCCAGGTCCAGTATATGGGGGACCATGACTATATGACCGGCCTATATAATCGCAGGTATTTTGAGGAAATACAGAAGCAGATGGACAACGAGGAAAGCCTGCCTCTAGCCATCATCGTCGGGGATATCAATGGCGTACGGCTGATCAACGATGCGTTTGGACACGCCGAAGGGGACAGGGTCATCATCGAGATCGCCTATGTGCTCCGGGGCTGCTGCCGAAAGGGGGATGTTTTGGCCCGGACCGGCGCCAACGAGTTCAGTATCCTGATGCCCAATACGGACAATATGCAGGCCAAAGAGATGGTCAAAAAGATCAATAAGGCTTGTGACCGCTATAATAAGACGCTCAAAAACCGCAGTTATGATATCAACCTGTCCATAGGGTATGCGATCAGATCCAAATCGGAGGAGAGCATAGATCAGGTGGCCAAATCGGCGGAGGATTATATGCACAACCGGAAGCTCCTCGATCGCCGGGGTACCCACAGTACATTGCTCAATTCCATCATGGCGACTATGTATGAGAGGAGCCAGGAAACGGAGGAGCACGCGGAACGCCTGGCCCTGTTGGGTAAAATGATCGGCAACAAGCTGAACCTGTCCCAAAAAAGTCTCAACGAACTGGAGCTTCTGTCAATGCTCCACGATATAGGCAAGGTAGGGATTGACGACAGTATTCTCAACAAACCCGGGAAGCTGAGCACCGAGGAATGGAGTGTGATGAAGAAGCATCCGGAGATCGGCTACCGCATCGCCATGACATCTCCCGAACTGGAGCCCATCGCGGAATACATACTGTCCCATCATGAACGGTGGGATGGGAAGGGATATCCCCGGGGGCTGAAAGGCCCGGGTATCCCTCTGCTCGCCCGGATATTGGCTGTGGTGGATGCCTATGACGCGATGACGGAGGATAGGGTCTATCGAAAAGCCATGACTTCGGATATGGCCATAACCGAGATCCGGAAAAACGCGGGGACACAGTTTGATCCGGAAATCGCCAAGATTTTTATCGAATGCCTGTCACAATGAAGAAAAACATAATCCGATTATCTCGTAAGACCGGACCTGTATGGGTCCGGTCTTGTAATAATCTCTGGTCCGGAAGGATCGCCCGTGATAAGATCATAGGTAGAGAAAGGGAGTCAGTTATGAAGAATATTGTGATTACCGGCAGCACCAGGGGCATCGGCCTATGTATGGCAAAGGAATTCATGCGGGCGGGGTGCCATGTGACAATTTCCGGCCGTCATACAGCACTGTCCGAGGCCGCTGAGAGGGAGCTTGCGGATTTTTCCGGCCAATACATCTATATATCATGCAATGTCAGAAGAGCTTCTGAGGTGAAAAATCTCTGGGATGCCTCAGCGGCAAAATGGGGAAAAATCGACCACTGGATCAATAACGCGGGGCAGAACTGTCCCCATGCCTATGCGTATGAGACGCCTCCGGAGTACGTAGACGGGGTCATCGATACCAATATCAAGGGTATGGTATACGGCTCTCAGACGGCGGCGCGAAATATGCTGACCCAGGGACGCGGACAGATATGGAATATGGAGGGCTTGGGCTCCGATGGGATGATACAGGTAAAGACCATCCTGTACGGCGCCACCAAGAGATCTCTTTCGTACTTCACCAGGGGATTGGCCAAGGAGCTGTCCGGCACCCCTGTTACAGCCGGACGGCTATCCCCCGGCATGATGCTGACCGATTTTATCACCAAGACCCCGGAGGGGGAGAGTTCCCCGGTTCTTACGGATGATCGCTTCCGCAGGTTATTCAACACCCTGGCGGACAGGCCGGAGACGGTGGCGGCGTATTTCGTACCACGGATGCTGGCAAACAAAAAGAACGACGCCCATATCGTATGGCTGACCAATGTTAAAGCCGCATGGCGGTTTATGACGGCGCCGTTTCATAGACGGGAATTGATATAGCATAGTGAGGGCGGCCTGTGAGCCGCCCTTCCCGTATTAGAAACTCAATTTTCGGCTCAGTTCCCTAAATCGTTTCGGGTCCCCTTTGGCTGCGCGCCTGTCGTAGGTCAAAAGCCCGTTGACCTCGTCCTCCACATCACTGACCTGAGTATAGACCGAGGCCGAGAGGCCCTGGGACGCGATCAGGGGGATCACTTCCCGCTGGTACAGATCCATCAGCGCGTCCATGAAGGCGTCCCCGTCCCGGTAGATGCGGTAGCCAAACTCCGTGTCGCTGGCGGTATGTCCCGGGACGGGCAGGCTGTAACCCCCGAACTCGGTCAGGGCCAGAACACGGCCGTCGTTTCGGAGCCGCACCGGGCGGTAATACACGTGGCGGCTCATAAGATCGCCATCTCCCTGGTCGTGCCAGCCGCTGGCGTGGTCGATGGGACGGGTGGGATCCTGGGCTCGGACCATCCGCGCGATGCGGCGGGCGTCGAACTGCCCCCAGCCTTCATTGAAGGGCACCCAAAGGCATAGTGAGGTACAATTATACAGGTGGGATACGGTACCGGCGCATTCTCTTTCGTACTGGTCCCGTCCCGCTTTATCACCACGGCCAAAAAGGCGATGCCATTTGTCCTTCAGATGGACGCCTATGAAAGGTAGCCCGGCGATGACCGAAAACCGGTATGGCCCGCCGCCGCTCACCATGTCCTGCCACACCAGCATCCCCAGCCTATCGCAGTGGTAGTACCATCGCAGGGGCTCGATCTTGATGTGCTTCCTGAGCATATTGAACCCGTATTCCTTCATGGCCCGGATATCGTGGATCATGGCCTCGTCGCCGGGAGGCGTGTACAGCCCGTCGCTCCAATACCCCTGATCCAGGAGGCCATGCTGATAATAGGGCTTATTGTTCAGGGCCAATACCCTGTGGCCGTCATGCTCAATTATGGAATATTTCCGCATTCCGAAATAACTCTCGATCTCGTCTGAGCCTGCTTCTATACGCAGATCATAGAGATACGAGTCCCCCGGGCTCCAGGGGCGGAAATTGCTGCCCAGGGGCAAACGGCATTGTCCCTGGGCGTCAATTTCACCTTCGGCCACAAGCTCACCGTCTCCGTATACCTGCGCCGCAGCTCTTGCATAAGATTGATTGGCCGTGATGGAAAGCCGTACGACCCCCTCGTCGTAGCAGGGGGTGATGGTGAGGTCCGTGATATAGGTATCGGGTACGCTCTCCAGCCACACTGTCTGCCAGATGCCGCTCTGGGCGGTGTACCAGATTTTCCCCCGGTCGTATTTTTGTTTGCCGTAGCTGTAGACGCTGCCGTCGGTCACATCGGTGACCCGGACCCGCAGTTCATTCTCATCGTCGTTGACTGCTTCCGTAATATCGATTGAGAAGGGTAGATACCCGCCGCCGTGGCCGCCCACTTCTGTTCCATTTAGATAAACCGTCGCTTCCTGGTCCACCGCTCCGAAATGCAGGAGTACGCGGTCGCGATGAAATCCATCCGGCAGACGGAATGTCCGCCGATACCAAAGGGTCTGATCGGGCATTAACTGCCGGTTGACCCCGGAAAGAGGGCTCTCGGGGGAAAAGGGTACCACGATCTCCCCGTCATAGACATCGGGAGATCGGCCGTCCTCGCGGATGGCGTAGTCCCACACCCCGTTAAGGTTGAGGTAGCTATCCCGCCGCATTTGGGGGCGGGGATATTCGGGGAGCGGATGCTCCCGGTCGAGTGTCTCCCCCCAGGGGGTATAGAGTGTTTTGAGAGGGGATGTGCGTTTCTTTTTCATCTGTGGGCCTCGTTTCTTTTGGTGTAAACCCTGCGGTCATCGTAGCCGGCGGTGACGGTGGTCGCGTTATGATACCGGATTGTCCGCCATGCTGCCTATCCGGGCCCAGAGCGAATCGGCCTGCACGGTCCATTCCTCGAACCCTTCCGGCGTCATGGGGTACCGGTCGTAATGGGCCTTGATGATGTCGCCGTTCTTCATGCCGCGCAGCAGGGCCGTGATCGTCTTGATCCGCAGCCTGCCGGTGAGCACGCCCCCCAGCATTTTGAAGGCCATACCGATCATCTCACCTGTGGAGAACCGGATCTCTCCGGATTGCGCCATGCTTTCGAAGGATTTCCGGCTGAATATAATGTCGTTCTGAAAGAAAAACTCGTTTTCCATGGCGCTGGTGGATACCGCCCCGATCAGTGTGGCCAGCAGGGCGGCGAACTTGGCCCCCTGTGCGTCCACATAGCGTTTGTTAATGGGCCATAGAGCCTCCCGGGTAAGAGGCGTATCCTCCTTCAATAACCGGTCGATCACATCCACCGCGATCACCGAGAGCTCCAGCGCCGAGGTCACGCCCTCGCCGCAATTGGGCTTGGTGAGGCAGGCAGCGTCCCCCATGGCGATGAATCCGTCTGCGACAAAGGAATAAGGAGGCCGCCTGTAGGGGGTCACGCCCCGCTCGACGCGCACCACCTCATGGGGTGGAAGATCGATATGCCGTATGAATTCCCCGTACACCTCCTCGGCGTAGTCGAAGCTGTGATTGGCTCCGATCCCTATGATGCCCCCCGCGGGGTCCGCGTCGGGGGCGAGCCAGGTCTTGTAATAGGTCCAGCCCCGGGTTCCATTATCGCCGATATAGTCTTTCTCTTCTTTGAACTTCACATAGCGCAGGATCACGTAGAACATATCCGAAGGCGTGATCTCGAAGTTCTCCACGCCGTATCCATCGGGCAAGGCGCGGCGGGCGGCGGAGGGGATGCCCGAACAGTCGGCCACAAGGCGGGCGGCGGTATGATGTTCGACGCCATCCACCGTATAACGGACCCCCGCGATACGCCCGTTTTCATATGTGAAGCCAGTAAATTCGGCGCCGTATACGATCTTTGCCCCGCCCTCTTCGGCCCATCGGTTCAGACGGGCGATATAGGCCGGCATGTGCATCCCCACGATGGGAATGCGGGTGCGTTTGGGGTAGCGCCCCGTGGGAGAACAGGCGGCGTTTTCCTGGAATTCGAAGGCCCATGCAGGATCCCCCTCATGGGGCCGCGGCAGTCCGTACCGGGCGAAATCCCCTTCGCCCACATGGAAGATGTCCAGGCGCGTGCCCAGCTTATCCTGGGGCAGTTTTTCCAGGATCAGTACGGTATGGCCCCGTTCGGCCATGCGCCGGGCGAAGAAACTGCCGGCGGTGGCGGCGCCGATGATGATCACATCGTATTGCTGCATAGAATCCCCCTATCCCATGAGAAATGACAATTTTAAATATATCATACCGGTCATTATTACACAAAGAATGGATATATATCGGATATTCCATACCTCCGTTAAAATAAAGAAATTACCTTGCAGTATTTGGTAATTGCCATGGACAATGATTCGGGTGAATCCGGCCAGAAAGGGAAACAATAATGGTGATCAAGCCATAAAGGAGACTGTCTATGCCGGAAGAAAACCAAAGCAAAGCACTGTCGGCCCGGTGCGCCTATCAACTCGCAGATGTGGAGATCACCGCTCCCCAGTACACCGCCATCACCCCTCGGTGGGTCACCCGTTTCCTTGACTGGAAGCCCCTGGACTCCGGTATCTTCCGGCTCAATAAGGTGAAGAAGGGCGCGCACCTGAATTTCCTGTGCGCCCAATCCAACAGCAAGGATATACCCGAAGGATACATCGACTATGAGCCAGAGCCCCGGGAATACATACTGACCTCGGTCTCTTCCATCATCCGGATCGAGACCCGGGTCTCCGATATATACAGCAAGCCCTACGACCAGATCAAGGAGCAGCTTCGACTGGGTATGGAAAGTATGAAGGAACGGCAGGAGGCCCTCATCATCAACAGCGAAGACTACGGTCTGCTCAATAATGTCGATCCCTCCCAGCGAATCCGGTCCCGGTCGGGATCCCCCACACCCGATGATCTGGATGAACTCATCTCTAAGGTATGGAAAGAGCCCTCGTTTTTTCTGGCCCATCCGGCGGCCATCGCGGCATTCGGCAGGGAGTGCACCCGCAGGGGCGTGCCGCCGGTGGCGGTCAATCTTTTCGGATCTCCCTTTATCACCTGGCGGGGGATCCCATTGGTCCCCACCGATAAACTATTCGTCGACGGCATGACTGAGCCCAAGGAAAGCAGGGGAAAGACCAATATCCTGTTAATACGCAGCGGGGAGAAGCGGCAGGGGGTCATGGGGCTCTACCAGGCGGGTCTGCCCGGGGAGCAGTCCAGGGGTCTTTCGGTCCGGTTTATGGGGATCAACAATCAGGGTGTCGGGTATTACCTGCTCTCCATCTATTGCTCGGTAGCCATATTGACGGAAGACGCCGTGGCGGTACTGGAAGACGTGAATATTGGAAATTATTATGAATACAAATAGCTCGGATACACACAGGGGCGATGAGACAGAAGATGCCTTTCGGGCGTTGATCGGCTCACTGGCGCAGGACTACTTTCCTGAATTCCAGCCCAAAGATACCGGCAAGGCCCAGGATATGGGACCGCCTCTCGGGTGGGAACCGGTGGATGGGGACTGGGTCCGGGCTATAGGGGATGCCCCGGACTCCTGTGAAGGCCCGAATAACGTATATGGGGGAAAGACTGACTATTCCGGACTGTCACCTCTTAATGTGCCTGCGGAGATTTTGCCCGCTTCTTTTGATCTACAATCCGTTCGCGGGGACTTTCCCATACTCTCAGAAAAGATCAACGGGAAAAGACTGATCTGGTTCGACAATGCAGCCACCACGCAGAAGCCCCGGTGCGTGATCGACCGCCTCCGATACTATTATGAGCATGAAAACTCCAATGTCCACCGCTCCGCCCATACACTGGCGGGACGCACCACCGACGCCTATGAGGAGGCGCGGAGAAAAATCGCGTCCTTTATCCACGCCTCAGACCCGGGGGAGATCGTATTTATCCGGGGTGCCACCGAGGGGATCAATCTCGTCGCCCAAAGCTACGCTCGAAAACATCTCTCCCGTGGGGATGAGGTACTCATCACGCTCCTGGAGCATCATGCCAATATCGTCCCCTGGCAGACGATCTGCCGTCAGACCGGGGCGGAACTGAAGGTCGTCCCGGTGGACGAGACCGGGCAGGTGATCCTGTCCGAGTATGGAAGGTGCCTAAGCCCCAGGACCAGGATCGTCGCGTTCGCCCACGTGTCCAACGTCCTGGGTACCATCACCCCGGCGGAGGAGATGGTCCATATGGCCCATCGCTACGGCGCCAGGGTCCTCATGGACGGCGCCCAGGCCGCCGCTCATATGCCGGTGGATGTGGTGGCGCTTGACTGTGATTTCTATGTGTTCTCGGGACACAAGACATTCGGTCCCATGGGGATAGGCGTACTGTATGGCAAGGCGGATATATTGGAGAGCATGGAGCCCTATCAGGGCGGGGGGAGCATGATCGAAGATGTGACCATGGAGCGTACCCGTTACCGGCGTCCTCCGTACCGGTTCGAGGCCGGTACCGGCAGTATCGCCGACGCCATCGCCCTGGGGACGGCCATAGATTATCTGAGCGGATTGGACCTTACTGCCATCGCCGCCTACGAAGACGGGCTGCTGCGATACGCTACGGAAAAACTGAGCAGGATACCCTGGATTACCCTGGTGGGTACGGCACAGCCAAAGACCGCGATCTTATCCTTCGCTTTAAAGAATATACCCTCCGATGACCTGGGAAAAGCACTGGATGGAGAAGGGATCGCCGTCCGCGCCGGGCATCACTGCGCCCAGCCGATACTGCGGCGGTATGGATATGAAGATACGGTGCGCGCCTCCCTGGCGCTCTACAATACAAGGGCAGAGATCGATGACATGACCGACGCCCTATGGCGGATCACAAGAGACTACACCGGGCTTTGACGTCAGCCGGCCCGCATCATGTCCTTCCATGTCGTTTCCATGGTATACAGTGGCATGGGGCGCGCGAAGTAGAATCCCTGCAGCTCATCGCACATCTCCTGGACCAAAAAATCCCGCTGGTGTATGGTCTCTACCCCTTCCGCGATGACGTGGATGCCCATCGCTTTGGCCAGCGCGATAATAGACCGCGTGATGGCTTCGTCGGTCCTGTCCTTTTTGATGCCCTGGACATATGTCGGATTGATCTTGATGATATCGGCCCGTATGGTTTTCAGATAGGACAGGGCGGAAAACGCGATCCCGAAATCGTCGATGGCGATCCGTACACCCATATCCTTCAGGGTCTGCACTGTATCGGATATGTCATCCGTTTTCTTTAGCGCGCTGCTTTCGGTGATATCGATCCCCAGATACCGTGGCTCGAGGCCGGTTCTATCCAGGACCCCTGTGACCTGCTTGATGAAATTGGGATTTAATAGCTGCTTGATGGAGATATTGACCGCCATGCGGACCGCGGGATATCCGGCGTCCTGCCAGGCCTTGTTCTGCGCGCAGGCCGTCGATATGACCCATTCCCCGATGGGCAGGATCAGCCCGCTCTGCTCCGCGATGGGAATGAATCTGGCGGGGGAGACGAGGCCGAGCTCGGGATGGTTCCAACGGATCAGCGCCTCCATTCCCACGATCTGTCCGGTGGCGGAGCTGATCTGGGGCTGGTAGTATAGCTCCAGTTCATTGTGCTCCATGGCGCGGTAGAGATCGTTATTGAGCTGCATGGTCTCCAGTACCATGTCTTTGATCTGGGGGGAGCAGAGGATGTATTGGTTCTTGCCGTTTTCCTTCGCCTTGTACATGGCGATATCGGCATTCTTGACCAGATCCACCGCGTTGACTCCGTCGGAGGGGTACATGGCGATGCCGATGCTGGTGGACACGAACCATTCCTGATGCCGGAAGATAAAGGGCTTAGCGAAACTGTCGAGGATCTTCTTCGCCATGTAGTGAATTGTGTCGAAGTCTTCGATCCCCTCGGCCATGATGATGAATTCATCTCCGCCAATCCGTGCCACCACATCGGATTCCCGCACGGTATGCCTGAGCCGTCTCGATATATCCACCAGGAGCCTGTCTCCCATGGTATGGCCCAGGGTATCGTTGATGTTCTTGAATCCGTCCAAGTCGAGAAACATCACGGCGATCATCATATCGGAACGCTTGGCCAGTGTGATGGCGTGATCGGTCTGCTCGTAGAATAGCAGCCGGTTGGGCAGTCCGGTCAGATTATCGTGATAGGCCATGTACTTGGCTTCCTCATGGGAGGCGGTAATCTCCTCGTTGAGTGCGCTGATTTTTTCTTTTTTATCCATGAGGTCCCGGTATTCTTCTTCCAGATTGTGATACCGGTCGATATTGACCTTGTGGACCCCGGCGGCGACGATGAGCATGAGCGCAAACAATACGCTGTGTACGATATAGTATACGATGGGCATGTCATAGTAACCGCCCCTGTTTATCTGCAGGAGTATATATGTATTGGCGAGCAGCGCGGCGGTGACGATACCGAAATACATCTCCTTGGTAATGCGGATCATGGCCAGTATCAATTGGATAAAGACGGCGATCCATACCGAGGGGCCGAGCAGGGGGTAAAATCGGACGGTATAGTATAAAAGCGTGACAGAAGAAAGAATGCCTATGATACGTGATATCCGCCTATCGTCCCGGCCCAGTTGCACGGTCATATGGAAAGCCGTGCCCAAGATAATAAACGCGAAACTGTCCCACAGGCTGTCCCATACGCCCTGGGACGCTGAAAAATAACGGAATATGAAATTGGCGATGGCCGCCGCGTACAATAGGGAGGAGGCATAGCGGCTGACCATGATGTTTTCATAGCGGCTGATCTCCCAGAGATCCGCTGTGCGGATCGCGTCAAAAATAGCAGGCATCAGCTTGCGTCTTGTGCTTTCTTTCACTGGCCCCCCAACCCTTTCTCAGTGTTTTGATGATCAAATTGTTAAAACCCCTGTCTATTATATCGTCAGTCGCAGAGGAATGAAAAGTGCTATATGTGAAATATCAGCATAATAATCCAATTTTCCGGCACAATTAGAATAAAAAACCCGCAAGAATATGCGGGTTTTGTCGAATCTTAAAGGATTGAGGGTTCAGATACCCATGGCGTCCAGTTTTTCTTTGTTTTTCATGACCTTCTCCGGCGTGAGATCATAGAGCCGCCAGAACAATAGAGTGGCGATCAGCATGACTACCGCGGGGACGATGGCTGAATGGATGCGAATGCCGAAGAGCGCCATATCCGGACTTGGGCTCCGGGCGATCAGTTCCTGCAGGCTCGGCGCTCCGGAAACGAAGCCGGTGATGGTGTGGACCACGGCGATCACGGTGGCTATACTGGTCTGTCCCAGCTTGAATATGAAAGCCTGATACCCTATATAGATCGCGGGGTCCCTGCGTCCCGTCCGGGTGGCCACGTCGTCGAGGACATCGCCCATGGTGGGCGGATCCATGAACCACTGGTTTCCCAGGGCTACGCCAAAGAAGATAATGCAGATGATCCAGCCGGCCAGGCTCTTGACGAATATCATGGGGATGAATGTCAATACCAGCAAGAAACCTCCGACGAGACTCAAAAGCCTGTTGTTATTGACTCGCTGTGATATCACCATCCATAGAGGCACCGATATCAGCGCGCCCACCAGCATGCTCCCCAGAAGGAGTGAGACGGTGGAGGCGGGGGCGTCGAGCAGGTATGTGACGATATACAGGGCGCTGGTCTGGAGCATGACCACCCCCACCTGATACCCGAAGAACAGGATGATCTTGCCCACGAACCGTCGATTGGATAGCGTCGTCTTCATGGTGGCGAAGAACCCGTCGTGTCCATTGCCGCTGTCAATAATCTCCCGCCTGCGTTTGTACATCTCCCTGACCCGGGGGCCTTCAAATATGCCGGGGATGATCAGCAAAAACAGAACCAGACCGCCCCCGACGGTGACCATCGCGGAATTGCGGTAGGTGGACGCCACCCCGGTGGTGATGAAAAGAGGGGGGATGGTGGCGGCCATCACCAGGCCGATGATGCCGAAGATGGTCCCGAATGTCTGTACCATCCGCCGTTCACGAAGTCCGCGGAATTTCTCCGGGTAGAGACTCACCGCGTTGACGTCAAAGATCGTACCGAATACGTCGAACAGGCAGAGGGACACCACGTACCAGGCGAAAATCTTCCATTGACTGGTATCGGTAACGGTGGTGGGACCCAGATAGATCATGAGATAGCTCAAAAGCCACAGTATCCCGCCCGCGTACATGAAGGGCATCCGGCGATATCCCCTCCGCCTCTCCCAGGGGAAATGGACGCGCTCCATGAGATACCCTGTCATGGGGTCATTGACGGCGTTCCAGATCTGGTAGATGATATAGGCCAGAGCCGCCAGCTTGACATCGAGTCCGATCACCGACTCGTAGTAAAAAAAGACGGTGAACCCAAACGCCGCCGTAATCCACTGGGAGAAAAGTTCCCTGGCGCCGTAACTGGCCATGATGATCTTGGGATATTCGTATTTGGGTTTTTGTTTCGGCTCCTTGCCGAGAGTAGATACGGTTTCCATGGCTGCCTCCTTACGCGAAGAAAACGCCGTTCCGGCGAAGCTTTTCCTGCAGTCCGCTTACCGAAATGTCCCGCGGCAGCACACCTCCCTGCACACAGAGGCGCTGCCCGCCGCCTGTCCGGTCTTGTAGCACATGGGCATAATGGCCTTATAGAGGTTTTTTGTAACCGTATAGGTCGAAGACCTGGACGGCTTCTGCAAGGATCAGGTTCAGTTTTTCAATTGTGTTCATCCGTGCCTCACATAGATGGTGATTTAAACAAACCGTTCAATTATTATAATATTTCTCACCGCCATCCTCTGTCAACAGTGTACAATGTTTCCATATACCTCTATCTAGTTGAAGTATTAATATTAAAACCTGAATTTCAATCAGTAGAAAAAAGTTTGATGAGGGTATATTTGTTGGCAATACGACCCGTTTTATTGATGTTGGAAATGATAGGTGTTAGAGTAAAATCGCTATTTAGCAAAGAAAAATAAGGAGGGTATGCATTTATGAAGAGAGCCAGTGTATTGTTGGCAGTTCTATTGATTCTGTCACTGCTCATCGCAGGATGTGCCCAGAAGACAGCGGATACTCCCGCCCCGGCCCAGAGTGAAAATACAGAGCCGGAAGCGGAACCGGAACCGGAAGCGACGCCCGAGCCGGAACCTGTGGAGACCATCATCATGAAGGTCGGTCACTCCCATTCCACAGAGGCGCCCCGTCACGTATCCCTGCTGAAGTTTGAGGAGCTCGTAGAAGAGAAGACAGGCGGTGTGGTCGATGTACAGATATTCCCGTCCTCCCAGCTCGGCTCCGAACAAGAGATGATCGAGGCCGTGAAGATCGGCACACTCCAGGGTTCCCGTGCCGGTATGTTCGACCTGGTTACCAATCAGCTGTCTATCTACATGATGCCGTTCCTATTCGACGATGTGGAGTCCTTTCAGCAGATCGCCCGGGGTCCCATTGGCGAGAAGATCGCGGCGACCGCCAATGACGTGGGTATCGAGATCATCGCCACCGGCGATGCGGGCGGATTCCGTCAATGGTCAAACAATGTGCATCCAATCAAAAGCCCTGCGGACATGAAGGGGCTGAAGATGCGGGCTCCCGGCGTCATCACCATCCAGGAAACACTGAAAGCCTTCGGCGCGAACGTGGTGACCATCGACTACAATGAGCTGTATCAGGCGCTAAAGACCGGTGTGGCCGACGGCCAGGAGAATCCCTTCGTCAATATCGTGGATAAGAAATTCTACGAAGTGCAGAAATATCTCACAGTAGCCAATTATCAGGTCCATCCCGACCCCTTCTATGTGAACAAAGAATGGCTGGACAGCCTAGATCCCGAAATCAAGCAGGCCATCGTCGACAGCGCCAAAGAGATGTATGTGTACAGCGACCAGTTGATGATCGACGCCAATACGTCAGGCTATGATACGGTTGTGGATAGCGGCGTGGAAGTGTACGAATTGACGCCCGAAGAGCGGCAGGTATTCATCGACGCGTGCCAGCCCGTGTACGACAAATTCATCAGCGACGGCCTCATCGACGAAGCGTTGTTCAACGAAGTGCTAGCGGCGCTGGGTAGATAGTCTGATAGCGCCATTGGGGGACGTATGTCCCCCTTCTTTTTTATTTTATTAATGTAACAAAGGCAGCTCGATATAGACAAGATTATAGTATACAATGGGGACTGGAGGGAGTTGGTGGTTCATGAAAAATCAGCATACATCAGGGAAGTTATGGTATTACATCGATAAGGCCCTGACTATCTGGTGCGTCGCCATCATGGGGCTTATGGCACTGCTTGTGATCACCTCGGTAATCCTGCGGTACGTATTCAACCTGGCTTTCGTATGGACTGAGGAACTCATCGTATTGCTGTTCATCACGACCACGTATTTCGGGGCGATACTGTGTGTGAAAGAAGACGAGCATATCGATATTGCGTTTTTGCGTGAAATTTTGCCCCAAAAGGCGGGCCGGCCACTGAAAGTAGTCATCGGCTTCATCAGTATCGTGGTGCAGTTGGCACTGGCCTATATCAGTTTGGAGTGGATAGAGAAGACAGGGTCGTCTATCACGGTGGGTCTGAAGATCCCATATTCCGTGATCTACGCCATGTTCCCCATCGGATTCACGAGTATGGCGCTTTACCAAATACGGAAAATAATCAACATATTGAGAAATAGAGAGAACACTGCGGGGGAGGGAGCATAAGATGTCCATCGCGTTACTGCTGATTACATTCATCATATTAATCTCATTGGGCGTACCCCTGGCTTTCGCGCTGGGGGGCGCGAGCCTGCTGTACCTCGGCGTCACCACCCCCGATTTTCTCGCCATCGTTCCCCAGCGGATTTGGGCGGGTACCAATAGCTTCGTCATCATCGCCATGCCGCTCTTTATCCTCATGGGCGAGTTTATGAACAAGGGAGGCATCACCCGGCGGATCATCGACGCCAGCCTGTATCTCGTGCGGCCATTTAAGGGAGGGCTCGGAGAGGTCAATGTGGTGGCCAGTATGATCTTCGGCGGGATCTCAGGCTCCTCGGTGGCTGACACATCCGCCCTGGGCTCGGTGCTGATCCCCGAGATGGTCTCCCGAGGGTATTCCGAGAAGCTGGCCGCCGGTATCACGGTGGCGTCATCCACGGTGGGGATGATCATACCCCCCAGCGTACCGATGCTGATGTACGCCATGGTGTCCTCGGAATCGGTGGGGGCCTTATTTTTGGCCGGACTGATCCCCGGGCTCATGATCGGGGTGACCCAGACCATACTGGTCTACATCATATCCAAGAAGAAGAAACTCCATCCTCCGAGGGAACCATTTGACCCCAAGCATTTCTGGCACACTGCGAAGGACGGCTCCCTGGCCGTATTGATGCCTCTGGTCATCATCGTCGTCGTCACCTTCGGCATCGCCACGGCGAGCGAATCCGCGGGAATCGCGGTGCTTTATGCCTTGGTGCTGGGGATGCTCGTCTATAGGCAGATGAAGGTAAAAGACATTTTTCCCTCCATTAAGCGGACGGTACTGACGTCCTCTAGCGTCATGCTGGTCATCGGATGCAGCATGATATTCTCATGGATACTCGGGGTGGAGCAGATACCCACCATTGCCGCGGACTTTCTGCTGGGTTTAAATCTCGCCCAGCCGGTGCTGCTACTGATCATCGTGGGGATCATACTGTTCATCGGGACATTCCTCGACGTGACACCCATCATCATACTGATCACCCCGATCCTGCTGCCCATTATGCGAGAGGTCGGCGTGAGCGGTCTCCAGTTCGGGGCCATGATGATCGTGGGCACCGCCATCGGGCTGGTGACGCCTCCCATCGGCATGTGTTTAAATGCCTGTTCCAAGGTGTCGAAGCTGTCGATCATTGAGATCGCTAAGTCGGCCGCGCCGTTTGTCATATGCAATGTGATCGTGCTGCTGCTGGTGACCTATATCCCGGCGCTGTCCACCTGGCTCCCCAGCCTGTTTATGTAAGTACGATCAAAGGAGTCTGTATGGGGCGTTTTTATGAGCTCGACCGTTTGCTGGATTTCATGGAGGAGCATATAGATCTTTCGCATATCAAGGAGATTGAGGAGCTGCAGTACGATGCCATCCGGTATCGCAATGTGGCGAGGCTGCCCCTCTCTGTGCGCATCCCCCATGACGGATATGATCGAGCGCCCCTGATATACGCCTATTATGATCCGGAGAAGATGCTTTACAATGAGATCCTGTGGAGCAGCATACACAGTGCCTACGGTAGCGTGCGCACCCAGGATGACGGGCCTCTGATGATACGCAGCAATCACGGCGTAGGTGTTATCCCGTCTCTTTTTGGCTGCAAGCCTGTGATATTCAATGACGAAATGCCCTGGGTGGAGCCCATGAGCGTGGATCGAGTCAAGAAGATTTTCGCGAAGGGCGTGCCCGATCTCGACCAGTCCCTGGGTAGAAGGGTCAGGGAAACCTACCAATACTATCATGAGCGGCTGAAGCCCTATCCCAATTGCTATCAGGCCATCCATATCACCCAGCCCGATCTGCGGGGGCCCTATGATATACTCCATCACATCCTTGGTAATGATGCCTTTATACTGCCTTTTGACAGCCCTTCCCTTACCAGGTACTTAATCGATGTCATCACCGCCACCTATATCGCGTTTCGGAGATTCATTGATCCATATCTCACCGACAGTGTTAACGGGGACGCGGTACTGGTACATGGTCTGTGTATAGGCGGCAAGGTACTGATCAAGGCCGACACCGGCGCTGCCAACCTGTCTCCCGAGATATACCAACGGTATGAGGGAGAGCCCGACACGGCGATTATGAAGGAATTCGAAGCCGATGGGGGCGGTTCCCTTCATTACTGCGGCGGGACAAAAAGCTGGCATAACTCAAAGATCATGAATCCGTATCTACGCAGTATCAACTACGGCAACCCGGAGCTCCACGACCTGTCAAGCGAATACGCCTTTCTCAAACAAAAGAATGTGGCTATCGTCGGCTGGGGAAATAACGAGGGCTATGCCCGGATTAAAAAGGACATCGAGACCGGGGACGCGGGCTCTCCCATCACGACGGGTGTGACACTGATGTGCGAGGCGGGCAGTGTGAAGGAGGCCATGGAGATTCTCCGCAGGCACAGGGACATCTCGGGCATGCATCGGGAGAAGAGTGCCTAACTGTCCTTCAAAAACTGTTTGGGGGAGACCGAGAAGTGCTTTTTAAACGTACGGATGAAATGGGTGTAATTTTGAAAGCCGCAGAGGGCGCTGGTGTCGGTCACGCTGTATCCCTGATGCAGGAGTATCTTGGCCCGTGCCAGCCGCCGCGCGACGACATAGCGGTTGATGGTGGTGCCGGTGGTGTTTTTGAACAACTGGCACATGTAGTATTTGCTCATGTGGAATTCTTCCGCTAACTGATCCAATGTGATCTGGGATGTGAACTGATCGTTGAGATGATCGATGATTGCCTTGATGGTAGGGTTCAGACCGTGTTGCTCGTAAATGGTGGTGGTGGAGTAATTATTCCGGTACCAACGGTTTAGATACACCAAAAACTCCACGAAATACAATTCTTTTAAAGTCTGATATCCTAGTTCATGGGGATTTAAGTCCCGTATCTTCTCCACCAGCTCAAAATAATGCCTGCGTTCGGCTTCGGATAGGTTGATCTTGTTGTGCTCCCCCCGCTTTCTGGAAGTGAAGCAGCTTAGCAGCAGGGCGGATTGCTGGGGGGCGATCTCCTTAATCTTTTCGGGATTGATGATAATGACGATCCGCTCGTACTGCCCCTTGGGGTTGCGCAACGGTTTGTGTATCTCGTAATTGTTGATGATGAACAGGTCGCCGGGGTTTAGTGAATAGATACTGTCCTCGATCAGGTACTGCATTCCGCCGCCCAGGCTGTAAAAAACCTCGTAACTGTCATGGAAATGAAAATCGGGAAAACATGGGTCCTGATTGTATTTGTACCGTATCTCCAGATCGTGTTCAAAGTACTCCTTGCTCTCAAACGAATTGTCCATATGCGTATCCCCCATCTCCCTGAAAATACCAAACATGACATATCTATAGCCAGTATATCGCAATTTACGCAAGGTATAAAGTAAAATAAGTCTATTTTGTACTTATATTTATTGATATATTGTAAATGGGACAGAATTAGGGGTTGATCAATATGTGCAATATCATGATAGCCGATCAAAATAAAATGGTACGGCAGTGGCTCGTCAAACGGATTAAATGCTCCCGGATTCAGGGCGAGTTGATCGTATGCGAGGGGATATCTGACGCCCTATCGTACCTGTCGGGCCATACTGTGGATATCGTGTTGACACGGATCGACAAAGATGAGGCGGGGATGGAGTTTGCCCGGAACGTGAAGCAGAAGCACTTATTTACGATCGTGGTGGGGTATGGCGCCTGCAAGGACTCGGGATTCCTCTTGAAAGCCATGCGAAACGGCATTTCATTTTATTCCTCCAATATTTACGATAACAAGGAATTGATGCACGTGCTCAACAAGGTGTATGATCAATACCGGCGCCAGCAGATGGAACTGAAACTGCGGGTGGAGGAAGAGAAACGGCATACCGAGAAATACTACAACAGCGGCCTATTGCAGGAATGGTCGGTGGATTTTTACCGAAAAGCCACAACGCACGATGGAGACGGGATCACCCGGTATATTGACTATCTCTGTGAAATAATGGATAAACAGACCTTCTTATCATCCAAACGGATGGTGATCGAATTGCTGGTGATACTGGCGGGGAGATTGGAAACTGAGGGGATGGATCTGCCGGTTTTTCCCCGGTCGGGGGAAGACTATCACCTGATCGTCAGCGCGGGGACAATCGACGACTTGAAAGCATGGTTTAGGAAGAGCATGGCCGCCATCGCCCGGGTGGCGGGGGAAGTTACGACAGTGGACACCAACTCCCATAAGCTGGCCCAGGCTGTGAACTTTATCGACACCCACTACCACAAGGATATATCCCGGGACGACGTGGCGGCCCATGTTCACCTCACTCCCTGTTATTTCAGCCAGTTTTTTAAGCAGCAGATGGGAGAATCGTTTGTGGAGTATCTGCGGCGTGTTCGGATTGAGCGTGCGAAGTATCTGCTGGAATACACCAGCGATCATACGACGGATATCAGTATGCGGGTCGGATACAACGATAGCAAGTATTTCTACAGGGTCTTCAAGGAACACACGGGGTACACGCCCTGCGAGTATAAGCGAATGGTCACAAATATGCAATGCGCCCTGTAAATAATAAAAAAGGAGTAGGATATGGAGTTCAGACAATCAGCACATCCCAAAGATGCCAAGCACTATACCACCGACAGACTGCGGGAGGAATTCCTCATCGATACGCTGTTTGAAAACGGTGAGATTAGGCGTGTATACAGTCACATCGACCGAATTATCGTTATCGGCGTATGCCCCGGCGCGGCGGCTGTCTCCCTGGACCGGGGCTTGGATATATTCAAGGCCCTGGGAACAGATTATTTTCTCCAGCGGCGGGAGCTCGGCGTCATCAATATAGGCGGCAAGGGCAAGGTCACCGTTGACGGGGAGGCCTATATATTGGATAAACAGGACGGCCTGTACGTGGGGATGGGGGCAAAAGAGGTTCTCTTTGAGAGTGACGACGCGGGTAACCCCGCGAAGTTTTACTGCAACAGCGCCCCGGCTCATACCACCTATCCCAATAAGCTCATCGATCTGGATACGGCCAAGAAGGTCCATTTGGGGGACCCCGCCCAGCTCAATGTCCGCACCATCAACCAGTATCTGCACCCGGCGGTGCTGGATACCTGCCAGCTCTCCATGGGGATGACCATATTGGAAAAAGGGATGGTCTGGAACACCATGCCCTGTCACACCCATGAGCGCCGGATGGAGGTTTATTTCTACTTCGATATGCCCGAAGACGGCCTTGTCTTCCACTATATGGGCAGGCCGGATGAGACCCGGCACCTGGTCGTTAGAAACGAACAGGCGGTAATCTCGCCCAGTTGGTCTATCCACGCGGGGGTGGGGACAGCCGCATACACATTCATCTGGGGCATGGTGGGAGAAAATAAAGAGTTTACCGATATGGATGCGATCCCCATGGACGCCCTGCGGTAGGAAAGGAGACATTATGAATCTGGACCGGTTCAGACTAAAAGGAAAAACAGCCATTGTCACGGGGTGCACCACCGGACTCGGCCAGGGGATGGCCGTGGGCCTCAGCGAGGCGGGCGCATCCGTGGTCGGGGTGGACTATGTGGAAGACAGCGCGGACACCCAAAAGAAAATCGAAGCGCTTGGCGGCGAATTCACATACGTACGAGCCGATCTCATGACGACCAAACCCATACCGGGAATCATCGAGCACGCCGTGGATACATACGGGCATCTCGATATCCTGGTGAATAACGCGGGGATCATCCGCCGGGAGAACGCCATCGATTTCACCGAGAAGGACTGGGATGACGTCATGAACATCAATGTCAAGACCGTGTTTTTCTTTTGCCAGGCGGCGGCACGGCAGTTTATCAAGCAGAAGACAGGCGGCAAGATCATCAATATCGCCTCCATGCTGTCGTTTCAGGGCGGCATCCGTGTGCCCTCCTATACCGCCAGCAAGAGCGGCGTCATGGGCATCACCCGGCTGATGGCCAACGAATGGGCCAAACACAATATCAATATCAACGCCATCGCCCCCGGCTATATGGCGACCAACAACACCCAGGCGCTACGGAACGATCCCGACCGGAGTAAGGCCATACTGGAGAGGATCCCCGCCGACCGGTGGGGGCTCCCGGAGGATCTGGCCGGTCCGGTGGTGTTCCTGGCCTCATCAGCGTCGGATTACGTCAATGGCTATACCCTGGCCGTGGACGGAGGATGGCTGGCGCGGTGATTTGATATGCGAAGGATCGTGCGACTTCCTCCTGTATCGATATCGCCATAACCAGGGCCCCGGTTTTTCCGGGGTCTTTTTTTGTACCGGTTGGGCATGGTCGTTTTATCGGTTTGACGGAACTGTGCGATTTATATACAATCAATAAGACATCACAAAGAGAGGTGCCGCATGAGAGTATTTCTGGACTGTCTCCCCTGTATGGTCCGACAAGCCCTAGACGCCGCCCGGATGTCGACCGACGATGCTGGAGCGCAGCAGGAAATCATGGAGAAGGCCCTGACCGTGGTCTGCCGGTGTCGCGAGTACCGGAGCGCACCTGAGGCCGTGCGGGACATACACCGCATGGTGAAGCGCGAAACGGGGCAGACCGACCCTTACAGGGCGATTAAGGATAAGGCGATCGCGTCGGCTTTCGCGCTGGTTCCTTTTTTGGAACGGTTTTTGGATGGGAAAGCAAGACAAGCTCTACTGGGCGCTGAAGACCGCCGCCACCGGTAATTTTATCGATGCTGCCGTCTCCTGCGATATTACGATTGACGAAGGGATCAAAACCGATCTGGAGAAGCCTTTTGGGGTCTGTGATATCGAAGTGTTCCGAGAGAGGATGGAGCAGGCCAAAACCCTGCTGATTATCGCCGATAACGCGGGGGAGACGGTCTTTGACCGGCTGCTGATGGAGCGCCTCCCGTCGCTCTCCATCATCTACGCGGTGCGGGGCGAGCCCGTCATTAATGACGCCACGGTGGAGGACGCCCGGGCCTCTGGCATCGAGGGCTGCGCCCGGATACTGTCTACTGGCTGCGGCGCCCCCGGCATTGTATTTGAGGAATGCGGCGATGAATTCCTGGAGATATACCGGGATGCGGATCTCGTGATCAGCAAGGGCCAGGCCAATTTTGAGACACTATCCGGGGAGAAGCGGGAGATCTTTTTCCTGCTGAAGGCGAAGTGTCCGCTTATCGCGTCCCATTTGGGGGCCGATGTCGGTCAATATGTCTTTCTGCAAAGCACAGGCCATGACATGAAATAAAAGGAGTATCTATATGATCACAGAGACCGAGATACTGGTACGTTACGCCGAGACCGATCAGATGGGGATCGTTCATCATTCCGTTTATCCCGTGTGGTACGAGGCCGCGCGGACGGATTTCTTTAATCAACTGGGATTCCGTTATTCCGATATGGAGGAGGCCGGGATACTCCTGCCCCTCACAGATTTATCCTGTAGTTACAAAAAGCCCGCCCGATACGAGCAGACCGTCACCGTCCGTACCCGGATCGATCAGTTCACCGGTGTGCGGGTATGCTTCTTCTACGAGGTAATAGACCCAAAAAGCGGCGAACTGCTTGCCACGGGGGAAACCCGCCACGCCTGGACCGGGGCGGACCTTAAGCCCCTCAATCTCAAAAAGAAGAAGCCCGCGGTTTACGAGGCCCTTCGGGGCAGCGTGGAAACCGATGAATAGTCGATATGCCCATCGAAGGAATCAAGTAGCCACTCTATATCGATATCAATGATTCCCTACGCCTCCGGGCCTATGACGGCGTGTTGAGCTTCGCCTACGACTGGTATCAGGATGTAGAATCACTCGAGCTGATTGACGGCAGGGATAAGGCCGTTCCTTACACACGCGAGCGTCTGGAGAAGATGTATACGGTTCTCGACGATGGCGGAGAGCTCTACTTCATCGAGAAAAAGGCGGGGGATCGGTATATACCCGTGGGGGATGTTACGTTTTCGCGGGACGATATGCCCATCGTGCTCGCCAAGCCGTACCGGAATCAGGGTATAGGTAAGAAAGTCATCCAGTGCCTCATCGAGCGGGCAAAGGATCTCGGGTACGGGCAGATTCATGTGAAAGAAATTTTTAATTACAACACCGTGTCCCGGAGATTATTTGAGAGTTGCGGTTTCGTAAAAAAGGATACGACGGATACCGGGGCATCGTATACCCTCGACCTGTAGAGATGACTTCTCATCCGCTTTGGGCCATGGCATGAATTAGGCAACATTTCTTTTTCTTCAATTTGTGATATATTAAATATATACATGTCTAGTACTGTCCGAAGGAGGAGGGAACCGATGCGGGTCAATATTATCGGTACCGGTATATCCGGCCTGGTAACAGGTGCGCTGCTCAGCAAGGCCGGATGCAAGGTGCATCTATACGAGCAGCATGACGATATCGGCGGGGTGACCGGGGGCGTTCACAAAAACGGATACCACTGGGACCTGGGCCAGTTGATTCTGGAGGGATTCGGCCCCGGAGAGCAGGCGGGATCAGTGATCGATGAACTGGGTATCCGGGACAAGATCAATCTCATCCCCGCGGACCGGGTTTATGCCTTTCCCGGCTTTACTATCGAGCCCCCGGAGGAATACCAGGGGCCATGGTGGCGCAGACAGTTTTTGATCGATCAATTCCCCCACGAAAAACGGGGGATCAAGCGGTATTACCGCTACTATAGGCGGATGATGGAGGTCGTGACGCTGGCCCGTCGCGGTGATAGCGCCCATGGGATAGCGGCGGCTTTTTACAAGACCGTTATGCTCTTTCATCTGCTGCCCCTGCTGACCAAGAAAAACTGGTCGGCCAAACAATTGATGAATCATTTCTTTAAGGGCGAGGAAATCAAGGCGGTATTCACCTCCATACTGGCCGACTTCGTGGTACGGCCCGAAGAATTCCAGGGATTGGGGGTGGCGCTGGTCAACCCCGAGCCCGCCTTCGATAAGCGTGTACCCCTGAAGTTTTCCTGGTGTGGTCGCCAGCCCAGTTATCACTATATCGACGGGGAATGCCGGGCCCTGGTGGATGTCCTGGCCGAACTGATCCGCAGTCACGGCGGCGATATCCACACCGGCTGCGAGGTCGTCGCCATCCGGACACGGGACAAGAAGGTGGCGGGGATCGAGCTGGAGGATGGAACTGTGGAACCCGCGGAGATCGTGGTGGCCAGCGGCGGAGCCAAGGAGACATTTTACGGTCTCCTGAAACCAGGCGAACTGGACCGGGAGTACCGGGAGACCGTGAACCATATCCCATTGATGGAGTCGGTCTTTATGCTGCAGTTGGGGCTTGACATCGATCCGGCCCAATATTTACCCTCCGCGGTTAATTACTACTACCTCACCTACGATATATCCGGCGCGGTGGAGAAACTATCTAAGGGTATCTACCACGAGGGGCAGGACGGTTACCTGATCTGCAATCCCACGCTGCTGTCCCCCCAGTCCGCCCCGGAGGGGAAGTTCGCGGTGACCATCTACACCGTGGCCCCGGACAAACCCGAGGATTTCACCTGGGCGGAGGCCAAGCAGGACATGGCGGACAAGCTCATCGCCCTGGCCGAAGAGAAGATACCCGGCCTGAAAGAGCATATCACGGAGATGGAGATACTGACACCCGAGGACTTTCGGAAGGTCACCCTCCTCCATCACCATTCCTTCGGCGGGTGCGCCCCGGTGATGGGGAAGACGGGCGCACCCTACCGGACCAATATCGGTGGGCTGTGGTTTGTGGGGGCTCAGAGCGAGAGCGGAGCGGGGATGAACAATGTCATCGAGGGGGCCGCCAAGGTGTTCCGGATGATACTCGATGAAAGTCCGTAAGACAAAAAACACATCTCATTAAAGCCCTCATGTAGAAATGGGGGCTTTCTTCTTCGTTTTTTTGTAAATTAAATATATCCAATCTCCACAACCACATCCAAAAATCCACATCCCCATCCATTATCCTGACACTTCCCGTATTTTATAATGGATATATAGAACGAGTAATGGGAGAGTGCGCCTATGCAGTACGGACATTTCGATACGGCTAATCGGGAATACGTGATCGAGAGAGTGGACCTGCCCGTATCGTGGACCAATTATATCGGCATTCACGATATGTGCGGGGTATTCAACCACACGGCGGGAGGGTATCTATTCTACGGCTCCCCGGAGTACCATAGGATCACACGCTTCCGGCCCAACGGCGTGCCCATGGACGGTCCCGGCCACTATGTATATCTCCGGGACGATGAAAACGGGGATTACTGGAGCGTCTCCTGGCAGCCGGTGGGCAAGCCCCTGGATGCGGCCCGCTATACCTGCCGCCACGGATTCTCCTACAGCAGATACATCTGTGACTACAGCGATATACACGCGGAACAGACACTCTTTGTCGCCCCAGACGACCCGGTGGAGATCTGGGACGTGCGGATCAAAAACACGGGGGATACACCCCGGCGCATAAGCGCATACTCCTATCTGGAGTTTTCATTTCACCATATCGACATGGACAATCGCAATTTCCAGATGAGCCTCTATGCCGCCGGGTCGCGGTACACTGACGGTATCATCGAATATGATCTGCACTATGAGGAAGACGGGTACCAGTTTTTTACCGGGAATTTTGAGCCGGACGGGTATGATTGTCTTCGGGACAGTTTTATCGGCCCCTATCGTACCGAAAAGAATCCTATGGTGGTGGAACAGGGTGGGTGTACCGGCAGTTTTGAAAATGGCGGCAATCATTGCGGGTGCCTTCAGAAAAAACTGACACTTATGCCGGGGGATGAGGTGCGTCTCATCTACCTATTGGGTGAGGGCGGCGTCGAAAATGGAAGGGCCATGCGGGAGAAATACGGGTATGGCGACGCGGTGGACGCCCAGTTCGATAAGCTAAAGGCCTTCTGGGATGAGAAATGCGCGAAACTTAAGGTCGAAACCCCCGACGAGGGTCTCAATACCCTCACCAATCAATGGACGCTCTACCAGAGCGAGATCAATGTGATGTTTTCCCGGTTCTCCTCCTTTATTGAAGTGGGGGGCCGCACGGGCCTCGGGTACCGGGACACGGCCCAGGATGCCATGTGCGTCCCCCACTCCAATCCGGGAAAATGCCGCCAACGCCTGGTGGAACTGCTCCGGGCGCTGACCCGGGAAGGGTACGGACTCCATCTATTTGAGCCCCGGTGGTTCGATCCGGATACCAAACAGCAGTCTTTTCAATCCCCGACCGTGGTGCCGACACTCGGGAAAGACTCCATCGTCCACGGCATCGAGGACGCCTGCGCCGACGACGCCCTGTGGCTTGTAAGCGCTATTGTGAACTACGTCAAGGAGACGGGGGAGACGGACTTCATCGAAGAGATCATCACCTACGCCGACGGAGGCGAGGGGACGGTGTACGAGCATATGCGGCGCATCCTTGATTTCTCCGCCAGAGAAGTAGGCGTTAACGGAATCTGCAAGGGGCTTCGGGCCGACTGGAACGACTGCCTGAATCTCGGCGGAGGGGAGAGCGCCATGGTGAGCTTTCTCTACCACTGGGCGTTGATCCAGTTCGTGGAACTCGCCCGGTATCTCGACCGGGACGGAGATGCGGAACAGTATGAAAAGATGGCCGTCCGTGTCCGGGAGGTCTGCGAGGATGTGCTCTGGGACGGGGCATGGTATATTCGGGGCATCACCGCCGACGGGCGCAAGATCGGTACCCATACCGACACCGAGGGAAAAGTCCATATGGAGAGCAATACCTGGGCGGTACTATCGGGGGTCGCTTCCCCCGAGCGGGGCCGAAAGGCCATGTCCTCCGTCACGAAGTATCTATTTACCGAATACGGCCTCATGCTGAACGCCCCGCCCTACACCAAGCCCGACGACGGGATCGGGTTTGTAACGCGGGTGTATCCCGGGCTCAAGGAAAACGGCGCGATATTCTCCCACCCCAACCCCTGGGCTTGGGCGGCACAGTGCCTGCTCGGTAACGGAGAGGGGGCGATGGAATTTTACGACGCTCTCTGTCCCTATCACCAGAATGAAAAGATCGAAGTACGCCAGGCGGAGCCCTACAGCTACTGCCAGTTCGTCGTGGGGCCCGCCCATCCGGCCTTCGGCAGGGCCCGGCACCCCTTCATGACAGGCAGTGCGGGTTGGGCGTATTTTGCTTCCACCCAGTATATACTGGGGATTCGTACCGGATTTGACGGGCTGACCGTGGACCCCTGCGTTCCGGCGGACTGGCGGGAGTTTCATATCACCCGGCAATGGCGGGGGGCCCGTTACGAGATCACCATCACCAACCCCGACGGGGTACAACAAGGCGTGCGAAAGATTATTGTAGACGGGAAAGAAGTTGAGAAAATACCGGTACTGCCCGCGGGCGGTACCTGCCAAGTGGAGATTGAGATGGGGGAGAAAGCATGATCAAGTTCGGTACAGGCGGGTGGCGGGCCGTCATCGGCGATGAATTCACCAAGGACAATGTACAGCGGTTGAGCGCGGCCCTCTGCGCTCTCATGGAGGAGCGGGGCGTGGCGGATCGGGGGCTTTGCATCGGATATGACAGGCGTTTTTTGTCCCGGGAGGCCGCCCGGTGGGCATCAGAGGTCTGCGCCGGAGCGGGGGTTCCCTGCGTAATTCTCGACCGGGAGGCGCCTACACCCCTCATTATGTTCACAGTCAGAAAGCAGGGATTTCCCTACGGCATGGCGGTGACCGCCAGCCATAACCCCGCTATCTACAATGGCGTCAAAGTGTTCACCGAAGGGGGACGGGATGCCACCGAAGAAGTGACGGACGAATTGGAGCGGCACATCGAGGGGTTGGGGGACAAACGGATACAGACGATCCCTTACGCAGACGCCCTGGAGGAGGGATTGGTCCGGGAGATCAACCCCCTAAACGCCTATATCGACAGTATCCTCTCCCTGGTGGACGTGGACGCCATCAAGGACGCCGGGCTCAAAATTGCGCTGGACCCCATGTACGGGGTCAGCCGCACCAGCTTGCAGACTATTCTATTGACCGCACGGTGCGAGGTGGAAGTGATCCACGACCGGCACGATACGTTGTTTGGTGGGAGGCTCCCGTCCCCTACGCTCCATACCCTGGGGGCGCTTTCCGGTTTCGTGGTGGAGAAGAAATGCGACCTGGGCATCGCCACCGATGGGGACGCCGACCGGATCGGAATCATTGACGACGCGGGCGCCTTTTTGCATCCCAATAAGATTCTGGTATTATTGTATTATTACCTGCTAAAATACCGTGGCTGGAGGGGGAACGCGGTCCGCAACCACTCTACCACCCATCTATTGGACAGGGTGGCGGAGGGTTTCGGGAAAACCTGCTACGAGGTGCCGGTGGGGTTTAAACACATCTCCGCCAAGATGCAGGAGACGGACGCGTTGATCGGCGGGGAATCCTCCGGGGGACTCACCGTCCGGGGCCATATCCCCGGCAAGGACGGCATCTACGCAGCGACTTTATTGGTGGAGATGGTGGCCAAGACCGGCAAGACCCTCTCCGGGATGTACCGGGAGATCACGGACCGGTTCGGGGAACTGCACATGGTGGACGCCGACTTCACCATGACACCCCAGCGCAAGCAGGAGCTTCAGCACCGGCTGTTTGTGGAGAAGGCGCTGCCCGATTTCCCCTATGACGTGGAGCGCGTCTCCTATATGGACGGGTGCAAGGTGTATTTCAGAAACGGGGGATGGGTGGTCTGCCGGTTCTCGGGTACCGAGCCCCTTCTGCGCACCTGCGCCGAGATGCCCGGGGAGAGAGACGCCGGACAGTGCGTCGAGCTCTGGCGGGGATTCCTGGGACTGTAAGGGAGGACGGTATGGAAATCACGATCAAGAACAAACCCCTGTACGACCCGGACTTTTTGCCCCTGGGGGCGTACAAGCGCGTGTACGAACAGGCAGCCCACATCCCCCTTTGCCTGGCCGTGGAGCGGGAGGACGGATTGTCCGTGATGGAACTGCGCCTGCGTGCGGTGGGCCGGGAGGATTGCCGGTATGCCGAGCGGATGATAAAGACACTGCTCTGGCAGAAGGGCGGGTACAGGCTCCATGTCTGCGGATCGGAGGAGATCTATCGGTATATCGCCGGTGCCTATGCCACCGACGGGAGCCGCCAGTTCGACGCGGATTTTATGGCGCAGGTGTACCGCCGTCCCTTCGAGGTCATCCACAGGGAATACGAGGATAGGCCTGCTGGGCAGGAAAGGGTACGCGATATCGGACGCCATAGGGAGGGCTGCCGGATCGGGTTCGACGCCGGGGGGAGCGATAGTAAGGTGTCCGCCGTCGTCGACGGGGAGACGGTATTCTCCGAGGAAGTGATCTGGCGCCCCAAGACCAACGCCGACCCGGACTACCACTACGACGGCATCGTAAGCGCGTTACGGAGCGCTGCGGCCCATATGCCCCGCAT
>ENA-ORCX01000240-ORCX01000240.1-marine-metagenome-genome-assembly--contig:-NODE-240-length-33665-cov-3.179499_pt1 | contig 33665 bp, 23 predicted proteins | sample MGYA00248630_ERZ508518 | MGnify/ENA primary metagenome ERZ508518 (study PRJEB26188, sample SAMN06268768) | marine metagenome | isolation source: Bioluminescent Bay, La Paraguera, Puerto Rico | place...
CGAGGGCCAGCAACAGGACTGTCAATAATGCGATGACCTTTTTCATTCTGTGCTCCTCCTATTACTTGTATTATCTGTCCACCGGGTATACGAGACAGATGTGTTATTTTTATTGTATCGGCTCCGCCCCGGACTGTTAATGCAATATCCCATGCAAAGCATACACTATTTCCAGAGGCTTAGACCCTTTACACTATACCATGTAAATATTATCGAAAAAGATGTATTTTCTCACGGAGCTGCCGGTAAATATATCCCTTCGGTTGACACTGTTTTTGATACTGTTTACTATAAAACCATAAGAATACCCTTGCTTTTTTTGATACATCCCAAATTTTACATGTAAATCACGGGAGTTATGAAGTGAGACGCTTTATCAAGACAGTGAAGGCGCGGGTGGTGGCCATGATGGTGTGCTTTGCTCTTGCCATCACAGTCGTCGTCATGTCCTTCAGCTACTACCTTATATACACCTATCACTTGCGCACCAGCCTGCAGTCCACCGAGTTCAACCTCAAGCTCATCGCCCAGACCATCAACCGGGACCTCATCGAGGCCTCCGCCCTGGCCAGCTGGTGCAGCCAGGGGGTCAATCCCCCCGCCCGCTATCTGGCCTCCGAGGAGGACCCGGTGCTGGCTGTGGAGAGCTTTGAGCGGCTCCGTGAGGAGTACCGCAACAATCGGGCCAGCCGCTATATCAATAGGGTACTGATCATCAGCAGCGACGGGACCCAGGTGCTGCACACCGGGGGGAAAAGCAGCGACAGCACCCTCTCTTTCCTGGATGAGAACGCCCCGTCCCCCATGACGGCCTATACACTAACAAGCGGATCCCATATCTATGATATCACGGCGGATCCCTATTCGAGAAAAGCCGTCACCGTCATCAATATACTGGCACCTGTGTACGCCCCGGCCAGTACCGATGTGGTGGGCACCGTCTACATGGCCGTGGACACGGCGGTGGTGAGCGACAACCTGAAGGGGTACTCCCTCCCCGCGGGCGCCATGCTGTACCTGACCATAGAGGACCATGTGTACCGCATAGAGGGCGGGGATTTTGCCCCCGTGGATATGTCCCGGGCGGTCCTTGCGGCCTCCGGGGGCATAGCGGCCGGCGAAGATGTCGCCGTGGACAAGATCGAGGGCCCGGAGGGAGACACCATGGACGCCGTCAGCTGCCGGATACGGGACGGCGTGATCCTGACACAGCTCTTTGACAGCAGGCGGGCACTGCCCCCCGCCGGGAGCTGGCTGTTTCTGGTCTTCGGCATCTGTCTTTTGATATTTTTGCTCTCGGTTTTCGTCATCATCAGCATGAACAGGACCATCAGCATTCCCATCGCCCACATACGGCAGAAGATCGACAGGATCGCCGCCGGGGATTTTTCGCCGGACCCGGATATCGAGTCCGACAGTGAGATCGGCCAGGTGGGCAGGGGGATCAACAGGCTCTCCCGGGAGGTCGTCGGGTTGATGGAGAGCAGGATCGCGGACGAGCAGCAAAAGAGGGAACTGGAATACCGGATGCTTCAGAGCCAGATCAACCCCCACTTCCTGTACAACACCCTGGGGGCCATCAAATGGATGGCGACGCTGCAGAAGGCCGAGGGCATCGCGGAGATGACCACCGCGCTCTCCCGTCTCCTGAAGACCGTCTCCAAGGACCTCCGCAAGGTGGTGGCCCTGCGGGATGAGATCGCACTGCTGGACGATTACTTCGTCATACTGAAGTACCGGTACGGCAGCGCTATACTATTTGAAAAGCATATCCACGACGAGGCCCTGCTTGGGTGCAGTATCCCCCGGTTTGTGCTCCAGCCCATCATGGAAAACGCCATATCCCACGGGATCGAGCCCAAGGGCAGGGGCACCATCAGGCTCACCGTCACCCGGTCCGGGGGCGACGTGATCGTCTCCCTGTGGGACGACGGGGTGGGGATCTCCCCCGACGTCCTGGCCGACATCAACAGCCACGGGGGGCAGTTGTCAGAGGCCCAGATGCTCTCGGCCATCGGCATCCGCAGCGTCCACGACAGGGTGCGCCATGTCTTCGGCGAGGGGTACGGCCTCACGGCTCAGAGTGAGCAGGGTGCATATACACTGATGACGATCCGTATCCCCTGTAGGCTTTGACGGCGGCGGCCGCAGCGAGGAGGAAGAGATGTACAAACTGCTGATCGTAGACGACGAGCCACTGGTCTGTGTGGGGGTCCAGTCCATCCTGGACTGGAAGGCCCTCGGTATCGAGATCGTCGGCACCGCCCGCAACGGCCAGCAGGCGGCGGAGCTGATCGCCCAGCACATGCCCGACATCGTCATCTCCGATATCAAGATGCCTGTCAAAAACGGGCTGCAGCTCGCCCAGGAGTGCCATGAGACATACGGCCCCCTGCCGGTCTTTATCATGCTCACCAGCTATGAGGATTTCGGGTACGCCCGCCAGGCCATCAAGGCCCATGTGGTGGACTACCTGGTTAAGATCGAGCTGGACGAAAACACCCTGGGCAAATCCATACAAAACGCCATCGAAGCCCTGAGACGGCACAAGACAAGCGTACCGGGCCCCATGGCCCTAGCCCGGAGCAATATGCAAGCCCTCCGCGAAAAGTTCTTTATCCGGCTCATCAACAATCTGTTTGACCGGGAAGAGATGTACGAGGCCCAACGGGACGATTTGGACATCAATCTGGACGCGGAGGGATTTATGGCGGCGAGCTGTGAGATCATAGCCCCCGCTAAGAGCGCCGGGGCCCGGGACGACCAGATATCCTTTTCCGCCAGCGCGGTCCGTCTGGTGCGGGAGACCCTCTCCAGATACGCCCGCTGCCATGTGGTGCCCCTGGACATGTGGCATTTCGCCGTGGTGTTTTGCCTCACCGGCCCGGCGGAAGGAGCCAGGTCCCTGGTGCAAGAGGCCCTCACCCAGACCGCATCGCTGCTGCGCACTTATTTGAGCGCGTCCCTGCGCTCGGCCCTGGGCAGTATCGTGGATACGCCCCGGGAACTCCATGTCAGCTACCGGCTCTCTAGGCGCTGTATCCGTAAGGCCACCGATGAGAATCCCGTGGTATTCTGCGACGGGACCGGCCAGGGCGGCGCCGAACACACGGCGGAGACACAGGCGGTCCGATTGCGCATCCGCAAAGCATTGGAAGAGATGGACACCGGCTCCCTGTATGAGGCCCTGACCCAGGTCGCCGACACCTACGTGGCCCATCCCGGCGATCCCCTCCAGGCCATGGACACCACCAGCAATATCCTCTACATGGCCATATCCCTGCTGCCGGAGGGGGAAAAACTGCTGGAGCAGATATTCGCCGACGATCCCGAGGGATACCGGGGGCTGTACCACCTCCGGGATGTGGACGGCATCGCCGCTTGGGTACGCCGGCTCCGTGACGGCTGCAATGAACTGCTCCAGGCCCGGAGGCAGAGCTACAAGGAGCATGTGGTGGCCCACGTCAAGGCCTATATACAGGAGAACCTCAACAAGAGACTGTCCCTCCACGAGGTGGCGGCGGTCCTCAATTTCAGCCCCAATTACCTAAGCCAGCTTTTTTCCAAATACGCCGGAGAGGGATTCGTGGAATATATCACCTCCGCCCGGATCAGCGCGGCCAAGGAGATGCTCTGTGCCGGGGAACTGCGAATCTACGAGATCGCCGAACGACTGGGATTCGGCAGCTCATTTTATTTCAGCAAGGTCTTCAAAAAGGTGGAGGGGGTCTCCCCCAGCGAGTATGTGCAGAGGCTAAAGACCTGAGGCGAGACCGATACGGGAGAGGTGCAAGACTATGCCGCGATGCAGACTATCGATACACACCGGGTCGGGAGAGGTCCGGGCGCGCTCGGACTGGGACAGCAGGTCCATCCTGGTCTATATGGAACCCTATGCCCCCGGGGATTATATCCTGCTGGAGGCGGACACCCCCGGCTGTTTCTGGGATATCCGGCTGGAGGACACGATGCTGCCCGCCGTCATTTTCCTGGCGGGCACCGTACTTAGGTTCCCTATTCCCTTTGGGAAGCTAAAGGTCCCCTACTCCCCCAAGACCTTTACCGGCGGCTGCCATATGATCACCGCCGGGGCGGCGGGGCGGGATCAGGTCCACGCCCGGCGCAATCTGGCGCTTAACCCCTACGATACCCCCGGTATGGAGGGCTGCTACCCCCACGCCTCGGACAATATCGGCCCCCGGGACGAGGCGATATTTATCCCGCGCAACGCCATAGACGGGATCTGCGCCAACGCCTATCACTGGGACTACCCCTACCAGAGCTGGGGGATCAACCGCGACCCCGGAGCGGCGCTGACCATCGATCTGAGGATCCCCTGCCGGGTGGACGAGGTACGGCTGATCCTGCGGGCGGATTTTCCCCATGACAATTACTGGGTGCGGGCGTCCCTGGATTTTTCCGACGGCGGCGGGGAGACGGTGAGCCTTACAAAAACCCCCCTGCCCCAGGTGTTTAGGTTTGATGAAAAATCCGCACAGCGGGTGACCCTCCATACCCTGATCCCCTCCGACGAGCCCTCCCCCTTTCCGGCGCTGACCCAGATCGAGATCTGGGGCCGGGTAGAGCGATAGTCGCGCGGACATCTACACCAATCAACAAATGATAAATACGAATATCGAAAGGACATGTCTATGACACGCCATACACCCAATGTAATCCTCTACGGCGGCGACTACAACCCCGACCAATGGCCGGATATCTATATAGAGGAGGATATCCGGCAGATGAAGGTCCACCACGTGAACACGGGGACCCTGCCGGTGTTTTCCTGGGCGAAGCTGCAGCCCGATGAGGATACCTTTGATTTAGGCTGGCTGGACCGCATCCTGGACAATCTGTACGCAAACGGCATCCGTTTTATCCTGGCGACCCCCACGGCGGCCCAGCCCGCATGGATGTCCCAAAAATACCCGGAGATACTGCCCGTCGATCAAAACGGGATGAAGCAAAGCCACGGGGGCAGGGCCCGTTTCTGCCCCAACAGCCCCCGGTACAGGGCGTTCTCCGCCGGGATCGCCGAGCAAATGGCGGAGCGGTACAGAGACCATCCGGGCCTGCTGCTGTGGCATATCAACAACGAATACGGCACCCCCTGCTTCTGCGAGACATGCGCGGCCCGATTTAGGGTTTGGCTCCGGGACCGCTACGGCACGCTAGCAAACCTCAACGAGAAGTGGTACACCTCTTTTTGGGGGCATACCTACACCGATTGGGACCAGATAGACGCGGTTTCGGCCCGGACCGAATTGATCAGCCACGGGCTTGGGGACCGGGACGGCGCCTTCTTTCAGGGAATGGCCGTGGATTACAAGCTGTTTCTGTCGGACAGCCTCCTTGCCCGCTTTCTCAATGAAAAGGAGGCGATCAAGAGGCATACCCCCTCCCTCCCCGTCACCACCAATATATGGGGGGTGGACGGGCCGTACCTCGATCTGTTCTCCTGGGCCAGGCATATGGATATCGCAGCCTGGGACAATTACCCCTCCAATACCCACAAGCCGTACCAGATCGCCCTGCGCCACGATATCATCCGGGGGCTCAAGGAGGGCATGCCCTTTTTATTGATGGAGCAGACCCCCAACCAGCAGAATTGGCAGCCCTACAACGCCCTGAAGCGGCCGGGGGTGATGCGGCTATTGAGTTACCAGGCCGTGGCCCACGGCTCGGACAGCGTCCTGTTCTTCCAGTGGCGGCAGTCCCGGGGGGCCTGTGAGAAATACCACGGGGCCATGGTCCCCCACGCCGGCCACGAGCGCACCAGGATCGGACGGGAATTGACCCGGCTCGGGGAGGAATTGAGCATACTGGGAGAGGGGATACCGGGTTCCCGGATCAAGTCCAGGGTGGCGATTATGATGGATTGGCCCAACTGGTGGGCTTTGGAGTATTCCAGCGGCCCCAGCGTGGGGCTTACCTATCTCAGCCAGATCGAGAAGTACTACCGGCCCTTCCACGACATGCATATACCGGTGGATATCATCCACCCCTCCTTTGACCTCAGTCCCTACGACATGGTGATCGCCCCCTGCCTGTACAGGGTGGACGACGATGCGATCTCCTCGATCGAGAGATTTGTGGAGGGGGGCGGGTACTTCTTCACCACCTTCATGAGCGGCCTCACCGACGAGTACGACCTGGTCCGCCTGGGGGGATACCCCGGGGCGTTCAGGAGACTGCTGGGCATATGGGTGGAGGAGACCGACGCCCTGTATCCCGATATGAACAATCACATGGTCTCCGCCGGTCACGGCGTCATCACAGGCACCTATGGGTGCGGCCTCCTGTGCGATATCCTCCATACCGAGGGCGCTACCGTACTCGCGACCTATCAAGAGGATTTCTACGCCGGGTATCCCTGCGTCACCGAGAATCAATACGGCGAGGGACGGGCGGTCTATATCGCCTCCGACCCGGAGCCCGGATTGATCATGGAGCTGATGCGGCACTATTGCCGGGCCAGGGGGATTCATCCCCTCATCCCCCATGGGGAGGGTATCGAGGCGACGGTCCGGGAAGGGAACGGACGCCGGTATCTTTTCCTGCTGAATCACGGAGATACGGATACAATGGTGCGTCTGCCACAAGGCGAATGCGTAGATATGCTGAAAGAGACTGCAATCACGGATGACACCATTACGATCGGTGCGAAAGGCGTTGCCATACTGAAATATTGATTCATACCCTCCAGCGAAACCATACATATCGATACCAATCCATAGAAAGATCGGACAGATACCTGCGATCTGTCCGATATTTTTCGATCTTGCCATGTACCGTACTAGACGCACCGGCAGACGCGCCCCCATCCATTACCCCATGAAGAGCGGCGCGAACACCACGGCCACGATGCCCATAAGCTTGATCAGTATATTGATGGAGGGGCCCGCCGTATCCTTCATGGGATCCCCCACCGTGTCGCCGATGACCGCCGCCTTGTGGTGATCGCTCCCGGAGCCGCCGTGCTGGCCCTCCTCGATGTGCTTCTTGGCGTTGTCCCAGGCCCCGCCGCTGTTGGCCATCATGATCGCCAGGGGAACCCCTGTGACCGTCGCCCCCACCAGCAGCCCGGCCAACGCGCCTTTCCCCAGCAGCAGGCCCGTGACTACCGGCGCGGCGATGGCCAGCAGTCCCGGCAGTATCATCTGGCGCAGTGCGGCCTTGGTGGATATATCCACGCACTTGGCATAATCGGGGAGCGCCTCGCCGGTCATGATCCCCGCGATCTGGCGAAACTGCCGGCGCACCTCGTCGATCATCCTATTGGCCGCCCTGGATACCGCCTCTATGGTCATGGCGGTGAATAGAAACGACAGCATCGCCCCGGTGAGTACCCCCGCGATTACCTGGGGCTCCAGTACATTGATGGTGGATAGATCCACCGCATTGGCATAGGTGGTGAAGAACGCCAACGCCGTCAGGGCCGCCGAGCCGATGGAGAATCCCTTTCCGATGGCAGCCGTGGTATTGCCCACCGCGTCCAGGCTGTCGGTGATCCTGCGGATCTTTTCGGGCTGGCCGGTCATCTGGGCCAGCCCCCCGGCGTTGTCCGCGATGGGTCCATATGCGTCCACCGCGATGATATTGGCTACCGTGGCCAGCATGCCCACCGCCGCCAGTGCGATCCCAAATATCCCGGAGGTGAGATAGGATACGAGCACGGCGCCCACGATCACCAATACCGGGAGGGCTGTGGAGCGCATCCCCACCGAGAAACCGCTGAGTATATTGGTGGCGGAGCCCGTCCCCGACTGGGAGACGATATTCTGGACATGGCGGTATTTGGGAGAGGTATAGTATTCGGTGGCTTTGCCGATGATCAATCCCGCCAATATACCCGATAGCGACGCGAAAAACGCATTAAGGTCATGGAAGATATGCAGGCTGAGCACGATCGACGCGGCGATGAGCAGCGCCCCGCTTATATAGGTGCCCATATTGAGGGACAGGCTGATGTTTCTCACCCGGATGACCTTCACCGCCATGATCCCCACGGCGGATGCCATCATACCCGCCGCGGCGATGAGCAGCGTATAGGTGACGCCCGCGTCTCCAAAGGCCGCGTACCCCAGGAGCAGGGCAGACAGTATAGAGCCCACATAGCTTTCAAATAGATCGGCCCCCATGCCGGCCACGTCTCCTACGTTGTCTCCCACATTGTCGGCGATGACGGCGGGGTTTCTAGGGTCATCCTCGGGGATGCCGGCCTCCACCTTGCCCACCAGATCGGCCCCCACATCGGCGGCCTTGGTATAGATACCGCCGCCCACCCGGCTGAACAGCGCCACCGAGCTGGCCCCGAGGCTGAAGCCGGTGAGCATGGTGAGATCGCCGAAGACAGCATACAGTATCCCCAGCCCCAATGCCCCCAGGCCCACCACAAAGAGACCCACCACGCTGCCGCCGGAAAAGGCGATCTTCAGCGCCGCGCCTGTCCCCTTGACTGCCGCCGAAGCCGTGGCGGCGTTGGCGACGGTGGCAATGCGCATCCCCAAATAACCCACCAGCAGGGAGGATGCCGCCCCCACCGCAAAGGCCGCGGCGGTGAGGATGCTCAGTGACGGGATCAATGAGAGCACCACCACCATACCAACGCAGAATACGGCGATCACCACATACTGCCGTTTCAGATAGGCCATGGCCCCCTGCCGGATATATCCCGAAACCCGTAAAAGCCCCTCGTGGGTGCTTTTATTTTGATGCACAAACCATATCTGGCTGATCCCCATCACAACACATACCAACGCGCTGGCAACCAGTGCGAAAACCATAATAAATCTACTCCTTCTTTCATGCAGAATTTGAATATTTGGTCGTACTCTACCCCCAGCGGCATGCCGTCTAAACGGCGTGCCGCGTAACAAAGAACGACTATTCTGTTGTCCGTCAAAAGGTGCAAGAACTTTTGCTGAATGGTATTAGATGCTATACCGGAATTAATTAGTTGATCAGTTTTTGGTTCCTAACACAAATCAGATTCTCTCTAATATCATGCTGGCGCCCATCCCTCCGCCGATGCACAGCGTGGAGAGGCCGTAGCGCAGGTCCCGCTTCGCCATCTCGGACAGCAGCGTCACCGTGATCCTGGCCCCCGACGCACCGATGGGATGCCCCAGGGCGATGGCGCCGCCGTTGACATTGGTGGTCTCGGGATCGAGACCCAGTTCCCGGATCACGGCCAGGGACTGCACCGCAAATGCCTCGTTGGCTTCCACCAGTTGAATATCCTGTATGGACATACCCGCCCGCTCTAAAACCCTGCGGGTGGCGGGGATAGGCCCCAGTCCCATGACCGAGGGATCGACGCCTCCGCAGGCGTAAGACACGATCTTCGCCAAAGGCTGTATGCCCAGTTCCTTGGCCTTTTCCCCCGACATCAGGACCATCATCGCCGCTCCGTCGTTGACACCCGAGGCGTTCCCGGCGGTGACGGTGCCGTCCTTTTGAAAGGCGGCCCGTAATTTCTGCAGTTTTTCAAAAGAGGAATCAAACCGCGGATGCTCGTCTTTGTCAAATACAATGGGGTCCCCTTTTCGCTGGGGCACCTTGACCGACACGATCTCGTCCTGAAATCTACCCTCCGCCATGGCCGCCTTTGCCCGCACCTGGCTCTGGAGGGCGAACCGGTCCTGCTCCTCCCGGGTGATCCCGTATTGCGCGGCGACATTCTCGGCGGTGACACCCATATGATACTGGTTAAACGCGTCGGACAATCCGTCGTTTACGACGTAATCCACTACGGTTCCGTTGCCCATGCGGTATCCCCACCGGGCCTTCGGCAGCAGATACGGGGCGTTGCTCATGCTCTCGGTGCCCCCAGCCAGCACGATATCCGCGCCGCCGGGCTGGATCTGCTGGGCGGCGAGCATGAGGGCCCGAAGCCCCGACCCGCATACCATATCCACCGTCATGGCGGGGGATGTCTCAAGCACGCCCGCTCCCATGGCCACCTGGCGCGCCGTGTTCTGCCCCAAGCCCGCCGACAGCACGCACCCGATGATGGATTCATCCACTTGGTCCGCGTCTATCCCCGCCCGCTCTATCGCCGCCTGTGCCGCGGCTTTTCCGATCTCCACGGCGGATAAGGGCGCCAGGCTCCCCCCGAAACTGCCTATCGCGGTCCTAGCCATACCGGCTATGACGACATTATTCATAGTATGCTCCTTCCGTATCCACTGCCCGATACCGCATCACAACGCCAGCCCGCCGTCCACCTTCAGCACCGCGCCGTTCACAAACGCCGCTTCGTCAGAGGCGAGATACACGCAGGCGGCGGCGATCTCCTCGGGCATCCCCAGCCTTCTGACCGGGGTCTTGGCCGTGATGGAGTCCAGTATCTTTTCAGGCACCTTCTGCACCATCTCCGTCGCCGTATATCCGGGGGCGACGGCGTTGGCCGTGACGCCCTTCTTCCCCAGCTCCTTGGCCCAGGTCTGGGCCATGGATATGACCCCCGCCTTGGTGGCGGCGTAATTGGTCTGCCCGAAATTGCCGTTGTGGGCGGTCACCGAGGAAATATTGATGATCCGGCCGTATCCCTTCTCGATCATACTGCCCACCACCGCTTTGGTGCAGCAGAACACTCCCTTGAGGTTGACGGCGATGACGGTATCGAATTGGGCCTCGGTCATCTTGACCAACTGGGCGTCGGCGGTAATTCCGGCGTTATTGACCAGGATATCCACCCGTCCGTGTTTCTCTATGATGCCTGCCATCCCTCGCTGGACGCCGTCAAACTGGGAGACATCCATGGACACGCCCTCGACCGTACCCGCTGCGCTCAGTTCTTCCGCCGTCTGGCGGACGCTGTCCTCATTGATGTCGGTGATGACGACGGTCGCGCCTTCCGCGAGGAATGCCTGGGCGATGGCTTTGCCCAAGCCCCGCGCGCCCCCGGTAACGACCGCTACCTTGTTTTTCAGTCTCATATGAGCCTCCATTTTGGTAAAAAATGATCTGTCCGGCTCTATATAGCGCCGGATTCGGCCAAAATATATAGTTTGATCTTGTGATCAGACCGAGTTTCGGCCCCCGCTTACGATCACGCACTGGGCCGTGGTATAGCTCGCGTCGTCGCTGGCCAGGAAAGACGCGACGCCGGCCACCTCTTCCGGTTCCCCGAGGCGTCTCATCGGCACCATCTTCTTGTGTGCGGCGATGATTTCCTCCGGGACCGCCTGGTACATATCGGTATTGATAAACCCGGGGGCGATGCAGTTGGCCGTGATATTCTTGGAGCCGCCCTCCATGGCCAGCGTCTTGGTGAAGCTGATGATGGCGCCCTTTGTGGCCGAGTAGTTCGCCTGTCCCACATTGCCAAAGGCCGATATGGATGAAATATTGACGATCCGCCCATATTTTTTCTCCCGCATCATGGGCACCACGTATTTGCAGGTGTGATAGGTGCCGTATAGATTGACGTTGATGACGGCGTCCCAGGCCTCCTTGGACATCTTGTGGAACATGCCGTCCCGGGTGATGCCCGCGTTATTGACCAGTATATCGATGGTGCCGAATTTGTCTACCGCCGTCTGGATCGCTTCGGCGACCTGTTCCTCCTTGGAGACGTCGCAGTTTATGGCCAGCACCTTATCCCCGGTGGGATCGAGCTCACTCGCCAGCTTACTGGCGGCGTCATAGTCCCACTCCAGTATGGCGACACGCGCCGCTCCGTCCTCTAAGAACCGCTTCACGATGGCGGCGCCGATACCCCGGCTGCCGCCGGTGACCACCGCGTATTTTCCGCTCAGATTACTCATTATTATTCTCCCTCTCTCTTCTCTCTTGTGCTTTCTAGTCCCGCTCCACCAGGCACGAGAAACCCTGGCCGCCGCCGCAGCAGAACGTGATAAGCCCTTTCTTGAGATCATTCTCGACCATGTGGCGCACTGTTCTGCATGTGAGTATGGCGCCTGACGCGCCATTGGGGTGCCCGATCGCTATCGCGCCTCCGTTCGGGTTCAGCTTCTCCATATCTATATTCAGTTCTTTGATAACGGCAAGTGACTGTACCGCGAAGGCTTCGTTGAGTTCGATGATATCAAAATCGTCGATCGTAAGCCCGGTCTTTTCCATGAGCTTGCGCGTGGAATACACCGGTCCGATGCCCATGATATTGGGGTCCACTCCGGCGGAGGCGTATGCCGTTACCGTCACCATCGGTTTCAATCCGAGCTCCTGGGCCTTCTCCCTGCTCATAATCAGGATCGCCGAGGCTCCGTCATTCATGGGAGAAGCGTTGCCCGCGGTAACGACGCCGTCTTTCATAACGGGCCGTAATTTACCCAACGCCTCCATGGAGGTATCCGGGCGCACGCATTCGTCCTTATTAAACACAACGGGATCGCCCTTGCGCTGGGGTATCTCAATGGGGAAGGTTTCCCCGTCATAAAATCCTCTATCCCAGGCCGCCGCGGCCTTCTGCTGGCTATGCAGCGCGAACTCATCGCATTCTTTTCTCGTGATCCCGTATTTCTCAGCGAGGTTCTCCGCCGTCTGGATCATCGAGGGGTCGCCTATGGCCTTGGTCGAGATCTCCATGGGCGCAAACTCCAAAGCGGACGGATACGCCATCTCAGGTTTCTTGATCATAAACGGCTGTTTGGAGTAGCTCTCCACACCGCCTGCGATCAAGACATCCTCCATGCCGCTTTGGATCGAGTTCGCAGCAATTGTGACCGCGTTCAGAGAACTGGAGCATTGCCTGTCTATGGTGAGGCCCGGGACCGATATCGGCAATCCCGCTTCCATCACCGCTATCCTCGCTATGTTCGCATAGTTATTATTAAATAGATTTCCAAAGATCACATCATCTATCAGCGCCGGGTCTATGCCTGCTTTTTCGATGAGATTTTTGATCGTCATGGCGCCCAATACGTGCGGCTCAAATGACGCCAGCGCCCGCCTCATCTTGCCGATCGGTGTCCTCGCCACTTCCACAATTACGGCATCTCTCGGATTGTTCATTTCTGATACTTCCTTTCATTATCATTTTTTTATCAATAAACCGAATCATGATCAGCTTACAGCTGGGGGTTCGGGCATTTGGCACCATTCGTATGATATACATAGAATCCCCGGCCAGCCTTCTGCCCGGTCCACCCGGCGCGCACCATTTTCCTGAGTAGTGGCGCGGGGCGGTATTTGCTGTCACCCAGTTCCTGATACAGGGTCTCCATGACAGCCAGTAGGACGTCGAGCCCCACCATATCCATCAATTCCAAAGGTCCCATGGGGTGATTGCAGCCATGTTTCATTCCATTGTCTATGTCTTCCACGCTGCCGATCCCCTCATCCAGGAGCTGGATCGCTTCGTTTCCCATGGGGTCCAATATCCGGTTGACGATGAAGCCCGGCATATCCTTGGATACGATCATGACCTTGCCCATACGCGCCCCCACTTCGCGGGTTGCCTCAAGCGTTTCGTCGGAAGTGGCCAGTCCCCGGGTGATCTCCAATAATTTCATCACAGGGACGGGATTGAAAAAATGCATGCCGATGAACCGCTCGGGGCGCTTCGCCGCCTTCGCCAGCGAAGTGATGGAAAAGGACGATGTGTTGCTCGCCAGGATCACGTCTTTTTTTGTGTATCGCTGTACATCCGCAAAGACCGCTTCCTTCGCGTCAAAGTCCTCGTAGATACACTCGATGACCATGTCGACCTCTGCCGCGGGGGCGAGCTCGGAGCAGCCGCTGAGCAGTGCCGCGGCCTTGTCTATTTCTTTTTGTGTCATCTTCTGCTTATACACCTTGCGAACCAGACGCCCTATGATGCTTTCGATGGCTTTTTCCACCCGCTCATTGTCGATATCGTAGAGAAATGTCTGATAGCCCGCTGCGATCGCCGATTGAGCGATACCACTCCCCATGGCGCCGGAGCCGACAATGAGTATTTGATTAACCCCCATAGTCTCAGTATGCCTCCTAGTGTTCAAATCACAGCTTCTTCCGGCCGTTCATCCATCCGAAAGCGATATACTTCCTTGCTGGCCTTCCCTGGCATCCGGACAGATAAAACAACTGATCTAGTGTATCCGGGATAAACCGGGTATCCGCTTACTTTACTTTGAAACAGATATCGTCCATTATTTTGAGATTCTCGCTTATCTGGGGCGTAAACGAAAGATGCGCCAGTATATCCTTTTCGAGATCGACATACGGCGAGATCTCGATAATCGTAAGCCCTTCATCCGTCCGCTCAAATACACAGCGTTCGGTAATGTAGATGACGTGCTGACGGTTCTTCTGCGCCACTTCGCTGCTGAAACTGATGTAATCCACTTCATTTATGAATTTACACTGGCCTTTGTCATAAGGGACAAGGCCGTTTTCGGTTTCCTCATAGCCCGATCCCCGCATAAACCTGGTGCAGAACGTCACCCTGTCCGCCATCTGGGTAACCCAGTTGAAACCGCCCACGCCCTTTATGTTCTTTTTTACGCCCGTGACGTTTACATCGCCGGCAGCGCTGATCTGCATGGCCCCCACGAACGTGATATCGATCCCGCCGCCTTCGTAGAACTCAAACTGCTCCCACTGATTGAACAACATGTCCGTATTAATGGACGCGCCAAAGAATGCGTGCCCCGCAGGAACGCCCCCGAAGGATCCGACTTCAACAGTAAAGTGAAAATCGTCAAAACTCAGCCTGTCCATCGTACTCAGTTCCAGGCCCACATTCATGGGGATGCCCAGCCCAAGGTTTACGACGTCTCCCTTCTCTATCTCAAGGGCGGCGCGCCGTGCGATGATCCTATCCCCTATGGAACGTTTGTTTTCCGGAGATTCGATAAGGGCTTTCATGGCTCTGCGCACAGTCTGCCTGGGCGCCCGGAGTTCGCCGGAATAGGTTGGATTATATGTGCCGGTATTCATCTGCCGCTGGTCCGGGTCCACAATAATGTAATCTATGAGCCGCCCCGGTACCTTTACCAGCTTGGGATCGGCATACGACCCGCTCAAGCGCTCAACCTGCACGATCACAATGCCTCCGTTGTTCTTCGCTGCCTGGGCAAATACCAGGGGATCGTAAATCGAGGCTTCCTTCTCAAAGGTTACATTCCCGTTGATATCCGCCGTGGTCCCTCTGATCACGCATACATCGGGATAGATGGTTTTATAAGAAAGATACTCTTCACCGTCTATGGTAATCAGCTCGTGTATGTCGTCTTTTGATATATTGTTCAGCTTCCCTCCGCCCTGCCGCGGGTCGACAAATGTATTGACTCCAATCTTCGTGATCGATCTAGGCACCCTGCGGGCGGCGCTGTGCATCATCTGTGCCATAGACCCCTGGGAAATGAGATACGCTTCGATCTCATCACCGTTAATCATGTCATAAAACTCGTACAGAGAACCATAATGACTGCAGATGATTTTTTTCAACAGCCCGTTATGGGCCAGTCTGTTGGCAAGATCGGGGGGTGTGCCCTGGGTCAATGCGTGACCGAGCCCCAAAACCCCATACAGCGTCAAGTCCTTGGGAGCCCCTGTCTCTAGATATCGTTTTTCCAGTGCCCTGTAGAACGGTTCGCTCTGCCCCACATACAGCATACCGTTCACAGCGACAACAGACCCCTCTTTGATATGCGAAACGGCCTCTTTTGCAGAAACAACCTTACTCATCTTGCATCGACTCCTTAGCTGAAAAATAATGGCTTGTCCCAAAAAACTAGTTCCTTCGCATGTTACATCCATTTTCCGCTCATGTGTAATCGTAAAAGCCTTTACCTGTTTTTCTGCCCAGCAGCCCCGCTCTGACCATTTTTTTGAGCAGCGGGTTTGGCCTGTATTTTGGGTCTCCCGTTTCGTCATACAGCGTTTTCATGATCGCAAGGTTCACATCGTTACCGATCAAATCCGCCAGCGCCAGCGGTCCCATCGGATGATTGGCGCCAAGCATCATGGCCTTGTCGATATCCTCGGCAGAAGCCAGGTTTTCTGACAATATAGAAGCAGCTTCATTGATCATCGGTATCAGTATCCTATTTACCACGAAGCCTGGTCCTTCGGTAACCTCCACCGGCTCCTTTCCGATAGAAACAGCAATTTGTTTCGCTATTGCCAGGGTATGATCGGATGTAGCCATGCCCCGTATTAACTCCACAAGCTTCATGATCTGTGCGGGATTAAAGAAATGCATGCCTATGACTTTATCGCTTCTCTGTACGGAGCACGCAAGCTCCGTGACGGACAGCGACGACGTATTGGTCGCAAATATGGCGTCCGGCATGCAAATCGCGTCAAGGGCTCGGAAAAGCTCTTTCTTGATTTCCATGTTTTCGACGATGGCTTCCAGGACTAGCTCGCAATCCGAGGCATCGTGATAATCTGTCGTTTTTGTGATCCTTGATAGAATAGAATCTTTTTCAGACTGCTCGATTTTGCCTTTTTCGACTAATCTCAAAAGGCCTTTTTCCATACTTGAATACCCTTTTTCGACAAGAGCTTCCGATACATCGCACAGGCAAACGTTGTAACCCTTCGCCGCAAAAGCCTGCACGATACCCGCTCCCATCGTGCCCGCACCGACAACAAACACCCGCATCATTTCATTGCCCCTCTCTCATCCTTTTTTACTTAGTACCCAAGCCCATACGGCCTTCGGGTGGCTTCTGCAGATCCGGACGGGCCATAAGTGGGCGGACTATGGCAGGTATCTGCTGTCCGCCCCCCGGAACATCTTTACATACCCGGAAATGGCTTAAGACTATTCTGTATTGCCAATTCCAGCTTTTTAGCCGGAGGCTCGCACATTGCAGCTTCTTCGTCCCCAAAATGCATGAACCTTATATCTTCCTCTGTAATGGGTGTCCATTCAGGCAATTCTCCGTTATTGGGACTACCTTTTTTTGCAAAATCAGCAAAATAATCTAACATGTTCTCAGATATGCGATAGTCGATTTCCGTAAATGGCCTCCAATTGAGATCGAGGGAACCGAAAGCATACCATAGGTCGCATGCATGGTAGGCGCCGGCGTCATCTCCTGGCAATTGCCTGTCTATGTAGTATCCATATACAGGACTTTTACCGGCTTTGCTTCGATTGACCGCCCATTCTTTTGCTTTGGTATAGAGTATATAGGGATACATATCTTCACTGGAAAATCCGAAAATGCACGGGATATCATTTATGTCCCCGTCTGCAAGTAATTCTGGTACGGGTTTTGGTATGATTTCCCCGTCTATGATAGGCTTTGCACAATTGTTGCTTAAGTTTATATCCGTTGCCGCAGCTTCAGTCCATGCTTCATAGATCTCCCGGGCCGGTGTATCTTTCAACTCGTCTATCGTATCAACTCCGAATTTTTCCTTCACAATAGACCAGGTTCTTTCGGCAAACATCGGACTAGCGGGAATACCTAACACATCGAGATTGCCCCCGCCGCTCATCATGATGGCGCCGGAAAGCAGGCCTTTCGCCTGAGGCGAGTACAGTAAGCACTGTAACGACAGCGCGCCCGCGCTCTCACCGATGCCGACAATCCTATCCGGATCCCCGCCAAAGGCCGCTATATTTCCCTTAATCCATCTAAATGCGGCCATTTGATCTTTTAACCCGTAATTGCCCGGATGCCCTTTTTCATGTACACTGGCAAAAGCGTTAAGGCGGTAATTGATGCTGATCGTAATAATGCCGCGCTGGCAGTACTCCTCACCGATGACATATGCCGCGCTGTTACCACCGTTAACGAAAGAACCGCCGTGGACAAACACCATCACAGGGGCGTTTTTTGCGTCTTCCGGCACCCAGATATTCAGATTCAGGCAGTCTTCACTGTACTCATTAACAATCTTTTCAGCTGCTTGGTCATAATAGAATTTTGAAAAAGGAGTATCATGACCGTCAAAAAACGCCTTGTACTGGCAGCACCATGGGCCAAATCTAGTAGCGTCATATTCACCTTCCCATGCTGTGATAAGTTCCGGATCTTCCCAGCGCGCTGCAGTCGCATAGCGTATTCCCTTATAAAGCGAATATCCATTTTTCCTAACGCCCTTGACTCTACCGCATGGAGTATCACTGAATATATAACTACACTTCTTTTTTTTGTACCTCATCGTGACTACCTTTCTCCTAGCTGAAATATTCCATAAATAATATTAAATTCATATTTTCATATAAATATTATCATGGGATAACCGTTGCTTCAAATAACTAATATTCTAAGCAAAATATATTTATTTTGAATACGGCACAGCTAAAATCAATAAAAACCAGCCGCCGCGTCTGTATTTATAAGACGCAGCGGCTGGTTTTGACCAAGATTAAAGGTTATGAATATCCATTATTCATATTATATCAGAGCATATTTCTCCGCTTCATTGCTGTGATCAATCCGTCAAGCAGATTAATCTATCGAACAATATTCACCTAATATACTGATAAATTCATTCGCAAGAGGAGATCTTACAGTATTTGTCCTCTGGAGCCATCCCATTTCAAACTGCATATTCTCGTCAGGGATGGGTATCAATCTTATATCATCAAAGAAGCCGTATTTTTCATATATCCCCTTATTTATGACAACCAAACAAAATCCGTCTACCTGATTCACGATTTCCTTCATTGTACCGGTATTATTTGTGGTTATTTCTTTATTTGACGTTTCGAGATTGTTTCTTCCGAAAATTTCCTGCATAAAATCCCACCCCGTGCCCTTCGAAGGAGAGGATGGAGATATGGTTACTATCGGCATTTTTGACAGACGTTGAAGCTCAAGTTCTTTTATCTCCTGGGGATACTTTTTGCTTCTTTTACTGACGCCAATATAGGGTACAGCCGCCCCGAGACGATGATATTCTATGCCTTTGGTTAGTGATTTTTTTATTGCCTTCTTAAGATCATTTTTCCAGAAAGTTACAATTCCTATTTCGATTTCACCCTTGCTGATCAGCGCCAGTTCATCAACAAATCCACATTCCGTATATTTTATTTTGATTGAATTGTGGCTATATTTATTATAAAGCTCTGAAAGCATGTTTTGCATAAAGCGGAAGGACATAGACGCCACATTCAGATCCATAATAACTGTTGCGGAATTTTTTTTAAACAAATCCTCTAGCTTATCAACCTGCTCGATGATATCCTGTGCATTGTCGACAAATCTTCGTCCTATCGGCGTTAAGCGTATACCTGTGCTGACTCTTTCGAATATTTGGGCGCCAACCTCATCTTCAAATTTTTGCAGTATTTTTGACACACCGGGCTGGGAGATAAACATGTTCTGCGCAGCCTGGGATATTGACCCGGCCTTTGCTATTTCGACTATTACGGCGACATGAGACAAGTTCATTTTGATATGCACCTCCCAGAACAGGATCAGACAATAGTAAACGCGCAATATATGTGCATGATATCAAAATTGTATTGTTTGTCAACTGTGCTTATCTTCCAGGGCATTTCCATCCCAACTACCCCCGATACCGGCTGGGCGGGACCCCAAACCTCCGTTTGAACATGCGGGAAAAATTGACGATGTCCCCATACCCGGTCTGCCCGGCGGCTTCTCCCGGCCGCAAGCCCCGTGAAATGATCATCTCCGCCGCCTTTTGCAGGCGGAAATCAACGATATACTCCTGGGGCGATTTACCCGTATGCTTTTTAAATATATGGCTGAAATAACTGCGTTCCAGATTCAGAAAAGACGCGATCTGGGTGACGCGCAGCTCTTTCATGTAATTGCACTGGATATAGTTCTGCGCCCTGCGGACATACTGTTCGGTTCTCTCGGTGGCGGGGCAGGAATGCTGCCGCAGCAGAGACAGCAGTCCGTATATTTTCCCGCAGACATACCATTCCCGGCCCTCCTGGATCTCTGCGCAGGACGCAAGATCGTGAAAGATATGAGCGCATTCCGGCAGATCCAGCACATCCTCCGCAAAAAGATCTTCGATGGGCAGGCAGGTATCGAAACCCACCCAGCAGTAATGCCACGGTATCCGCGTGTCGGCGGTATAGGTCGTGATCTCATGGGGCCGGATGACAAAAATCTGTCCCTCATAAACGGGGCGTATCCCCCTGGGGGTCTGAAAAGTCCCCCTGCCCGACAGGATGTAATGCAATAGATAATAGTCGCGGATAGCCGGTCCGTACCGGTGGCCCGGCTGGCAGTTCTCGCTGCCGCACACCAGGGGATTCACATCACATAATGCCTGGTTTTCTATCAAAATATCATTTTGCATTATACACACCTCATTATACCTACTCACATAATATCAAAAAAAAGACGCAATTGACAATATCAATCCCGGCCATTGGCATGATAGACTGATACTACTTCTTCGATTGTCTATACTGTCAGAGTGGAGGTTCATTATGAAAATCACATTTTTAGGCGCAGGCAGTACCATCTTTGCCCGGAACGTCCTCGGAGACTGTATGTGCTCGGAGGCATTGCAGGATTCCGAAATCATTCTCTATGATATTGATAGAGTCCGTTTGCAGGAAAGCAATACCCTTCTGGAAGCGATCAATATGGGGCTGGGGAGCAAAGCAAAGATCCGCTCATACCTCGGCGTTGAGAACCGGAAGAATGCATTACGGGGCGCGGATTTTGTAGTCAATGCGATCCAGGTCGGCGGGTACGACCCGTGCACCATCACAGATTTCGAGGTGCCCAAGAAATATGGGCTACGGCAAACCATCGGCGACACAGTGGGTATAGGCGGTATCATGCGGGCGCTGCGCACCATCCCCGTCATGGCGGATTTTGCATGCGATATGGAGGAAGTATGCCCCGATGCATGGCTATTGAACTACACCAACCCCATGGCGATGCTGACCGGCTTTATGCTGCGATACACCGGGGTGAAGACGGTAGGACTCTGCCACAGCGTGCAGGTCTGCGCCGAGACGGTATTGAAAGGCGTGGGCATGGAGCAGTATATTCCGGGCCATCGAGAGCTAATAGCTGGGATCAACCACATGGGCTGGCTGCTCGATATACGCGACAAGGACGGCCATGACCTGTATCCCGAGATCCGCAGGCGGGCCAAAGATAAAAATGCCACCGAAAAGCACCATGACATGGTGCGGTTTGACTATATCGAGAAACTCGGTTATTACTGCACCGAATCCAGCGAGCACAATGCGGAATACACACCCTATTACATCAAATCCCGGTATCCGGAACTGATCGATGGTTTTCAGATCCCCCTGGACGAATACCCTCGCCGTTGCATCCAGCAAATAAAGGAGTGGGAAGAAGAGAGCCGCAAGATCGCATCGATCGACCACCTTACCCATACGCGCTCGAACGAATATGCTTCCCATATCATGGAGGCTATCGTAACCGGCATCCCGTACAAGATTGGGGGCAATGTGATCAACCGGGGCGGCATTATCGAGAATCTGCCCGCAGAGGCCTGTGTGGAAGTCCCCTGTCTGGTGGATGGTTCCGGGATTTCCCCCTGCCATGTGGGGAGACTGCCGCTGCAGCTCGCAGCCATGAATATGACCAATATAAACGCGCAGCTGCTGACGGTCGAAGCGGCGGTCACCCGCAAGAAGGAGCACATCTACCATGCGGCCATGCTTGACCCCCATACGTCGTCGGAGCTCTCCGCAGACGATATAGTCAAGATGGTCGATGATCTGATCTCTGCCCATGGAGACTGGCTGCCCCAGTATAGTTAATGACTCCCTCCCCTTCGGCAAAACCTTGTAAAGCTCCAAACGTTTGTGTTGGAGCTTTTTATTATACGCCATGGTCAATCCATCGGCAAAGCCATTACCCAACCGAGCCTTTCGCAAAACTCCTTCCGATGACAACGGTCGCTGATATTGCCACTGTGAGGATACCGAGTCATCCGTCTATATGGAAGACCCGGAAAATATTATGAATTATATACGATTAATTTACGATTATATTACAAATGTATTGCGTTGTGTGCTGTTTTCGAATAGAATGTATATATAGCACCTCGATGATTACGTAATAGGATTGAAGTACGAACGAATGAAAGAATATGTGAAAAGGACAATCCATACAATCCTCCGGATATTCAACCGGCTACCCTTTTCGCGTAAGCGCAAATCGGCGCAGCGGGGCGGGCAGAATGCATCCGCCGCCAGACATATCAAAAACATAAAAAAGTTTATGCTCGTCGCGGGCACCGTGGCGGTGGCAGCCATCGTTGTGGTGGTGCTTGTCGGCGGCAAACAAACGGCCCCAGAGAAAGACCCCATGGCCGCCACGGACAATACCGTGGCGCAATCCGGGGAAGAACCGGCCGCCGCCACGGTATTCGCCTCCAAGTTCTCGCTGGCGATGCCGGTTTCTGCGCCGCTATCCATATCCGAGGGAACGGATGCCGCCGTGGTAAAGGATATACAGTTGCGGCTTATAGAGCTTGGCTATCTGGAATCGGATGAGCCCGGTACGGTGTATAGGGAAACGACCCGGATAGCTGTCGAGCATTTTCAGACACAGAGCGGTCTGGACGCCACAGGCACGGTGGATCAGCAGACCTATGATCTGCTGGTATCGGATCAGGCGCAGTATTATATCATCACCATTGGGGCGGAAGGGACAAATATCAGCGAATTGCAGCAGCGGCTGTACGAGCTGGGCTATATGGAGGAGGCCACCGGGTATTTCGGTGCGGAGACCGAGGCGGCCGTAATGAAATTTCAGATGCTCAACGATCTCCCTGAAAACGGCGCCATCGACCAGCAAACCCGGGAGATGCTCTACGCCCCCGACGCCGTACCCAATATGTATTCCTACGGGGAGCAGTGCGCCGAAATAGAGGCCTGCCAGCAGCGCCTCAAAGAGCTCGGGTATCTCACCACGGTGCCCGACGGGAAATTCGGAGAGGATACCAAGGCCGCCGTCAGGCGTTTCCAGGAGAGCAACGGCCTCATCGTGGACGGCAATATCGGCCCCACCACCCAGGGGATACTGATGTCTAGTGACGCCCAGGGCAACGCACTGGCCATCGGCGCGGAGGGCGACGATGTCATGCGGGTGCAGGAACGCCTCAAGAAGCTGGGCTATATGTATAAAGCGACCGGGTACTACGGGGAACTGACCGACGCGGCTGTGCGCAGCTTTCAGGCGGCCAACGGACTGTCCGCCGACGGAAAAGTGGGGAGTCAGACCATGAATCTGCTGACCTCCGCAAAGGCCAAGAAATACCAGGCGCCCGCGGTATCAAGGGGTGAACAAGGCTCCGAAGCCGCCGCCCCGGACACATCTGCCCCCGCCGCCAATGTCACGGGGGCGAACGTGGAATCGCTGATCGCCGTGGCAGAGTCCAAGCTCGGATGCAAGTATGTGCGCACGGCAAAGGGCCCCAATACATTTGACTGCTCGGGGTTCGTGTACTGGTGCCTCAAGCAAGTGGGGGTCAACCAGGGATATATGACCTCCGGCGGGTGGGCCGCCTGCACCAAATACACCCGGATCAACAGCATGGGCGACATGCAGCGGGGCGATATCATCGCGTTTAACGGACACGTGGCCATCTACGCCGGCAACGGCACCATCATCGACGCCTCCAGCAGCAACGGCGGGGTGGTCAGGCGGGGCTGCACATCGCCCTGGTTTTCCCGCAATTTCATCTGCGCGTTCCGCGTGTTTTAGATCGTGAAGGGATCTCCCATGAAAAAGATATGGCTTTTGCTTTTGGTATTTTCATTTCTATTGAGCGCCTGCGTAAGCGGCGGCGATACGTCGGCTCCGCCCCCCGAGACCCCGGCGCCGACCCAGACCCCTGCACCTACCCCCGTTGATTTTTCCGGCACGGACTTCTCCGGCCGCTGGCGCGTGTCCGATGTCATCGACTCCAACGGCACGCCGGCTGGCGATGCAATGAAGCGGGAATTGGGGGCGGGCTTTACCCTGGAACTGCTGTCCGGGGGAACGTATTTCGTCTATGACGAGGACGGACAGGCCCTGGGCCAGGGGACGTACGCCGTGGCGCAGAACGAGCTTCGCCTGACGGCGGGCGACGCCGGGACCGTCTATGAGATCGTGGATGCGGACACGCTGCGCGCCACAAGCTCCGACGGCAGCGTCACCGTGATGAAACGCGATCTATAAATACCCAGTATCTCTCCCCCGATCGAGGAGCGGACCGACCAGGCAGTATCTATCTCCCCAAATATAAATATGTGATAACAGAGAGACCCCCCGGCAATGCCGGGGGGTCATAGCGTGTCGAAAAAGGTAGATGCAAAGACAGGGTGTTGAGAAAGCCTGCAAGACAAGGCGGCTTTTTACGCAAATGAGGGAGCGTATTTAAGCATACGTGACCGACATTTGCAGGTGAAGCTAACCAAGTAAGCAAACTCGCAATCAGCGTTGCCTGCGAGTTTGCGGTTGTAGGCTTTATCGACAGCCTGAGACCCCCCGGCGATGCCGGGGGGTCATAGTCTCATTGAAGAGTCTCTACTCTCTGCCGGCCCGCCGTCTCGTGACCAAGAGGCCCATGACACCGAAGAGCAGTATCCCCATGCCGATCAGCAAGAGGTTGTAATAGGGGGTGCCTGTGACCGGCACAGTCTCTGAATAGATGCCCGCATCTATGGTGAGATCATCCTCCCCCGAGGACAGAGAAATCATATCCGTCCGCCATGTGACGGTATCGGGATTGCTGTCGGAGGCGGTATCCGACTGATACCGCTGGGTAAATGTATACAGCGAAGGCAGCTCGAATTCAACGATATAGTTCCCCGGTATCAGGTCGGTAAAGAGAAACGTACCGTTGGCCGCTGTGGTGGTTTCGGCCTTGAATGCGCCGGAGCCGGTATACAGCCGGACGATAATGCCGGCCACACCGGGCTCGTCGCCATCCTGAATGCCGTTACGATTGCTGTCCAGCCAGACACGGTTGCCCAGGGAGGAAAGCCGGTAAAACCCCGCATCCCAAGTCAGATCGTTCTCCCCGGCGCTGAGATCGGTGGGGACGGTACGCCGGCTATTATCTATATCGCTGTCTATGCCGTCGTCGGAGCCCGTATCCCGCTTGGTGATCCGGTAGCCGGGCTTGGTGACCTCGATGGCGTAAGTACCCGGGACGAGGCAGTCAAATAGATAGCCGCCGCTGCCATCGGTGGTGGTCGAAATGGGATTTCCCGCGAAATCCAATGCCGGATCCCCCGCCCCGTCCAGGAGACGGACCGTCACATGGCCGATACCCTTTTCCCCGCCATCCTGAATGCCGTTATAATTCTTGTCATGCCAGACGGTGTCCCCCATGGACGCGCAGACGAAAAGGCCCGCGTCCCGCGTCATATCGTCGGCGCCGGAGACCAATGTAAACACCGCGGTGGCGCCCTGGGTATCTCCATCGCTGTCTGCGGCATCAGCCCCTACATCCGGCCGGGTGAACGCATACCCGGCGGGCGCGTCAAAGGAAAGGTAATAGTCGCCCGGGACGAGATCATCAAAGACATAGGCCCCGCCGCCGCTGGTGATTTCTTCCCCGATATAGGTATCGTCCGCGGTATCGGCAGTCCCGTCAGCGCCGGCGTCATACAGATGCACCGCCACGCCATCGACGCCGCTCTCCCCCGCATCCTGGATCCCGTCGATATCGGTATCCTCCCACACATAGTCCCCCAGGGAAACGGTCTGATACAGGCCCGCATCCCAGGTCCAATCCAACTCTCCGCCGGAGAGCTGGATATCGGGAGAACGGCCGGTATCATCCACATCGCTGTCCCGGGCAGTATCGCCTCCGGCCAGAGCCGGGCTGACAGCATACCCCGCCGGCGGCGACACGACGATATAGTACTCTCCCGGCGTCAGATCCATGAACTCATAGTGCCCGTCCACACCGAAGGGGCCTCCGTTGGCCGTCGTGGCGGTATCGATGACACTGTCGTCACCGGCATCGTGGAGGGTGACTGTGACGCCGTTGATCCCGGACTCCCCGGCATCTTGTATCCCGTCGGCATCCAGGTCATGCCATACCAGATTTCCTAAGCCCGCCCGGTGCAGTCCCGCGTCCCGGGTCCTATCGTCCTCCCCCGATACCAGGGTAAAGACGGCCGTCGATCCGTCGGTGTCGGCATCGCTGTCCAGGCTGTCGTCGGTCCCTATATCCTGATCGGTAAACAGGAAATGAGTATCGCCATACGCAAACTGGAGCTGGTATCGGCCGGGATTGAGATTGGCAAAGCCGTAATGCCCCGCAGCGTCGGTGGTATCCGAAAGGACCGGGTCGCCGTCAAAATCGGTGACGGGATCGCCGTTTTGATCGGTCAGGGTCACGGTCACGCCGGACAAGGGGGGCTCGCCGCTATCCTGGACGCCGTCGGCGTCCAGATCATTCCATACGTAATCCCCCACGCTGGCGGGCAGATACAGCCCCGCGTCGAAGCCCAGATTGTCCGCGTTGACATCGATCAGGGCCGTACGCCCGGTGCCGAAGCCGCCGCCGTATGTAACGCCGCCGGTGATGATATCGGAGTCGTGCGCCCCATCCCCCGCGTGGAGGGGCGATACGTGATAATCATCGGGGAATACGAATTCCACCAGGTACTCATTGGCATCCAGGTCGGGGAAGGTATAGTACCCCGGATCCCCCCCGTGGGTATCCCCGGTACGGGTAAACCGCCAGGGTATATCAACATCCGGGTCCTGGTCGTAGCGGTATAGATTGACCAGCACGCCGTTGATACCGGGCTCACCCAGATCCTGCACGCCGTCCATGTCCAGATCATGCCACACAAAGTCCCCTATATTGACCTTGGCTGGGGGAGGCCCATTGACCAGAAATCCCACCTTGATGGGCTCGGAGGGCAGAAAGGGCTCGTCGTGGGTGGCAGAACCCGTCCCGTCGGGATAGGTGGCCCCGTAGCCAAAGCTATTCCAGGCCACGTCATTGACGGGCGCCCCCACCGGGGCCCGCATGGGCCACTCCAATATGATCTCGTCCCCCGGGTCCAGTACCAGTGAGCCGAAATCGATCTTTAATGACCGCACCGTGGTGATATCGGCGGGGGGCGTGGCGCTCCATCCATCGCCGGGCTGGCCGGTATTGTTGACGGGATCGTCCAGTTCCTCACAGGAGGGGGCGGGATTGGTGCTGTAATACACCTCGATGCCCGCCGGGACCGGATCGCCGTTTTGCCCGGTAATCTCATCGACCAGATAGGGCCGCCACAAGGAGTCCCTATCGCTGGTGTCAAGCACCCCGATATCCCCAAAAAAGGGAAGAATGTCGATGATCACCACATTGGAGATCGGCCCGTTGGAACCGTGATTGCGGACCCGCAGCTGATAATCGGCCACACCGCCGGGGAGGGTCTGCCCGTAGCCCGCGCCGATGCTGCCGTAATAGCTCCAATCATCATCCAATTCGCCCTTGACCCATTTGTGGGACTCCAGGCTTCCCTGGAATTTGACGAAGATATCGGTGCTGGCGGGCATGAGCTTGTCCGTGGTCTGGCCGTCATCGTCCAGATCGTCACTGTCATCCACCAGCCCGGAGGCGGCCTTGATGTCCCCGGGATCATTGGTGGTGAGATAAAATGTATTGGATACCGTGCCCGCCAGGGTATTATCTATAATATCGGCGGTGAATGTGACATCCACGTATTCCCCCGGACCCAGCACGGCGTCAGCTCCCTCGAACGCCCAGGTGAGCACCGTCCGGTCCTCGCCATCTATATTCCGGGTGGCGCTCGAGGTGACGGGCGCCGTTGTAACAGAGCTATTGCCAGCGTCCCAGCCGGTAAACTGGGGGTTTTCCAGCTCCAGGGGCAGGACCTCGATGGCGATGGGATTGGCCAGATCCCCGGTGGCATAATTGTGGTTGCGAAGCCGCAGGCGGTACTCCACAGTCTCCCCGTAGTGCAGGGAGCTATCGCCCACCACGGATTTGGCCGGGTCAAACCATGGCACCGGATTGACGACGGTAAAGGAGACCGAGGCGTCTCTGGAGCCGGGGGTCCCGTCGTATGTCCAGGACAGGGTGGCGTGATTGGTGATCACATCCCCCGTCCCCACCGGATTGCCCAGGTGGTCGGGGTCCAGGATGGCGCCGTACAGGTTGATGGACTGGTTCCGGGAAAAACCGATGGGCACGGAGCCGAAATCCCACTGGACCATGGTGACGTATTCCCCGCCGGTCAAGCTCAAATCGGATATATTTAATGTCGTATTGGCCGCTGTATCACCAGTGCCCCAGACAGTCCAGGCAGGGTCTAGATTGGTCTGATACCGGACCGTGATGGTCTGGCTGGTATTGTACCGCCCGGTGGTGACCCGTGTGAGATTGATCTCGTCGGGGATCGTATCTTCGACGACAAAATCCTCCAGGGGGACGTTGCCGGTATTGCTGATATTATTGAGGGAATAGACGGCGGTCTGCCCCAGGGAATACTCCTCTGTGCCCTGGCGGTTGGCCTTGGAGAAATTGCCGGCCGCGGGCGCCGGGTCGGTAAAGCCGTGGGAGGCCTCTGCCCGCTGGGTCAGTTCCTCGGTATCGCCGTATAGCTGAACAAACCCGTCGGCGGTGTTGGTCACGGTGGATGTAACGTCATAGACGCCGGCGGGATAGGTCATGGTGACATACCGGTTGACGGTGGCCCCCACTGCCACATCGCCGATATCCCAGGTAACGGTATTGCTGCCGCTGTCGTATACGCCGCCATTGGTGGCGGATACATCTGTCACCCCGGCGGGCAGGGTGTCTAGCACCCGCACGTCATGGAGATCCAGACCTCCGGTGCTATTGCCCGTAAGGCGGACCCTGTATGTGACGGGCTGTCCCACCACCGGCGTCCCGGAGGGAACGGTCCGTGTTTTTGTGATCCCCCAGTCGGGGGGGTCCACGACGGCGGTGACTGTGACCTCGTTGCTCACGGTCTCGGGGCTGTTGTCCCCGTTAATCGTGCCGCTGTGGGTTGCGGTGGTTCCGTCTAGGGTGGTGCCGTCGGGAAAGCGGCCCGTCACTTTGACGACGCCAGTGGAACCCGCCGGCAGCGGATCGGCAAAGTAAAATGTCACGGTATTCCCCGCTCGGGTGACATGATCGATATGGACAGAGGAGTCATAGCTGACATAGGTAAGCTCGGGGGGCAGCGTATCGGTGATCACCACATTGTTGGCGTCGGTGGTGGTGCTGGGATTGGCGTATTTCAAGGAAAAAACGATATCCTGCCCCGGGACCTGCTCGTCCACGCTGCTGATCAGCTCTATGGTGAGGTCGACATCCGCGGCATAGGCTCCGCTGGGGAATAGATTGAAGCATAGGGAGAGCATCAGAAATAGGGCTGCCAGTAGGGCTGTCTTCTTTACAAGCGGTGTATACATGTCGGCCAACCTCTCACATCAAGATAGTAGTGTCATTTGCGTAATTGCAGGTTTACGATATAGCGCTGGGGGGCGGTCCCCACATAGGAGAATGGATAGCAGGTGATCAGGACCATGTCAGAGGCCGTGTCCCACAGGTACAGGTCCTCGGGGTCCTTGATCGCAACGCCGCTGACGGTATAGCGGTACGTACCTGAGGGCATCTCGACCGTAACGGCATCTCTCTCCAAGAGCCCCTTCAGATCCTGAAAAACGCCGTCCCGGTGACCAAAAAGAATGGTGGCGCCGTCATCTCCGGGCAGGCTGGCGCCTTCAAACAGCCCCGCGCCCTGGGCCAATATATCGTCCCCGGTGCCCCGCAAAAAGGGTATCCGCTCTCCGGTCTTTTCTATCACCAGTATTCCGATCATATCTTTGGGAAGGCTCTTTTCATCCTCCCCACTACGGGTATCCGGCGAAGGTGAGTCAGATAAATCAGCCGATAGAGACGGGTCGGCATCAGGCGTTTCGGATTGCTGATACTGATCCCACCGATCGAGATTGGCCTCGACCCTGTGGGCGTTGTGAAACAGCGTCACACCGGAATAGATCAACAGTGCCGCGGCAAACAGAATGCTGACGCCAAAGAAAACCCGAAACGCTTTTCTCACAAGTCCCGCCTTATCCACAGCATCAAAAAAGCCGGACAAAATGTCCGGTTTTTCGGTCCAAAAAAGAACTGTTTTTTCGCCACAAAAGCAAAACAGCTAGACGCGCTCAAATATAAGCTGGCTGGTGTCGAATACGAAGTCACAACAATAGCCCCCAATAATAGCAAACGTTCCCCGTAAAATCTTATCATTTGGGTGAGGCAGCGTCAAGATGGCGATGGGAAATGAATGTAAGAAAGCCCGGATAATGCGCCCCATTATCCGGGTTTTTTGGCATTCATGACGAAAAATGTGCCCGGATCACTCAATCAATAGATTCTTCCCTAAATCTGCACTTGAACAGATAGACCCGATCAAAGTCGCCCAGTCTATCCGGAACTTCCATATAAAAGCCCGGAAGCTGCAGCGCCTCATTCTGATCATCTCCAGCGTGGGCATATACAAACAAGGCTATTTCCGCATCAGGCTCGATCTCTGTTTGTCTCGAATACTGGCTTTGGCTGGAATAATTGTCACTCGCCGTATATGTGATGCCGCTGCCCCTATAGGAGGTCCCATGGGCCACAGCCATATTCAATTCTTTATCATCAATGGTAATGGCGATCTTTCCGCCCCCATCGATCTCTGCTGTACGCTCTAAATGGGTATAGATAAATTGCCCTTTTTCATATTCCTCGCACCAAAATGTGACGGAACCAATATCGTCATCAACCGAGAAATTAAATAACTGGATGATATCGTCCATGCATACGAGGCGAAGCAGTTCTTCTTCTGAATCCGTGAATTGATAGGGGGCTATAACGTTTGTCTTCTGTAAATCGCCACTTGGTTCGGCGGTCTCGTGATCCTGGTCAGGCGGCTGGCGGCAAGACGCAAGCAACAAAAGCGCGGCCATGCAAATAGCGGTACAGGCTCTTTTGATACGCAAAACATACCCTCCTGATTCTATAAAAAAATCATTGATTTACCATATAATAGTATCCCTTTTGTCCGGGATATGCAAACCGGCGGCGCGCGCCGATATGTCCGCTGGTGGAAATCGAAGAACTGATCGGCGCCCGGCGCTATCCCATGAATCTGCGCATGGCTGCGACGGAATCGGCGCTGATCACATGCTCGATGGCGCAGGCGTCTCCATCGGCGGTGGCGGGATCCACCTGGAGTATCTCGATGAGGAACCGGCGGATGATGTGATGCTTCTCAGACGTGGCTTTGGCAAGCCGGCGGCCTGCGGGGGTGAGATGGATCTCCCTGTATTTTTCATTGATGATAAGGCCTCTTTTTGCCAGGGTCGCCATGGCGCTGTTGGTGCTCGCCTTGGTGACGCCCAACCGCTCCGCGATATCCGACACCCGGGCGCCGTCCCCCTCCAGGGACAGCTCATAGATCGCCTCCAGGTAATTCTCCATGGTAAACGTAAGGTCCGACATCCGTATCCTCCCCGGCCAGTCCATGGGGCGCAGTCCGCTCCCCTAGGCTGATGCCATACTGTGTATACGCCTATTATACCCCGGGGGCAGGGCAAAATAAAGTGAAGGTGGCAGGCATCCATATGAGAGGGAAGACATCCTAAAAAATCGCAAATGACGCTTTCGCTTATGATTTACGCCTTTTTATCCCGCCTCCTGCCGCATACGAAAACCGGCAGCCCCAGCAGTACACCGGCGCTGATCAGATGATAGGCCGTCTTGAGCCGCCCTTCTCCACGCCAGATTGCTTCCATATAGGCGGGCGGGGACACGCCGGGCCTCTCAGCGGGATCAAAGATCCGCCGGAACAAATCACGCAGGCCGCTGAATTCAAAAAAATCATCAGGGGTCTCTAGATACCCGAGATGCGCGGCCAGCACATCCAGCGCTTTCTTGCTGAATACCAAAACAAGCAATACGAAAACCACCCCGGCGGCAGTCCATAGGATGATCTGGGGCAGCATATCCCGGATGTACGTATCGCGGCTCTTGTCCGCAAGAACCCTGTATCTCCCAAACGCGAATCGCCAGATACGCGGTAATGCCAGACAGAAGAGAAGAGCCGCCAGGCCAAATACATAGAGAAAAAACACGAAATAGATGCGGTGTCTGGATGCCGTCGCGTCATAGACCGTATACCCCAGGGCATAGGCGTCCATCGCGGCGGTTAAGCGATCTCGCACGATCCAGCGCGTCCCCTCGTCAACCGCCTTTGACAGGCCCAATAGTTTGACCGGGGTATCGACCATGGGTGCGCCCCAGACGTAGAGGGCTTTCTGTCCGTCCGTATCGGCGCAAACCGCCGTAATCTCATAGCGCACGCCCCCATAGTCCAACGTGTCCCCGATACACCTGTGATGGGCGAACAGGTCAAAGGCGAGGGACTCGCTCACCATCACCTGAGGCCTGTGGAGATACGCCTCGGGCAGATGTCCCCGCAGATTAGTAACGGGATAGATCGTGAAGAATTCCGCGTCGATGAGATACGCACGCGCATCCATTGCGTACCGGTCCCCCTTTTGCAGATACACATTGTCCCGGATCCCCGCGCAGGACAGGGGCTCATACTCCATAAGCCCGGTGGTGTAGACATCCGGATAGGAGGCCGCGCAGCCCCACAGTGACAGTGTATCGCCGCCCTTTGATACGGTGATGAGTCCGGCGCCGGCAAACACGATTCCCGCGACGATGAAGATTACCGCGATGATGGAAATGGTCCGTTCCGCTTTATTCTCCATATTCCATGACCCGCTCCCCGTCCTGTATCTCCTTGTTCCAGTGATTGAGTACGTGCTCCCCATGATCCAGCATCAGCATCCCGATACCGGTATATCTGCTGCCTTCGGCCACCACGGCTACCTCGGTCTTGTAGGCCTTGTATCGCTCTCCCCAGAAGTCCTTTTCCTTCCTGGCGACATATACATACGTCGTATCACCCTCCTCAAAGACCGCGCTGGAAGGCAGGGCGTAGTCACAGGGGATGGGCGCGGTATCGGATAACACCGTCACCTCTTCATCGAGATAGCCCAGCGGACTGTCATTCTCTCTGAGCAGTCTGTCTTTGGGTATGATGTACAGGGTCTTTTGCCCCGTGTCCCCATCTTCATCGACGGATACATAGTCACACATATAGTACTCGCCCCGGTACTGGCATTGGAACAAATGGGTGCTATTGTACACAGTCGGATCGCTCCGGGTCACATCTGCGGCTATCCCCAGCTCCCCGGCGGCGGATATGGTATAGAGGGGATGTTCTCCCGTGTAAATCTGGCCCTCCCGCCCGGACACCTCGAGAATAACGCCGTCATAGGGGGCCACACAGGTGGAGAGGGCCTCTATCATGGCGTCGTACTCGCTGATATCCTCTGCCGCCGCATCGATATCATCCAATAGATCGTACCAACTGAATATGAGATCGTAGTCCTGGTCCTGATCCTGGGCCAATAGATCATGGATCTGAGCCTCCATAGCGGCCTTGCGCTCCTGTATCACAGGATAGCTCGGATGGCTCTGATTGAGCGTCAGCAGCGTCTTCTCCGCCTCCAGGTAATCGAAAATCAACTGGACGGCTGGGGAATCCAGGTCCACATCCTCTTCGATGAGGGTGTCATACAGGGTAATCTTTTGCTGCAGCAGGACATCGAGCTGTGCCTCCAGGGCTTGCTGCTGGGACGGGTGTTCCTTGATCTCGTCCACCATGGCGTCTATCTCATTGTGCAGGTTGTACCACTGAAACACCAATTGGTACTCGCCGCCCG
>ENA-ORCX01000241-ORCX01000241.1-marine-metagenome-genome-assembly--contig:-NODE-241-length-33629-cov-3.188066_pt1 | contig 33629 bp, 30 predicted proteins | sample MGYA00248630_ERZ508518 | MGnify/ENA primary metagenome ERZ508518 (study PRJEB26188, sample SAMN06268768) | marine metagenome | isolation source: Bioluminescent Bay, La Paraguera, Puerto Rico | place...
ATTATTGGTATGGCTTTGGCAGAAGGTCTTGGTTTGATCGCTCTCTTCCTTTAATCGCATACGGTTGCGTGGCTGTAAAACAGCCACGCAGCGTTAATATTCATAAACCACCATGTTAGATACTTTTCACATTCTGGCATCTGCAACGGCTGAGCAATCAGGAGTTGTCAGTGATATGGTCAATAACTTTGGCATTAATTGGAAAATTCTCTTGGTTCAAGGGCTGAATTTTGCGGTTCTAATGGCACTTTTATACAAGTTTGCCTTTAAACCGGTTCTTTCCACCATTGAAGAACGCCAGAATAAAATTTCCAGTGGCTTGAAATATGCCGAAAAGATGGAGAAGAAGTTGGATGAAGCTGAACTGAAGCAAACAGAGATGCTTCATGAAGCATCATTAAGATCCCAGGAAATCATCCAGGAAGCCCGTGATCAGGCTAAAGCTCTTCTCGATAAAGAAACTCAGGCAGCAACAACCAAGGTAGAACAAATGCTGGAAAAAGGCCGCCTGGCAACAGAGCAGGAACGTCAAAAAATTCTCGACGAAGCTCGTCAGGAAATTGCCCGCCTCGTTGTTATGACGTCCTCCAAGGTATTGAGCACCGAATTGAGTGATGCTCAAAAGACAGCTTTCAACGAAGCTGCAGCCAAAGAACTTTCATCCGTTAACTGATTACCATGAGCGGAACAGACGCAAAATTGCATAAAATGGCCGAAATGCTGGCCGAATATGCTGCACAGGAAGGTGAATCCTGTGTAGCGGAAGTAGTAGAGGCGCTTAAAAAACTAATGGAGCCTCTCAGTCACGGCCAACGCCAGGAGTTCTTCCGGGCATTTCGCCGGCGATTGCGTCTGAAGCTTAAACAGTATCAGCTCAATATTGAATACGCTGGTGAGCTCAGTGATGCCCATACTAAAGATTTGGTGCAAAAATACAGTGAGAAAGTCGGCCATGATTTAACCCCTGTAATTACTGAAAATCCTGATCTCATCAGCGGCATTCGTTTGCAGGTGGGAGATAATGTTTATGAAGCCTCTCTGGCTGAACGTCTGCGCCGCTTATCCGCGCGTGTTTAATTCACTTTAAGAACTCTATTTATTAACCTGATTTCCTAATGAGCTCGATTCTCGAACAAATTGAAAAAGAAATTTCCTCTCTGACGACGGAAACTAAAAAGACAAACACTGGTACTATCCGCAGAATTGCTGACGGTGTGGCTCACATCGAAGGCTTGTCCGAGGCAATGTCCAGCGAAATGATTGAATTTCCTGGTGGACTCTATGGTATTGCTCTCAATTTGGAAGAGGACGAAGTCGGTTGCGTTATCATGGGGGATGTCTCTGGTCTTAAGGAAGGTGATGAGTGTAAAACAACGGGCCGTTTGCTTTCTGTTCCAGTTGGTAAGGGACTTTTGGGACGCGTTGTTGATGTCATTGGGCAACCGGTTGACGGCAAAGGGGCAATTGAGTCTGAAGAATTTTATCCGGTAGAGCGTATTGCTCCTGGTATTATCCCTCGTAAGTCTGTGGATCAGCCTGTTCAAACGGGTATTATGCCGATTGATGCTATGATTCCTATTGGTCGTGGTCAGCGTGAGCTGATTATTGGTGACCGTCAGACTGGTAAGACAACGATTGCAATCGATACGATTATTGCTCAGGCAAAACTCAATCGTGAAGGGCTAGCTTCTGGCGATGAGAGTTTCCGACCACTTTATTCCATTTATGTAGCTATTGGTCAGAAGAATTCCAATATTGCTCGTATTCTTAAGACTTTGGAAAAGAACGATGCTTTGGAATATACCATCATCGTTGCTGCTCCTGCTGCAGATAACCCAACAAACCAATATATATCACCTTATTCCGGCTGTGCAATGGGTGAATGGTTTATGGAAAACGGCATGGATGCGCTCATCATTTATGATGATCTTTCCAAGCATGCTGTAGCATATCGCCACATTTCATTGATTTTGAAACGTCCATCAGGTCGTGAAGCTTATCCAGGTGATGTGTTCTATCTGCACAGTCGCCTTTTAGAACGTGCTGCCCGTCTAAATGAAGATCATGGCGGTGGTTCGTTGACGGCCTTGCCGATAATTGAAACACAGGCAGGTGACTTATCTGCATACATTCCAACGAATGTTATTTCTATTACTGATGGTCAGGTCTTTTTAGAAACAGATCTCTTTAACCAAGGGGTTCGACCCGCTATCTCGGTTGGGCTGTCTGTTTCTCGTGTAGGTTCTTCTGCACAGATTAAGGCACTGAAACAAGTTGCAGGTAGTATTAAGTTGCAACTGGCTCAATACCGTGAATTGGCAGCATTTGCTCAATTTGGTTCTGACTTGGATGCCCGAACAAAAGCAACACTTGATCGTGGCGCTCGTCTTGTTGAACTCTTTAAACAACCTGCGGCCAGTCCTAAACCAGTAACGATTCAGGTGGTTATTCTCTGGGCGGCAAACAAAGGATATTTCGACGATATTGAAGTTGGAAATATTGTTGATGCTTCCGCAAAACTTTCTGACTACATGACAGCTCAAAAAGTAGCTGTTTTGGATAAGATTGCTGACCAAAAGAAATTGGATGAGACTCTTGAATCCGAAATAATGGAAGCTGTCGAACAATGGAAGGCCGGCTACCAAGCTTAAATAAGCCATGTCAAACCTAAGAGACATTCAAAGGCGTATCCGCTCCGTTAAAAACACGGGCAAGATAACCAAGGCGATGCAACTTGTGGCGGCTTCCAAGATGAAGAAAGCCCAAGATTTTGCCATCATGAGCCGCCCATATGCGCAGTTGATGGCCGAGATTGTTTCTGGATTGATGAGCCATTTGAGTGAAGTTGATCTAGAAGCCTTTGAATCCCCATTTTTTGAGAAGCGTGAAGTTAAAAAACGTGGGATTCTAGTATTCTCTACAGACAAAGGTCTTTGTGGTTCACTGAATGCAAATCTTTTTCGTAAGCTTTCAGAATTGGATCGTGATACAGCTCGATTCATTACTATTGGTCGTAGGGTCAAGCAGTATGTGAGTCGTACCAATCGTGATCTTATGGCAGATTTTCCTGTGAGCGACAAAGCCGCTTACAGTGAACTCAAACCGATTATTTCGTTTCTTTTACAGGCCTATTTAGATGGTGAAATTGATACAATTGAGATCCTTTATACTCAATTTATTAACAACCTTAGGCAGGAAGTTGAATTGGTAAGCCTTGTTCCATTGGAAGGGATGAAAGAGCTTATTGATGCTATTTGTATTGTAAAAGATTACACTGAAAAAGCTCCGCAGGAAAGTGATGAACGAGAAGTTCACTTTGAGCCATCACCAAAGGCTATCATGGATGCCATGATTCCTGTATTTATCCGTCGCCAGGTTTATCACAAGATGCTTGAAGCTAAGGCTTCTGAGCATAGTGCACGTATGGTTGCCATGAAAACGGCAACCGATAACGCGGCCGAACTTGGCGACTCTCTCACCCTTAAATTTAATAAAGCTCGTCAGGCTGCCATTACTCAGGAAATTCAGGAAATTTCCTCTGCGGCCTCGAGTTAGATCCCCATTTTTAAATCAAAATAAAAGAAGCAGCTTCCATGAGCGAGACGAACAAAGGTATAATCCGTGAAGTTATCGGCGCCGTAGTTGACGTGAAATTCGATGTCGACAAAATCCCTGAGATTTATCAGGCGCTGGAAGTGAACTACTCTGTGGACGGCAAAGACCACAAATTGGTTCTCGAAGTACAACAGCACTTGGGCGAAGGTCTTGTGCGAGCCGTAGCTATGAGTGGCTCTGAAGGGCTTGTGCGTGGCATGGAAGTCATCGATACCGGGGCTCCTATTACTGTTCCAGTAGGCGATGGTGTGCTTGGTCGTATTTTCAATGTTACTGGTGATTGTGTGGACGAACGTCCAGAACCAGTTAAATACGAAAAACGCTATCCGATTCACCGTCAGCCACCAAGTCTTGTGGATCAAAGCACAGAAACCGAGATCCTCGAAACTGGTATTAAAGTAATCGACTTGATTTGCCCATTTATGAAAGGTGGTAAAGTCGGTGCATTTGGTGGTGCTGGTGTAGGTAAAACTGTTGTTATCATGGAATTGATCAACAATATTGCTAAGGCACACGGTGGCTATTCTGTTTTCTGTGGAGTAGGGGAACGTTCCCGCGAAGGGAATGACCTTTACTGGGAAATGTCTGAATCTGGTGTTATTGATCAGAAAAATCTTGATAACTCCAAGGTAGCATTATGTTACGGACAAATGAATGAACCTCCCGGTGCTCGTATGCGTGTAGCTCTTTCCGGGCTTGCTATGGCTGAATTTTTCCGTGATGAGCAAAACCAGGATGTACTACTCTTTGTTGACAATATTTTCCGTTTTTCTCAGGCAGGTTCTGAAGTATCCGCTCTGTTGGGTCGTAGTCCATCTGCGGTAGGTTATCAGCCTACACTGGCTCAGGAAATGGGTATTTTGCAGGAACGTATTACATCCACCAAGAAGGGATCAATTACGTCCTTCCAGGCGGTGTATGTGCCTGCTGATGACTTAACTGACCCGGCTCCGGCCACCCCTTTTGCCCACTTGGACTCCACCATTGTATTGGAACGCCGTATTTCTGAATTAGGAATTTATCCAGCGGTAGATCCTTTGGCTTCTACTTCCACAGCGCTTGATCCGGAAATCGTAGGTGAAGAACATTTCCATGTCGCTCGTGGTGTGCAGAATGTATTGCAACGTTATAATGACTTGCAGGATATCATTGCTATTCTTGGTTTGGATGAGTTGAGCCCAGAAGACAAATTGACTGTTTATCGCGCTCGTAAAATTCAAAAGTTCCTATCTCAACCACTGCACGTTGCTGAAGTCTTCAATGGTATTCCTGGTGTTTACGTTAAGGCAGAGGAAACGGTTCGTGGATTTAAAATGATCCTTGATGGTGAGCTCGACCACGTGAATGAAAATGACTTCTACAACAAGGGCACGATTGAAGATGTTCTTGCTGCTCATGAAGTCAGCCAAAAGGCAGAAGCTTAATTCTTTTAAACAGCATCTGCATCCATCAGTGGATGCAGGTGCATATATTGGAACAATTCTATGGCACTCTTGCTTGAAATCGTAACTCCTCAAAAGAAAGTCTATAGCGAAAGCGTAGATAGCGTGGTGCTACCTACCGAAGAAGGACAAATTGATGTGCTTCCCGGCCATATCCCTCTTATGGGGTTGATCGAACCCGGAGAGCTAATTGTTATGCGAGGTGGTAAGGAAGAAGCTCTTGCCGTTTCCAGTGGATTTGTTCAGGTACAGGGAGATAAAATCAGTGTTCTTGCTGAAGAAGCAATTCATGTATCGGATGTAGAAATTTACGCCATTGACGAAGCTCGACAGCGTGCAGAGGAAGCACTGCAAGAAGCCATGGAATCTGGCGAAGATGCAGAGTTGCTCGAAGAACTGGAAACCAAAGCCCGTTACGCAGTCGCTCAAAAAATCATTTCTGAGCGTCGCAAAGGATAGTTCCTTTCTTTTTTTGATTTTAAGAACAGTCATCTCTATATGAGGTGACTGTTCTATTATTTACACATAGAGAATGAGCAAAAAAGAGCGAATTTCATAAAAGAAAAACTAATCTTGATATTTGGCATCGCTAGTGCTATATAAGATTCGTAAACAAAAAAGTTAGTCAATATCTTGACAAGCGGTAGTTTTAATAGATATTGCACCAACAAACACTAGTTCTTTCCCATATAATTTATACGGATTCGGGGCGTTAGTTTTTCAATGAAGCAATGCAGCTTCGTTTAAATAAGGAATAGATATGAACACTAAAACTGTTCTCAGACCCGAAAAGAATAAGAGCACTCGCCGTAGCCGTAAGACCACTGGTCTTTCCGCTCGTCTCGCCGCTCGTGGTGGTTTTCGCCCAACGCGTGTAGATGTATTCGGTACAGTTACAGCTCACTTCTAAATCAGAAAATAACTGGGTGGAGTTCGTAAGAGCTCCACCTTTTTTTGTGTTTTGCTAACAAGTGCTATTGTCTTGTAAGTATTCGTTTAGGCAAATATTATTGCCATATCGTTAAATAACATTAATGATTTAACAAAGATTAGTTAGTGAACACGATATGCAAAAGGTTTACATCATAGAAGATGAGGTTCTCTTGAGAGACCTTATTATCGACCTCATGAAATCCAACAAAGATCTGGAGATTATTGGATCTTCGGGAGATGGACGTGAAGGATATGAGGGTTGCATGAAGTTAAAACCGCATATGGTGATACTTGATGTAAGACTTCCGAGTTTAAATGGAATTGAGGTTGCTCAGCGTTTAAAAAACGAATTCCCATGGCTCAAAATATTGGTTTTCTCTGGAGCTTTTAATCTTGGAATTATCAAGCGTGTATTGATGACCAAGGTTAATGGAATTATTGAAAAATCTGCTGGATTGGCAGAAATGGAAAAAGCAATCAAAGCTGTTGCTGCAGGGCAGAGTTATTATGGGCCTACGATTGTTAACAAAATGCCGGAATTGCTTATGTCTACAGATTCAGATCAAAGTTTGGAATCGTTGACACCACGTGAGCGTGAAATTCTTCAATTGATCGCGGAAGGGCATACCACAAAAGAGATTGCAGACAAGTTGGGCATTAGTGCTCGTACCGCAGATGTTCACCGGACTCACATCATGCAAAAACTAGATGTACATAATGTTGCGGGTCTCACACGTATTGCTGTATCATATGGATTAGTCCATATCCCGGATTCACTATAAAAGAAAGCTATTTAGCTTAAGTTTGAGCCTCTAGCGTCGATATTTTCGATTGTACAAATGAAGGTAACTGCATTTCATCTAGTTAATAAGATTGAGGAGGCATCTCAGTCCTATTTTTCCAATTCTATGATTTTTAGTAGTCAGAAGATTGGGACAAGTCGTCTAGTGAATTTTCGCAGCGAACAAGCAGGCCTTAAATTTTATATCGATAATGGTTCTGAAGATGAAAACATTGAGATGGGAACCATTGCTATCGAAACCATTCAGGAAAAAGAAGATAAGATAGCTTTTCAATGCAGTTATGAAGTGCAGCCAACAGGCGCGAGGGAGGACTTTTTTGTACTCTTGCCGTCTGATCGTGAAGCTTATGCACAATATATGGAGTTTATAGATCGGTTGAAAAAGCACTGGGAAAAGCAGCCGCAGTATTACCTCCCTGCAATGGATGCGAATAGTTCCATTGAAGAAGAATCATCTCAAAATCTTCCTGAAATGGATGATGAATACGAAGGTCTTACTCCAGAAGAAATTGAAGCTGTAACAGGAGTTAGGCCAGGAGCACCTTCCAGTGATTCCAGTGCAGAAGATGCCATTTCTGCTGAAGAATTAGCGGCACTTACGGGAGCAGGAGAGGAAGAAACCTCATCTAATGATGATAATATGAGTATGGAAGATCTGGAATCTCTCATAGCATCATCTCCGGAAGAAGATGAAGCTACTCCAGACGAATCTGTAAAGTCTGAACCCGAAGAAGAACTCTCTGAAGACGATATTGCGGCAATGTTGGGGGGAGATGACAGTTCTGCTTCCGAAGAAGAACCCGCAAATATGGCTGAAACGTCTCCTTCAACAGAAGTTGCAGAAACAGAATCATCCTCTACGAAAAAAACTGAATCAACTCAGGAAGAAGGCGAATTGGAAATGTCGGCAGAAGATATCTGGAAGCAAATTTCTGGTGGTCAACCAATGCAGTAGGTGAAAATCCAATAAGGGATTTACTAATTGCAACTTGGGATAAAACGGACAAGATAAAAACTGATACTTGTCGTTGCATGAATTTCACCTCCAAAATAAAGCAAAGCTATTCTGCTTTGGATAAAATCCAACAATTTGCCTGTCATCTAGACGGCTCAGGAAGAGTCATATGGGCAAATAAGAAGTTATGTGAATATCTCAAACAATTTGAGGTTAGCTTGGAAGGACTCCCTTTTGTTGAAATTCTCAGCAAAGCGTCAAAGTTAAGCGATGAAGATATCCAAATATTTTATGAAGAACTAAAATGTTGTCAGGGAGAAGAACTTATTCGTAACAAAAACGGATTTTTTCGCCTTTCCAAGAGTCGGTGGTATGCACGTCCCTTTTTGGGGGATATTGAAGATACTACCTCGCTATGGTTAGGATGGGATGATGATGATGATTCTAATACCCTGGAGAAGATTCTTCAACGTCGATCCAGAATATCTGATCTAACTCAAGAGAGTATTTTGATAACGGACAATAAAGGCGTTATTGAATATGTTAATCCTTCTTTTTGTAGAATCAGTGGGTATGGATTAGGTGAAGTCATTGGAATTACCCCTGCAAGTTTGATTAACCTACCAGAGGACGTGAGCGAGATGCAAAAAGCGTTTGAAGGTTTTCAGCAAGGGAAAAACTGGGAAGGCTTTATATATCTCCGCAAAAAAAACGGTGATGCGTTAGCTCTTAATATTAGGGTATGCCCAATATTCACATCTGACAAAAAAGAGGTAGAACAATATATAACCTTTGCAACAGATATTAGTCGTGAACGTAGTCTCGAAAAGCAAATCCGCGAATTACAACGAATTGAATCATTAGGGACACTTGCGGCTGGAGTTGCACATCGTTTCAATAATATTCTCGCATCGGTTATAGGCCATACCGAGCTTCTTGCTATGGTTCGACCGGATGATACAGAAGTTGGAAAACGTACGGGTAAAGTGATTGAAGCTGCTATTCGCGGGCGAGATATTATTGCCCAACTAAGTCAGTTTTCGCAGCAGCAGGAACCACAAACTCGTCCGGTGGATTTAGCTTATTTGGTAAGGCATGCCAGTAATTTTATTAACACAGTTACTACACGACAGGTAAATCTGGAGACTTCTATCCCGGAAGATGGTCCCAAAGTAATGGCTAATACAGATGATCTACATCAGGTATTAATTAATCTGTTTACCAATGCGGTTGCTGCGTTACCTGAAGAAAATGGTCGAATTGAAGTTAGCCTTACAGAATCAGAGTATTTATTTGGTAAAGGGGAATATGACGAGCCAGTTCCCGCAGCATTAATCCAAGTGGCTGATAATGGAAGTGGTATTCCAGAAAAAATCCAGCATCGTATTTTTGAACCCTTCTTTACGACGAGAAGCATGGCGGAGTCTTCAGGAATGGGGCTTTCTATTGTGCATGGAATTGTGCAAAATCATGGAGGCCGCATTTTGTGCGAATCACAGCCGGGAAAAACTATCTTTAAGATTTATTTGCCTATTTTCGAACCCAATCAAAAGGTTGAAAAACCTATCCAAAAGGATGCAACTATTTTCCTTATTGCTCCACAGGGGTTCCCCATCAAAAGTGGCCGACAATTGCTGGAAGCGATGCAATTCAACGTTCTTGCATGCTCTGAGGAAGCCACATTCAAACGAGTGCTAGCGAATTCTTGCAACAAGATTGATTTGGCAATCATGGATCTTGAGTTAAATGAAGATCCTCATTTAGAAAAATTGGAAAGATTGCGTGATAAATATCCTCAATTGCCTGTTATTCTTATGGTAGATATGGCAGAAGCCGTCGATTTTCTAAGGGTCTCAGAGCTAAATGTTAGCACTGTTTTACATAAGCCATGCCCCCTGGATAAGATGAGGCAAGCAATTCGAAAGACAATTTGCTCTTAACCTCTGTGTTGAAGACCGCCTGACTCAGGATGTTGCTTAGAAATGCTTTCGTATAGCCCTGTACTTCTTAAATTGGGCAGTGCATTTCTCGTCATGGTTTTAGGCATAGATGCTTTTAACAGAAGCTGCTCGTTTTCCCTGTCCAAGAGAAAAATTTTCATTAGTTTCTTCTGACCTGCTTGAATTAGTTCCTGAATTTTGGGACCTAATTGTGGCTGAGATTCCCGAATAATTTTCAATGCGTCAACGGATTCTGTTAATTGAGGCAAAAGAGCTTTTTTGCGTTCTAAAAACACGCTTTCAGGGACTTGCCCTGTGCTTCTTAAAATGCGATTTTCCTCATTGAGAACTGTGTATACCTGATCACAAAGATCCAAATGATGTTGTATGACAGATTCAGGATTCATAAAAATTATTCTTGTTCTTCATCCTTATCATCCAATCCGATTTGGGATGGATTCAACAGGATGTTTAATCTCGCTTCAGTGTCTGTTAGCCAGTTTAAATGATCTAAGCGCCATTGTGCAAGTTCTCGGATAGACTTCAAGTTCTCATCAAGCTCCAAGGTTTTACCTTCCGGCAATTCCGGGTCTTTCAAGATATGCTTGTATGCTGTAATCGCTTTTGGGAACATGCGTAGGCGTTCAAAGCAAAGTCCAATTTGATAAACTACAGGCCACTGCCATGAAGGTTTATCACTCAGCTTTGCCATTGCCTGATATATTCTCAATGAGCTGACAAAGTCTCCCTGTTCATAAAACTCGTTAGCAAGTTGGTTTCCTGTTCTTTTTTTCCAGTACAACCATGCCGTGCGATTAGAGCCACTGTTTTTACTTTCAAAACGTAACAATTGCAGCGTTTCATTTACGGCTTCGCGTGGTTGTCCCAAGTTTTTATAAGCATTTGCCAGAATAAAGTGGCTTTCTGGTACCAACCCATGATTCGGGTACGTGTTAATAAATGATTTTAGGTTGGATATTACGACAGAGTAATTCTCTAAAAGATATTGAGCATAAGCAAATTTGAAGTCGACAAGCGCTCTATCTTCACTCGGTAAGTCTAAACGCTTTAAACGATTAAAGAATTTGGATGCCTCGTTGTAATCCCCCATCGAGTAGTAGGTATCAGCAATTTCCAATTGAGCTTTAAGCGATATAACTTTATACATATCAGCTTTTTTAGGATCAACTGACAAGGAACTGTTTAGCACCGAATAAAATTTAGCCAACGATTGATTGAACGCGCCCATTTCCCGATAGATAAATCCTAGACGCATATATACTTCAGGAATCAAAGCATCACCAGGGAACAATTCTGCATATTTTTCATATACAGCAGCAACCTTTGTTTTTACATTATGTCGTTCAAACATTGTCGCCATTTCGAGCATTACAGATTTACGCTTTTCATCTGAAATGTCTTGGCTAAGTAAATCGATATAGCGACTTTCGGCGGCAGAAGTGTCAAAAGGTTCCGAACTCTCTGCTTTGCCGGGAAGAGGTAGATCACCAAAAATACCTGTAGTACGATATTGCTCCCAGTTTGGGGCAAATTTTTGAATAAGTTCCGTACTTTCTGTTTCTTTGGTTGTTTGGGAATTCTCTTTATCTGTTCCTATATCAACCTGTTCCAAATTTGCATCTTTGTGTTCTACAACAACATGCTCCTGGCCTTTTTCATCTACTACATAAGTTGGTTTAGTTGTTTCTTTTTCAGTCTGTTCTTTTATTTCATTTGTATGATTCTCTGCATGTTCTTCTGCAGATGCATATACAGGTAGTAGTAGACTAATGGCCAAAGAGCTTTTGCCAAAAGACTTAAGCAATTCGGAATATGTGCGAAAGCGAATCATTCGGTTACTTCGTAATTGGCATTACTGCCTTGAGAATTTACAGGAGCTGGACCGTCTTCATACGGAACAACGAATTTAGTTCCTACAGTTATCTTATCGTCATCGTCTTGATCTTTTTCAAAGAACATAAGCACTTCGTTGGGATCTACAAGCTCCATATTCCCTTTATAGTCATTGGATAAGATTGTTTTTGGTGGAGCTTCTTTTTGGGGTTCATCAACCTTTACCTGTGGCTCGTTTTTCAAGTGCTTTATAACGAATTTATTTTGAGGAATTTTTCCTGGATCAATATTTTGTAGATGACGTTCATCAATCACTAATTCTCTGTCCTGGAATTGGTACGTAACGTTCTTATCTTTAGAGCTATCAGATGTTCCAGCGGCCATGGCTGCTGAATCTGCTGGAGTCGAATCTAAAATATCCTTTGGGGTTTGGGATATAACAGTTGGAGCTTCCAATTCCTCACTGGCAGATGTTTCCCTGATGAGATTATTGCGGTCAAAATCGGTTTTAACGGGTTCCTGTCGTATATCAGTTCCTCCCACACGTGGAATATAGGGGCTTCTTATGGGAAAATAGAGTTTGTTGCTGATATTGCGTTGTTTGAAGAAGCTTTTAGAATCTGTTTTGATAACAGCGCCCATGGTTTCACGCCGTTTAGCTTTGGGAAGTGCATTCGAATCTGTAACTGTTGTTAGCGCTTCGGGCTGAGGCGTTGCTACCTCTTTGGGGACTTCGGTTGTTTTCTTAACCGCTTTGTTGTCAGATGCTTTTTCTGTTGTTGGAGGCTTTTGCTTTTCTGCCTTCTGCCTTGCGGATACGAATTGTGCTTCAGCAGTCGAATGTAAACATAATAATGCGAGAACGAAGCATGCAATGCCTCGTCTGTTCTTTGAAAACAGACTGGAAAATAGCTTTTTCAAGATAATCGAATAATATATCGGATCGTTTTAGGAACACTTGAGGATCAATCTGATAAGATTATCTCCATTCGTGTTTCGGGTAGCGTCCTTTTAATTCATTTTTAATGTCAGGATAGCTTCCTTTCCAAAAAGTTCCGAGATTATTTGTTATCTGAACAGGTCGTCTATTGGGAGCTAATAACTCAATTGTTGCCTTAACCCGTTCACCGATGAGGATTTCGTCCGGGGCATCATAGAGCTGTTGAATTGTTGCGCTGACTGTTACGGAGTTATCTTGGTTATAGCGCAAACGAGAGCGATTTCCTTTGGGGAGAATATAATGTTCAGGGGCGCATAAATCCAACATCGGAAGCTGTTCAGGCGTGAGCCATTCTTCCAGATGGTCTTTTACTTCTCTGTTTTTAATTTCTTTATAGCTGTAAGCACCGTAACAAATGTTTTCCAGTATTATTAAACGATCTTCTTGATTGATAGGTTCGATTTCATATTCGGGGAAGTGTTGGGCAACAAAATTAACCCGTTGAATCCATCGTTCAGTGGCTTCTGTCCAGTTTTTCAGGTGAAGCCTTCCGGTAGCTATTTCTTCAGCCAGAATTTTTGCTGCTTTATCAGATGATGGTATATCTAATTCCCTCTCTTCCAAGACTAGATCTCTAAAGCATTTTTTGCGAAGGCTACGAACTTTTCTTTGATCTGCGTCCCATACCGTTTCTTGTATGTCTGAGAAGTCATCTGAAAAAATTTCTCGCAGCCAATCCTCTTCAATAGTTGTGTTTTGACCAAGGAAGACAACAACTTCTCCTCTTGCATTACGTTCCTCTATTTCGGAGGAAATAAATAAAGGATCTTTTACAACGCTCTCACGTCTACGCTCACCACGTCTATTATGAATCAGGCGACAACGTGTTGTTGTTGAGTCCATGCGCAGCGCAAGCTGATCTGAAAATCCTGTAAGCAGACATTTTCGAATGGCTGTTTCATCAGGATTTGTCTCCTTTTCAACTGCCAATCCGCGGGATTTAGCCAGTTGCAAAAATTGCTGCATCAAGTGAGCTGCCTGTCTTGCTGATTGACCGTGAATACCCCATTCTCGGCAAAATCCATGATTAAAGTTTCTGCTGGCTGCCAATTGCCAGGCACGCATATCCATATAAAAATCAGAGGGCGTGTCTTCATCTGCACCCAGTAGATCTTCTCGCTTCTCCCGTTGACGTTTATCATTTAAGCGTAACAAAATGCTCCTTCCCTGACTTAGGGCGGAAATTAACGCAACGGGTCGTAAGCAGTTTTGCTCTGCAGCTTCAATGAACATGCGGGCATAGCGTGGATGTAGAGGAAATGCCGCCATTTTTCTCCCTACTTCATTTAGTGAGCCGTCAGTTTTTAACGAGCCAAGGTCACGTAACAATTGCTCTGCCTTTTGAAGGCCTATTTCATCAGGAGCTTCAAACCAGGGGAATGTAGACAAATCTGCATAGCCCAATGCTTTGAGTGAGAGGAGTATTTCTGATAGATCCAGTCGTTTTACTTCCGGTAGTTCTTGTGAAGATCTTTGGCTATGTTCCCTTTCTCCCCAGAGTCGCAGGCAAACTCCTGGCGCTGTACGTCCGGCACGTCCACTGCGTTGTTGTGCACTTGCCTGACTTATTTGCCTCACAAGTATCGTATTAATTCCACGATGAGGATCAAAGGAGGGGATGCGTGCTAATCCGCTGTCAATTACCATGCGAATCCCATCAATGGTGAGAGATGTTTCGGCTACATTGGTGGCTACAATTATTTTACGTCTTTTTTGTGCTTCTAAAACGGTATCTTGCTGCTCGGCAGGCAGTTCACCGTGTAAGGCCATGACGGCACAACCTTTGGCTTCCGGTTGGTCTGAGAGAGCTTCTATGGTTTTACGAATCTCGTAAGCACCCGGCATAAAAATAAGACAATCACCATCATAGTTTTTGGCTAATTTGTTAAACTGTTTTGCTGCTCTTTCCCATACGGGAGGAGCTTCTCTTGGGGAACCTGACCCATTATAAAGGATTTCTACCGGGAATGTTCTGCCTTCTGATTGAAGGATTGAGCAGGGAGATAAAAACTCTTTTAGCGAGTTTGTTTCCAATGTCGCTGACATCACACCAATATAAAGATCTGGACGGTATTTGCGCTGCACCTCTATGGCCTGTGCCAGTGTAATATCTCCATATAAATGGCGTTCATGAAATTCATCAAATAAGATTGCGGAAACGCCAGTAAGCTTGGGGTCGTCTAATAGTCGCCTAAGTAAAATACCTTCTGTGACGAGTAGAATACGTGTGTTAGGGCCGTAATGTCTTTCAAAACGAACTTGATATCCAGTTTCTTCTCCCAAATGTCCATTACGTTCATAAGCAATTCGTTTGGCCAACATGCGGGCAGCAATACGACGTGGTTGTAGAACAATGATTTGTCCTTTGCCGATAAAGGGGCTATCAGCCAACATTTGTGGCACTTGAGTTGACTTACCCGACCCGGTAGGAGCTTGCAGAATAAAGCGTTTATGCTGCTTTAACTCGTTAATTAGCCGTGGACGAATGGCATGTATGGGTAAGTTTGATGGATCCATTATGTTGAGCATTTGAGCTATCCGCTTACGTGCAAGCAAAAACCGGACACTTGAAAAGTGTCCGGCCATTGCTACTGCTCATTAAACCTAACTGTGTTTTAACTCTATTAGAGACCCTCTTATAGTCTCTATGCTCTTGTATCTATGGATTAGTCTATTGTTATCTGTTTTGGAGCCAACTCAGCTCTATGAGAGAAACCGAGTCGGAGAACCCCATTTTCAAAATTTGCATTGATCTGTTCATGATCTATCTTGTTATTCAAGCGAAGCTTTAGGAGGTAGTTGCCTTTACAGCTTTCTGCACGAATCTGTTTCCAGGAATCTGGAACAGAGTCAGAGCGTTTTGCCTCAATAATAAGGGTTTCGTCTTCATAACGAAGGGTTACGTCCTCTTTGGCGGCACCGGGAAGGTAGATTTCAGCGCTATAGCCATCTTCTTTCTTATCTACACGGTACCACGGTTTGTAAGTATGTTCTTGTGTGCAAGTATTGGCTTCTGTCTGTTCGTTCTTAACGATGTCGTTCATGGTAAATTCCTTTTGGTTGTTTATGTATCTAACGCTTAATTATTGGATTTCGATCTGACGTGGTTTGCTTTCTTCTTTGCGAGGAAGGGTTAATGTCAGAACACCATTTTTCAATTCAGCCGAAATATTGTTTGTATCAATACTGTCATCTAGGGTGAAAGATCTGCTGTAGGAAACTTCTGCTTCTTCATCCGAGCCCTTACGTTTGGCTTTGATCGTCAGAACGGATTTTTCAATCTGTAAGTCGATTTGATCTTTGGTGAATCCGGGAAGTTCCGCTTTTAAGTAAAGATGATCTTCATCTTCATATACATCTACTGCGGGATTATAGAGGTTTGTATGGTTTACAGGTTCCTGCCAGAGATTTTGAAAGGCTTCATCAAAAAAGCGGTTAAAATTGCTGAATAAATTTGTATGTGGGTTTTCGTATCTGATTAGTTTCATTTTGAGTATCCAAGTTAGTTGTTAAAAAGTTATTTGTTGTATGCCCATATATATGCATCCCATATGCCAAAACCTGTTTGTTTTGTAAGTCTTTGATTTATAGTATTAAACGGAAAAATCTCATGTCTTGGGATTGGGACTCTTTGTCTCTTTTTGTGAGACGAGAAATTCTTCATATTAGAGGTGAGTCAAAATGGCGCTTTTGCTGCGTGGTTATTTTCAGATTAAGCAATCAAGGTTAAAATGTTGTGAGTATGTTCTTCTTGATTGAAAGGATTTTAGTTTTCTATAGAAAGAAACATTCAATTATCCCGGAGCTTTAGCCCCGAGATCCTTGCCCATAGGTATCTCATGGAATTATACAAAATTCTTTCTCCTCATCGGATTCTCTTGGATGTAGATGCAGCATCTAAAGATGAACTCTTTGATAAGTTATTGAACGTTGTAATGGATAAGCACTTTACGGATGCTTATCCGCTACATTCACGCGAGCGCTTGAAGAAAGCATTATTTGAACGTGAGACTCACAGGTGTACCGCCATAGGAGATGGAGTGGCGACTCCTCATGCTCGGTTGAAAAATTTCCCGGAGACAGTCGTTGCCTTAGCACGTTTGAAAAAACCGGTAAAGTGGGATGAAAATGAACCAAATATGCTTGTAGATACGGTGTGTATGGTTTTGGTAAATCGTGACGCTCCAAGTGCAACGCTTCGTATCTCAGCTCAATTGGCAAAGTTTTTCATTGAAGAAGCTAATCGACAGGTTTTTAAAGCAATTGATTCTCCTGAGCAGGTTATCGATCTTTTTAGCAAAGAGCACTTGGATTTTGATCAACCAATTTGTGCAAGAGAAATCATGCGTACTCCAATGGTTCATATCACGGAAGATATGCCATTACGCCGTGCCGCGACCATTATGATGCGTCACCGTTTGGATGCGGTCGCAGTTCTGGATGAAAATGATAATTTGGTAGGCGAGCTTTCTTGTGATGCTATGTTTAAGTCTGGATTACCGGATTTCTTCAATAAATTGAAAAGTGTTTCTTTTATCCGGGAATTTGATCCATTCGAAACCTATTTTGCAGAGGAATCCAAGAGCACGGCGGGGGATTTAATGTCTAAAGACTACTGTGCTATGAGTCCAGATGCGACAATTATGGAAATCGTATTTGCTCTTGGAGTGCGGAAATACCCTAAGATTTGGGTCGTTGAAGACGGCAAACGTATCGGAGTTATCGATCGAATTGGTTTGCTGCGTAATGTTGTTTTATAAGGTCAACGAAATCAGAAATAATCATTTTTAAAATTTACAGGAATCATGCTCACATCTGTCATAATATTCGCTGTAGCTTATATTTTTATAGCCTCAGAAAAGGTTGATAAAACAATCGTTGCCCTTTTAGGTGCGGCCGCGGTCATAGGATTTGGTCAAATTAGCTACGAAGACGCTCTTGCCAAAGTCGATTTGAACGTAATCTTTCTCCTTGTTGGGATGATGGTTATTGTCAACGTATTGGCATTAACGGGGGTTTTTGAATGGATCTCTATAAAGCTTGCCCAGAAAGCCAAGGGAAATGGATTGATCATATTGATCTCGTTTCTTGTAAGCACAGCGTTTCTATCAGCTTTTTTGGATAATGTTACTACCGTCATTTTGATGGCTCCGGTGACTATTCTTATATGTCAAATATTGGAATTACCAACCATTCCATTTCTCATTATGGAGGCGATTTTCTCCAATATTGGTGGAACGGCTACACTGGTTGGAGACCCTCCAAATATCCTTATCGGTTCTCAAACCCATTTAGGCTTCAATGACTTTTTAATCAACCTGGCTCCTGCTATTTTTATTATTATTGCGGTGCTTGTATTGGTAACGATGTTTGTTTTCCGGAAAAATACGAAAACCAGAGAAAACGCACGCCAGAGAGTCATGAGAGCCAAACCCGAGGCGGCTATTCTTGAGCCTGTTATGCTAAAACGTGCGTTGGCTGTTTTTGCTTTAACCCTGATAGGTTTTTTTGCGGGTCATCTTCTAGACTTGGAACCGGGAATTGTAGCTCTTGCTTCTGCCATGATTATGGTTTTGGTATGCCGCTGTTCCTTACATGATACGCTTGCCAAGGTGGAATGGAATACGATCCTGTTTTTTGTAGGCCTTTTTATGTTGATTGGAGCATTGGAAGAGAAAGGAGCGTTTGAGGCTTTAGGCAATCTTATGCTTAGTTTTACTCAAGGGAACCTGCTTCTGACTGTGATTACCATCCTATGGTTCAGTGCCCTGGTTTCTTCTATTGTGGATAACATCCCCTTGGTTATTTCCATGATTCCTTTGGTTCAAGCAATCGTTCCTGTTTTTGCTAAAAATATGGGAATTACGGATCACGAAATTGTCCGTATTACAATTTTAGAACCACTGCTTTGGGCTTTGGCATTAGGGGCTTGTTTAGGGGGGAATGGCTCTTTGATAGGGGCATCGGCCAATGTGGTTGTTTCCCAAGTAGCTTGCCGCAATGGTTATGAGATAAGCTTCATGCGATTCACTCGCTACGGTTTTGTTTATATGCTGATGAGTCTCGTTATGAGTACTATATACATTTACCTGCGCTATTTCTACTTCGCGTCCTAGTGGCGAAGTTTTACGGTGGTAGCCCCCCAATTGGCATCCAGTTGGAAGTGGGCTACCTCTGTATGTTTCTTTAGTTGTCCATGAACCAGTTCTCGGAGGGAGCCTGTCCCTTTTCCGTGAATGATTCGCAAATCTGTAATGCCCTTTTCGATACAAGCTTCAATATAATCTTTGAGAAGAGGCTTTACCTCTTTAGGACGGAAAGTATGCAAATCAAGGATGCCGTCGATGGGCATTTTTATGGGTTCATTTTCCATTGTTTGACCTTTTCTGAATTTGATCTATTGCCCACTTCGCATGTTCAGCCAATAACTCGTCGGAGGAAGCTGCGACCTTTTCCAAAACTGGAATTTTTCCTAGAGAGCCTTTATTTCCTAACACGATGCAACAGTTTCGTTTCCATGTGGTAAGGCCTACACGCTTAATCGCTGTTCCTGCAAAAACCTCGCGGAAGGTTTCATCGTCCCATTTCAGCATGGTGGTTAGATCAGGGTAGGGGCGGGTGTGAAATCGCGTTTCAGACGTTTTTTTTGCCCACTTGTTCCAAGGACAGACTGACAGGCAATCATCGCACCCGTATAAATGATCTCCGATGAGAGGTCTTATATCTAAAGGAATGGAGCCCTTGTGTTCAATCGTCAAATAGCTGATACATTTTCGCGGATCTAGTTCATATGGAGCGGTAATAGCTCCAGTTGGGCAGGCATCTATACAACGGCTGCAGTTTCCACAGCGATGCTTTATCGGGTTTGTTGGGTCAAATTCTAAGCTGGTTAGAATTACGCCGAGGACTGTGAAATTGCCTAATTTAGGATGAACTAGATTTGTGTGTTTTCCTATCCAACCAAGACCAGCCCTTTGTGCATGGTTTTTTTCCAAAATAGGCCCCGTATCTACATAAGGGCGGTTTATACCTCCCTGTTCCTGTAACCACGCGCAGATTTGCTTCAGCTTTTTGTAGAAAATCTTGTGATAATCTTTCCCTAACGCATAGCGTGCTATACGGCCTTCACGCTCAGGAGGTTCTTGATCGTAACTATGGAGAAAACAAATTATGCTTTTTGCTTTGGGGAGGATTTGCTGTGGATCGAGTCGTTTTTCCAGTCCATTGGCCATCCATTCCATTTCGCCATATTGAGCCTCAGACATCCATCTTTGTATATGTTCCTGATATTCTGGAGCCTGAATTGATGTAATGGCAAATGCATCAATCCCCAACCTCTTGGTATGGGCTTTTAGCTCTTGAATTTCGGGCTTATCTGGCATTTAGCCCTAACCTTGGTGAGTTCACCTATTTTTGCAACTTTTGCTTCAACTCCATGTAATGCTGACGTTCTTCCTTGTTAAACTTTTCTATGGCATAGCGCAGCGTTGTTCGGGGCATGGTGGGAGCATATTCATCAAGAAAATCACAAAGAACCTGTTTCTCCCGTTTTCCAACTTCACGGAGCATCCATCCCACTGCTTTATGCATGAGATCTTCTGTATTGAAGAGAAGTTTTTCTGCTAATTCCAATGTGTCAGCAAAATCGTGATTACGGATGAAAATCCATGTGCTGATTATGGCTATGCGTCTGTCCCAAAGCAGTTTACTTTCTGCCAGCTTATATAGAACATCACGGTCTTTTTCCTTTAGGTAGCTTCCTACAATTTGGTACGCTGATAAATCAACCAAATCCCAGTTGTTTATTCGATTGGTATGGTCCAAATAGGCTTCAAAAATACGTTTTTTACCTTCGTCATCTGTTTTGGGAAATTGGTGCACCCATATGAGGAGTGCACATAGGCGAGCTTCGTGAAACGGGCTTTGCAAGAGTTGCAAAACTTCTTCGTGAGAAGTTTCTTTCCATACGGTTTTTATGTATGCTCTTAAGTTTGGGTTTCGAATAGCCAGAAATTGATCCCCCTCGCCATATTCCCCGGGAGCGGTTTTAAAGAAACGTTGGCAATGGGCTACCTGATCAGGATTCCCCAGTTTTTTGAGATCAGAAATGATGGTTTCTGCAGTTGGCATTAGTTCTTCAGAGTTACAGGTTGTAATACGCGTTCTATCCATAGGTTTACTTGTTCTTCCAGCATCTCCATTGGTAATGCTCCATGCTTGAGTAAAACATCATGAAATGCTTTCAAGTCGAACTTATCTCCAAGAGCTGTTTTGGCTTTTTGGCGAAGTTCAAGTATCTTGATCATTCCAATCTTGTAGCTTACGGCCTGTGCCGGCATTACCAAATAACGTTGTACACTCTTACGACAAGATCCTTCCGAATTGGGGGTGTTCTCCATCATGTATTTTACCGCCTGATCAATAGACCACCGTTTATAATGTAGTCCCGTATCAATTACTAATCTGGTCGCTCGCAGAAGTTCTAGACTCAAGCGTCCGAAATCGGAATAAGGGTTTTCATAGCAGCCAAACTCTTTGGGTAGCTGCTCACAATAAAGAGCCCAACCCTCTGTGTAGGCATTGTTTCTATATAGTTTTCGGAAAAGAGGGAGCGTTTTTAGTTCTCTGGCAATAGAAAGTTGCATGTGGTGCCCGGGAATTCCTTCATGATAAAGGAGTGATTCCATTTCATGCATTGGCTGCGCCTGCATGCTATAGAGATTCAAATACAATGTTCCAGGACGGCTTCCATCTACGGCAGGACTTACATAAAACGCAGAGCCTGTAGATTTTTCCCGGTAAGATTCTACCTGTTTCACTTGTAAATCTGCTTTTGGAAATATGTTAAACATTTCCGGCAACAATTCCTTCATGTGATTGATGTAATTATTGGCAACCTCTAGACATTGCTGTCTGCCTGCATCACTATCTGGAAAGTAGAATTCAGGACCATCTCTCAGATACGTAAAAAACTCAGATAAAGAGCCTTCGAATCCTACCTTTTTCATAATTTGACGCATTTCACCTTGAATCCTCGTGACTTCTTTTAACCCGAGTTGATGGATTTCCTCAGGAGTCATCTTGGTGGTGGTTTCCCTGCGGAGCATAAACGCATAATAGGCATCACCATCAGGCAAAGCCCAAACACCATTGTTATCGGTGTATTTTACTGAATCTCGCTGCATTATTTCTATGATGCTTTCGTAGGCCGGAAGAAAATAGAAAATCAACGCATCTCGTAATTGTAGCTTTAGGCTTTCTTTGCGTTCGGCGGAGATATTTAAATCAAGAAGTGACTGAACAAAATGTAAGTATATAGGGTTGGTTTCTTCACTACTGTCAAAGGGGTAATCACTGGTAACTTCTTTGGCTGTTTGAATAATTTTGGAATATACCAAGTTTGGAGGGTGAATGCCTCTCCGAGAAGCTTCTTCGTAAAACTGAAGGTAGTTTTTCACCAAAGGTTGTACCTTTTTTACTCGTTCGATATAATCAAGGGCATCTTGCAGAGATTCAATCTTGTGGATATTTGTTAGTACATTGGCGATCTCACTCTGTGGTCCCCACATATGATTCCACTTAAATTCATAGTAACGCCAATGATAGGCTTCTATGTCTTCTTCTCCCTTTTCTAGGAAGAGTTTGTAGCTGATGAGTGGCTCTCCTGAAAGTTCCGCAGGGTCAATTTTATGAAGCTCCTGCATCGCCTCGCTGAGACATTGTATATTATAGAGATATTGACTTTCAGTTGGAGGGGTCCAGCTATCATTACCCTCCTTAAAACCTAAATACGACTGCCACTCAGGATCGGAAAGCAGGTTTTTTTGAGTATAATTGTTAATAATAGCATCGACCTGCTCATTGGCCGTATAGCTGATGGCTGCCTGTAGTGATGTAATACCGAAGAGGCATAAGGTAAAAATTTGTAATCGCATGGTTTTTAAGCGTTCTACCATAGTTAAAACTAACTACATATAAGAATTTAATGGCGGCATGTAAAAGATTCTTTCTTCGCAACTAACTAAAAAAGATATGCTTATAAGGCAATATAGTTAGAATAAAGAGCACATTTCTTTAACATTCCACATTTGACTTTACTGCTTGATTTAGCGATCTTGTAGGCAATCAACCTAGGTAAGGACGGCATGGACTTAGAAAAACAGTTGGGATTAGGCAACAAACCAAGCACTAAAAAATTGATTGAGTTTGTTAATATTAAATTGAAGTCTAAAGGACTTCCTATTTTCGGAAAGGAAGATGATTTTCCTGTCCTGCAAATGAGTGGTCCTATGCTCGACAATTTGCGTGAAAAAAATCGCTTGTTGAGAGATCATTTGCCCCCCTGTGATGAGCGTATTCAACGCTTTATCGATAGCTATCTTGAGGATGTGAAAGATGAAGGAATTGAAATTCCTCGTCTTCCAGGTGATAGCTTTATTCTGGAGCGTTATGGGGTTTCCAGAGTACTTTCTCTTCCCCCGGACAAAGATAGTTTTGTCAGTAGTGAAGTGGAAAGCTATCGTGTGAAACAAGGAGTTATACATAACCCGAAGCATGATCGTCGTACGACAAAGGGCTCTTTCCATATCGTTGAGGGGGGTATAACGATTCCGGCAGATAAGATTGCTGTGCCCAAGACAGTTTTTGCCCGTTTGCTCAAGGTGGCATTAAATCCGCCGTCTGAATTGGCACGCCTTCCATTTACATCTACTCAGGAAAAACAGGCAGAAACTTTTGTGTCTCTGTTGTTGCGTCCTGTTGTTGTTCCTGAGGTGCCTGGCTATTTGACTCAGCGTTCTCTTGAGGTTCGCTTTTTTGCTCCAGGCAGCTTGGTTTCCAATTTGGACTTTGTTGAAAGCATTTTTGGAAACGCAGGTGATCCATTTTTACCGGAAAACAATGCAGCATTGGATGTTGAGGGGTGGACTGGTCACAGCGGTTGTGTAATTCTTGCTCCGCAATTAATTACGTTGAAGAAGAAGGATTTGGGCTTGCCAAATGTAAAGGATGCAACAGAGCGTCAAAAACGTGATGGCATGTGCTGGGAATCTGAAGATGAGTTATACAACAACGGAAATGCCTTTAAAGTTACAGCTCGTGACCAGAGAGGTGTGGTTGTAACACTTGTTGCCGATAACTACTTTGGCTACTGTAAGAAAGAGGTTAAAACCCAGATCAGTTATTCCGCTAATTTATATGGATTGGCTGAAGAAGAGCATGCAGGTGGTGCCCTTGCATTCCCTGGTTATGATTTGGGTGAAGATATTTATACCCGTCACCTTCCGATTGAACAGTGTCATTCTTTTGAGGATACCATTGCTACGATGGGAGATCGCTTGGAGGTGAAACCAGAGGGATACGCAGTGGATAAGGTGTTTGATAACATCGTTTATTTGCCAAACGATGTGCATTTCAACATGCCGGAACAGCGTATTAGCTGGACAAACACGAATGATGAGAAAGTTCAGATTAAGCTTCTTGCAGGTAATACCTATATTTTGCCGTGTGGATACAAAATCGGTATGCATTTGCCTGGAACAGGACGTCGCTGGCGTTTGGTGGGCACGGTAGCTGAAGGAACCTTCTGTCACAAACCATGCACGGTTTCCGGTGGTGGTAAAAGTGAGATTTCCAAGTCTATTGCCGATGCTATTTTGCATAGCCCTATCTTTATCAATGACTTTAAAAAGGACTTTGACCTTGTTGAGGAAATTGTAAATCGTGATTATTCAGACCGTTACAGGGAAGATGCCAAGAAGAAACGCAGCAAAGGTTTACGGCCGCTCTTAAGCCCAAGGCGTTCTTTGGGATCTGTTATTAAGCTACTGACACCGAGCCCTGAATACGAAGATGAATATAATGCCTGGTTGCAGACTATTCCTTTCTACATCAAGGATTTGGTCTTCATGGTTAAGCGTTACTGGAAACCTGACTGGGGCGACAACTGGCGTGAACGTTTCTCTGTCGACTTTATTGACGGGTCAACGGGTCACGAGCTTAAACACCGTAATAACTACATTCGTAGTCACTACTTGCGTGTTGGCTTTACGGAAGAAGGCAATTGGAGAACTTTTGGGCTTCGTAAAGACTTTAATCCAGCTTCCAAAGTGCAGACAGAAGATGATATTTCCGCTTCTGTTGTTGTTCCGGAAAACAAGTTAAAAGATCTGAATCCGGTAATTAAGAAGCCTTCTTATAAGTTTGTCACTAATTGTGAGTGGCGTTTGTTCCAACGCCCTGATGAGGCCATTAATCGTGGTTATGATAAAACCACGGAGTCAGACTTTTCTGGAGAAAACGTTTTCTTCTCCAACTATGAACCGTTGGAGCATAAGAATGCAGAGGAGTTGGTCAGCAATGCGATTCAGTTCAGTAAATATACAGAACCGATGCAAAATGTTATTAAGGCCTTCTTGGAAGATAAGGAAAGCACTTACTTTGTCGCCAGTTCACATCCGCGTATTGTAAACGGTAGTCGCAGCAAGAATCCTCGTTACTTGCAGATTCGTCCAGATTACACACATAGTAGGGATACCTATCTTGCTGAGGTTGGAACACGCCTGAGCCGGAAGGTTGAAGTGGCAAAGCCACTTGTTAATCCGGTGACATCTGTTCTTGCAGGGCGTCGCAATAACCCACCTGACCGCGAAGCTGGAGTGAGTGCTCTTTGTCCGTATAACCCGGTGCATTATCAGGAACTTCCTGAGTTGTTTATGGATTTTGCGGCTAGTCTTACCGGGAAAAGCCCATCCACCACGGGTGCAGGTAGCGAAGGTGCTTTAACCAAGGGACCTTTCAATAACCTTCCTGCTATCATTGATTTGAATAACGCATTGGTATCCTATCTCTGTAGCAACGAAGCTTGTTTCAGTTCAGCAGCAGGATATGTTGGCCCTAAATACCGTGTAGATCATGATATCAGTCTTTTGGTTCCTGAGATGTGGAGTCGTATGACTCCTGAGGAACGCGATCCAAATTGGCTGATCGAGCACGAATACATGGAAAAAGTGGATGACTTTGACTATATGGGACGTAAGGTTCTTGCCAGTCGCTTAGGTTATCGCATCAACCGTAAATTTACCCGTGTGTTTATGGGACGTATTTTCTCCAACCCGGCTGCTGTGTTTAATGCAGAAATGCTGAAACCGGAAGAGCAAGATATGGAGGTCTTTGTTGAGGCCATTGATGCAATTGTTTCTACCCAAAAGAATGTGGCGAAGCTCTATTTTGAGGATGGAACAATTGAATTTGCCTGTCCTCCTCTGAAAGCTCTGCTTACCATTATGGCAGAGGGTACTTATGAAGGTAAGGATATCACCGATCCTGAGATCCGTGCTATGTTTACACGAGAAGCGATGTTTAGTAGCGACTGGTATCGTGAACGTTTAGTGACTCGCCAAACTGTGATCTGTAAGGAATTGGAAGAATCAATCGGTTATCTTGAGGAGTTTGTAGAAAGCTCCAAATTCAAAGAAGAGATTGAATCCATGAACATTGTAGGTCGGTTGGAAAATACAAAGGCTGACTTGGCATATCGCAGCAAGGCGGAATATGTGGATACTCTGGTAGGAACCATTGGAACCGATCCAGCAGTTCTCAAATCCTAATTTAAACAGAAAAAGGTTCAGCTTAATTGCTGAACCTTTTCTTTTAAATAGGAATGAATTGTAAGCTTAGGCTCGAGTTGCGTGCCAGATTTTGAGCACAGATTCGATCAATTCAGGAAATTCTGCTGTAGGAATTTGGTTTGGCCCGTCACTGATTGCTTGATCTGGGTTTGGATGTGTTTCGCAGAAGAGACCGTCCGCACCTGCTGCAACCGCGGCACGTGCCAGTGCGGGAACAAATTCACGCTGACCAGTTGTTTTGCCCCCACCGGCTCCGGGAAGCTGTACACTGTGGGTAGCATCCAGTATGGCCGGATGTCCATAGCCCTTGAGAATACCGAAATCGCGCATATCTACGACTAGATTTTGGTATCCAAAGGTAGTTCCACGAACGGTTTGCCAAATTTCAGCGGTTTCTACTTCCTCCAGTTTGTTAATGACAAACTGCATTTCCATTGGAGAGAGGAACTGCCCTTTTTTTACATTAACAATCTTGCCTGTTTCGGCGGCGGCCACCAAAAGATCCGTCTGACGGCAGAGAAATGCAGGGATTTGGATAACATCGCAAATTTCACCTACAGCCTCGGCCTGATTCGGTTCATGGATGTCAGTTACAACCGGGAAACCGTACTTCGCTTTGATCGCTTGCAAATATTGTAGGCCTTTTGCCAACCCGGGACCACGGGGACTATGAATAGACGTGCGGTTAGCTTTATCGAAAGAACCTTTGAAGATGATCTTCAGTTCAGGGAATCGGTTTTGCAGGTCTGTGAGCATTTCGGCAACTGCTTCGCAGACATTCATATTTTCTAAGGCACAAGGCCCCGCCATCAAAAGGAATTTATCGGGATCGTAGAATGACATAAGGTATTGGGATTATAAACGCCCTTCATCGGCGTCCAATAAATCAAAGAAAGTACAAATATCGTGACGGTTGGATACACCGTCTCGTTTTTTTGAATTTTCTAAAACCGGAGCATACTCATCGCGCCAGCCAAACTTACTCATATAGGCATTCCAAAGCTTTTTATCTATTTCAGTTGGAAGACCTCGAACACGCCAAATCCAGTTTACAGCAGAGTCATCATCCGCTCCGTGACGAACTTGTTCGTCGAGAGCTTTATAATCGAAACCTAGCATAGAGCTAAAAACGGCATCAAAACCACGACCATCTGTACGACCGCGCATGGCTTCGTATTCTTCCGGCAACTCTCCTTTGTGGGATAAGCGCATTTTGTCCAGAAGACGTGCTATGTAAACGACCCCTTGTATTTCCTCTCGGGGGCCACGTATCTTTGGAGTGTTCATAAATGGAATCTTTATAGTATGCTTTGCACGAGCGTGACTAAGCGTCACGTTGTGTAATTGCAGCTTTAATAAAGTCGCGGAAGAGTGGGTGAGCCTGCAGGGGCTTGCTCTGGAATTCCGGGTGGAACTGAGCCGCTACAAACCAAGGGTGTTCCGGGATTTCTACGATTTCCACGAGTTCACGCTTTGGATTGCGTCCACTGATTTTCAGACCTGCCTTTGTCAGAGCTTCTTCATATTCGTTGTTAAACTCATAACGATGACGGTGACGTTCGCGGATGATTTCATCCCCGTAGGCTTCGAGAGCCTTGCTGCCTTTTTCCAGACGGCACTCGTAACTGCCTAAACGCATGGTGGCTCCCTTATCCGTTACACCTTCCTGTTCCGGCATTAGATAGATAACAGGATCAGAGCAGTTTTCATCAAATTCCTGGCTGTTTGCGCCTGTAAGACCAGCAACGTTGCGGGCATACTCAATCGTGGCGATTTGCATCCCCAGGCAAAGGCCGAAATAAGGAATACCATTTTCACGGGCAATGCGGGCGGCATTGATTTTACCTTCAATACCGCGTCCACCGAAGCCTCCGGGAACGAGAATTCCATCCAATTTCTTGAGTTTTTCCAGCGCTTCAGGATCTTCTTCCAATGCTTCGGAATCCAGACGGTGAATATGAACTGCGCAATCGTTGGCGATGCCGCCGTGAGTTAAACTCTCATATACACTCTTATAAGCATCTTGGAGTTCAATGTATTTACCAACCACGCCAATATCAACGCGGCGTGCAGGATACTTGAGAATGCGAACAACGTCTTCCCAACCAGTATCTTTCTTTTGCAAATGGTCGAGGCCGAGGTGTTTAAGCACGAGTTCATCCATCTTTTGGCGTTGAAGCATTAGAGGAACCTCGTAAATGGAAACTTCAACGTCTTTTTCTTCAATAACGGCCTTTTCAGGAACATTACAGAAGAGGCTGAGTTTCTTGAAAATATCGTTGGTCATGGAGTGCTCAGTCCGGCACACCAAAATATCGGGCTGAATACCAATTTCACGCAAACGGGCAACAGACATCTGAGATGGCTTGGTCTTCAATTCGCCAGCTGCGTTCAGATACGGAAGCAATGTTACGTGGATGAACATTACGTTTTCGCGACCCAGTTCCAGGCTGAATTGACGCATGGCTTCCAGGAAGGGGAGACCTTCGATGTCACCTGTGGTACCACCGATTTCTGTCAGAACTACATCACAATCTTCACCACTTGTGCGTAGGCGGTCTTTAATCTCGTTGGTCACGTGAGGAATTACCTGAATGGTCTGTCCAAGGAATTCGCCCTTACGTTCTTTTGTCAGGATGTTGTTGTAAACCTGACCGCTGGTGAGGTTGTTCTGACGAGAAAGGTTGCTATGAGTAAAACGCTCGTAGTGACCCAAGTCGAGGTCGGTTTCAGCTCCATCGTCCAATACGTAAACCTCACCGTGTTGGAACGGATTCATCGTGCCGGGGTCGACGTTTAGATAAGGGTCGAACTTTTGTAAGAAGACGCGCAATCCGCGTTGTTCCAATAATGCGCCTAAAGCAGCACTGGTTAAACCTTTACCTAGGGATGAGACGACGCCGCCTGTGATGAAAATATGTTTCATGTACCGTTGACAGTTGTTGATGGTGAAGAAGATGTATTGATTTGAACAATGTGAAGGGGAACCCCTGCAACGGGGCTTCATTCAAATCTGCTTCGTATGTAGGTGGCAATCCTTAAAACGAAAAAAAGTAAAACTAATTGTCACATATACGGTAGACTACGTAATTACAGGGGAATAGGCTTGCTCAACAGAGGGGGAATTGTTGTTTTGAACAGGCAAGCGAGGAGAAAAGCCGTGAATGTTTACCCAACCAAAAGCGAATTTGTTAAGTTAGCCCAAGAGGGAGACCTGATCCCTGTCAGCACAGACCTGATGGCAGATTTTGAAACCCCGGTGTCCGTTTATGCCAAGCTCTCTGAGAGTGGACCTGCTTTTATGTTGGAATCCATTGAAGGAGGGGTAAATGTAAACCGCTATTCATTTATCGGTTGTGATCCCAAACGTATTATTCGCTCTTATATCAATGGAAATACCACGATTACCGAGCGTGATGGCAGCGAAAAGAGTTTTCCTTCGCCACAAGATCCTTTGACCGTGGTAGAAGAGGAGATGGCTCGTTACAAGCCTGTGAAGCTGGAAAATATGCCTCGTTTCGTTGGTGGGGCTGTTGGTTATCTTAGTTACGAATACATCAGTTGTGTAGAGCCTACCGTTCCTGTGCCTGAGGATGATCCGCTTAAGATGCCAGTGCTCCATTTCATGATCATTGACACTCTTGTGGTGTTTGACCGTGTAAAACAGACTTTGAAGCTTCTTAAGAACACTCCAACTGGGGATGATCCTGCGGCCGCTTATGATGAAGCCGTAAAGGATTTGGAAACCCTTTCTGGTCGTTTGGAGCGTGGACGTAAGGTGCCTACTTTACCAGTGCCTGAAGAGACTGGATTTGAGGTTCCACAGGGGAATTTTGAAAAGAAAGATTTCGAGCAGATGGTGGAAAGCTGCAAAGAATATGTTCGTGCAGGGGACTCCTTCCAGATTGTTGGTTCTCAGCGTTTTGAAAAGTATTTTGCTAAAAAACCACTTTCTCTTTACCGCTCACTCCGAATTGTGAACCCGTCCCCATACATGTTCCTCTATGATCCGGGTGATTTTGCCCTTGTGGGGGCTTCTCCTGAAGTGCATGTACGCCTGACAGATGGTGTTGCTGAGCTGCGTCCGATTGCTGGAACTCGTCCCCGTGGCAAAAACCACAAAGAGGATGTTGAACTGGAAAAGGATCTCTTGGCCGATAAGAAGGAATGTGCCGAGCACTTGATGTTGGTAGATCTTGCCCGTAACGATTTGGGTCGTGTTTGCACCTATGGCAGTGTGCATGTACCCGACTTTATGATCATCGAGCGTTACAGCCATGTAATGCACATTGTAAGTCAGGTGGAAGGTGATATTTCTCCTGAAAAGAACGCTTGCGACCTTATGCGTGCAACCTTCCCTGCGGGAACGGTTTCGGGTGCGCCAAAGGTGCGTGCCATGCAGATTATCTCTGAACAGGAAAAGCAACAACGCGGACCTTATGCCGGGGCTGTGGCCTATTTCAGCTACGGTGGCAACCTTGACTCCTGTATTGCGATTCGCACAGCGGTTCTCAAGGACAAGAAACTCTATGTGCAGTCCGGGGCTGGTTTAGTGGCTGATTCTGTGCCTGAAAACGAGTATTACGAGACCATCAATAAGGCAAAGGGCATGCTCAAAGCCGTCGCTTTGGCTGAACAGATGGATACCGAAGTCTAACACAGGCTTACGGCTTGTCATTTTGAGGTAGCTTTACTAATTTCCACCTCATGCAAGCATCCGAACTCTTTACACTTTCCGAAGACTTTCCATTTGCCGACTTTTTCCGTGCCGACATGGCTCCGTGGGAATGGGTGAGTGCGATTAAGCCAGCCCTTAAATCCTTTGATTTTGCTGCAGCTCCGAAAAGAGACGATATCCCCGCAGGTGTAACCGTAGACGACGATGTTTATATACACCCATCCGTAAAGCTGCCTCCATATTGTGTCATTGAAGGACCATCCTGGATTGGTGCTGACACAGAAATTCGCCCTGGAGCTTACATCCGTGGGAACGTGATCATCGGTAAAGGCTGCGTGATCGGGAACTCCTGTGAGTTCAAGAACAGCCTCATTTTGGACAATTCCCAAGTGCCACACTTTAATTACGTGGGAGATTCCGTATTAGGCCAAAAAGCTCACCTAGGTGCAGGTGTTATTTGTGCCAACCTACGTCTCGACCAAAGCCCTGTGGTAGTTGTAACCCCGGAAGGCAAAGTAGGCACAGGCATGCGTAAACTCGGAGCTTTGGTAGGCGATGCTGCCGAAGCAGGTTGCAACTCAGTGCTCCAACCAGGAAGCATTCTTGGCAAACGTTCCGCTGTAATCAGTATGCCCTTCAACGGCTATCTGGAACCAGGCAAAATTGCTATAGAGAAAGCCCGCATAGCTAAACTTCCTCGCCCTTAGCCGTGTAGCAATTCCATGGCTTTGTCGTAGATGCCGGGGACGCTGGCGATTACGCTGCCGCCTTCTTCTGCGGGTTTACCGTCCCATGTGGTGATGATGCCGCCTGCACCACGAATTACGGGAATGAGTGCCATGAGATCCCATACTTCCAATACGGGGTCGCACATAATGTGGGCACCTCCTGTGCATATGAGGGAATATCCGTGACAATCGCCCCAGGTGTAGAGTTTGCGGGAGGCATCCACTAAACGATTCCAACCTGGGTTACGCCCTGCGGCTTCAGGTGCGTCTAAGTCGGTTGTCAAAAGGATTGCCTGGCTGATGTCGGTAATGTCTTTTACCTTAACGGGACGACGATTCAATGTGGTTACGTTGCCGTCACCGATAAGAAGTTGCTTGGTCACGGGATTGTTGATCGCTCCCAGAACTGGTTTCCCGTTTTGAGTGAGTGCCACGAGGGTTCCGAACTGAGGAGTCCCTGCGGTGAAAGATTTTGTGCCGTCTATGGGATCAAGCACCCAAACGAACTCTGCATCCGTATTCTTGTTGCCGTATTCTTCACCGATGATGCCGTGCTCGGGGAATTTCGCTTCGATGAGTTGGCGCATCGCTGATTCGGCTCCACGGTCAGCCAATGTTACAGGAGTAGAGTCTTTTTTTAACTCTACTTCCAGATTAAGGCTGCCGAAATAGGGGATAATTGCCTCGTTGGCAGCAGCAATAAGTTGTTCGATAAAGAGTTTCAGAGATTTCATAGTGGCAAGTGTTTGGGGGACAGAATAGAAAGCTATTGAAGTGTGGTAAAGAGGGAATCGTTCATCCGCGTGTTTTTACGCTTCATTTGAGTTCATTTTCCCTCTATGTTGCTCCTATATGAACCTTACCAAAGAACAATTTGCTTCCTACATCGACCATACAAACCTCAAATTGGATGCCGTTAGTGCGGATATCGCTCGCTTATGCGATGAGGCTACAGAATATGGATTTTGCTCCGTAATGATTTATCCTAGCTACATCCCTTTCTGCGTGGAACGCTTAAAGGATACCAAGGTCAAGGTTGGAACTGTAATCGGTTTCCCTAGTGGTCGCTTTGATGTTTCCAGCAAGTTGACGAGCATTATCGTGGCTGGCGATCAAGGCGTGGACGAAGTGGACGTTGTTATGAATTACGGTATGTTACGTGACGGCAATCTGTCCTATGTTCAGGAAGAATTGGAAGAACTCAGTCAATGTGCTCATGACGAAGGTCTGTTTCTTAAGGTGATCGTAGAAACCTGTTATTTGAACAAGGAACAGCGTCTGCAGGCTCTGTCTTTTTGCGAAAAGGCTAATGTGGATATGATCAAGACCTCCACAGGTTTCGGCTCAGCAGGTGCCAAACCGGAACACATAAAGGAATGGGCGGATGCACGCACCGGGGATATCCAAATCAAGGCAGCAGGCGGTATTCAAACCTTGGAAGATGCTATGGCTGTGATCGATGCTGGTGCTCAGCGTATTGGTGCTTCCAAAGCCATCGATTTTATTAATGCGCTCAAAGCATAAAGAGCCTGCTTGGCTTGCTCTTTTGCCTTTGTGTGGTTAAATGGCTCTTTATTGCCAACAAAAAACGTTTGTTATTATGTCTATTGCCACGAAAAGAGGAGATGATGGAACTACCAGCCTAATGTATGGCATGCGTGTGCCTAAAACGCATGTTCGTGTGAATGCCTATGGTGCCGTGGACGAAATGACGAGTGCTCTCGGTATGGCTAAGGCCACTTGTGAAGATGAGGCTATTGTTGCCGAAATCGACCGCATACAGGCTGACATTATTCTGCTTATGGGTGAGTTGGCATTGGATGACTCCCGTCAGGAAAAATACATTGGGGACGGTAAATCCATAGGCGATGCACACCTCCAACGTATCGAGACGGTTTTGGAAGAGCTGGAAACACACCTTCCACGCTTTACTCATTTTGTGCATCCCGGTGAATCTTTATATTCAGCCAACATGCATATGGCGCGTGCTATTTGCCGCAGAGCTGAGCGTGATATTCTCCTGATTCGTGAACCAGAGTTTCAGTTGCGTGATC
>ENA-ORCX01000243-ORCX01000243.1-marine-metagenome-genome-assembly--contig:-NODE-243-length-33239-cov-5.965352_pt1 | contig 33239 bp, 23 predicted proteins | sample MGYA00248630_ERZ508518 | MGnify/ENA primary metagenome ERZ508518 (study PRJEB26188, sample SAMN06268768) | marine metagenome | isolation source: Bioluminescent Bay, La Paraguera, Puerto Rico | place...
CTTGAATGGGGTTCAAGAGGCCGGAGGTTCGAATCCTCTCACCCAGACCAAAAACCCTTGTGTATCAAGGGTTTTTTCTTTTTGGGGACTCTTTTTGGATTAGTACTTGCTGAAAAGCTATTAGTACTTAGGGTACAGAGCGGTCTAATTTAATGAAAATAGGCGTGAAATAGGCTGTTTAGGGATGGATAGGGATGGGGCGCGCTTGAATTCCTCATGCGGGCACAGCATCAAATATTCAAAGGCGGCACGATGAAAGTCGCTTCTTTGCAGCCCAATACTATCTATATCATGCCACCCTTTAAGCCAAACCGGATCACATTCCAGGAGCACTTGGTCAGGCGTGTTGAGAACACGCCATCCGTCCATGTATATTCCGCTTTTTCTGTGGGAAAAACCCTATCACATCCCGAACCGTTTACGGCTTTCATATCCGTATTCTCCATTACTATATATTCAATCGGTATTAGCTCCTCAAATCCAGACAGCATGATCTCAAAAGGAATATCCTCTTCCGTACTCCTGTTGACCGCAAAGACAGTCATTTCGTCGGTTTCTTCATCGTGGACAGCCACGGCCTCCACATCGGTCACGTCACTGTGCTTCATGGTATCGTGTTTTCCGCAGGAGATCATAGGCTGAAGGGCCGTACCCCTTCCGTACCTGGACGCATGGAGGAAGGGATAAAAGATCGTCTGCCGCCAGGCGCCGCCATCTTTTTCCGTCATGATGGGCGCGATGACATTCACAAGCTGCGCCAGACAGGCCATCTTTATCCGGTCCGCATGTCGCATAAATGTAATGAGGGCTAATCCAACGACCAGCGCGTCCTCAAAGGTATAGACATCCTCCAGCAGTGAAGGCGCAACCTGCCATGGCCGGGCGGACATCTCTTCCTCGTCGGACGCGTTGCTGTGAAACCATACGTTCCATTCGTCAAAACTGAGATACATGGTCTTTTCGCTGCGCGTTTTTGCCTTCACATAATCGCAGGTGGAGACGATGGTGTGAATAAAGTGCTCAAGGTCCTGCGAAAAGGCCAGGAAATCCGCCGTATCATTCTCGTCATTCCGAAAATACTGGTGCATGGAGATGAAGTCCACATATTCATAGGTATGCGAGAGGGTGACCGCTTCCCATTCGGGAAAAGTGGGCATATCGACATGGGAGCTCCCGCATGAAACCAATTGCAGGGATGGATCCACCACTTTCATGGCCTTAGCGGTCTCCGCGGCCAGACGCCCGTATTCCTCGGCAGTCTTATGTCCGATCTGCCAGGGGCCGTCCATCTCGTTGCCCAGGCACCAGGTGCGGATATTAAAGGGTTCCCTGACGCCATTCGTAATGCGCATATCGCTGTATCGCGTGCCGGACGGGTGATTGCAGTACTCCAGCAGGTTCAACGCGTCGGCTATGCCTCTTGTCCCCAGATTCAGCGCCATCATGACCTCTGAATCAACCTTCCCGCACCATTTGTAAAATTCATGAATCCCCACGTCGTTTGTCTCCGTGGTGCGCCAGGCAAGGTCAAGACGCTTGTTCCGGCCGGGTCCCACGCTGTCCTCCCAGAAGAAATTGGAGACGAAATTGCCGCCGGGATACCGGATAATCGGTACGTCGAGCTCTTTGACCATCTCGATGACGTCCCGCCGGAAACCGTCCTCGTCCGCGCCGGCATGACCCGGCTGATAGATACCGGTATAGACCGCCCTCCCCAGATGCTCTATGAAGGATCCGTACATCCGGGGATCGACCTCGGAGATCCGAAAGGATCTATCCACTCGCATTGTCGCTTTTTGTGCCATGTCTTTCTCCCTTTATCGCTGGGTGTCGCCCGAATCGGGCACCGGCTCGCCGAAGACGGGCATCCCGTCGGAATCCCATGTGAACGCCTGGACCCGGGTGTGCCGGTTGGGATCGGCGAGCTCATCCCCGGTAATGGCGTCATAGTTACGGGCATGGTAGACCAATAGATCGGTGACACCGTCCTCCGCGATGGTGAAGCTATTGTGACCCGGACCGTACTGACCGTTTGCCTCGCTGGTGGCAAAGACAGGCCGCTCGGATTTATGCCAATTGGCAGTGTCCAGTAGATCGGCGCCCTCTTCCGCCCACAGAAGCCCCATGCAGTAATTTTTATCGGTGGCGCTGGCCGAGTAGGTGACAAACACCTTGCCGTTTCGTATGATGACGGCGGGGCCCTCGTTGACTAAGAATTTTCTGCGCTCCCATTTGTACTCGGGATAGGTCAGCATCACGGCCTCACTATCGAGGGTACAGGGGTCTTTCATCCTTGCGATGTACAGATTGGAGTTGCCCTCAATGGCTGGGTCTCTCTGGGCCCATACCAGGTACTGCTGTTCTTCATAGACGAAGGACGTCGCGTCCAGGGCAAAGGAATCCCAGCCTGTATCGACCTTCCGCCTCTCCTCCCATTTGCCTTCAAGGGGGTTTTCAGCGTCGCATTCCAGCACATAGATCCGGTGATCAAATACCCTGGGGGTGTGGGAGGCGGAAAAATAGATGATCCATTTACCGTCGAGATAATGAAGCTCCGGAGCCCAGATCAAGAAGCTCATCTCCCCCGCGGCGTGCCGTTCCCATACCGTCACAGCTTCCGCTTCGGACAGATCATCTATCCGGCGGGCCCGGCGCAGCTCGATGCGGTCATACTCAGGTACCGAAGCCGTAAAGTAATAGTACCCGTCGGTGTGCCGGTATATCCATGGGTCGGCCCGCTGCATCACCACGGGGTTATAATAGGAAACGGCCGGTTCAGATATCATATTGTCTTGTCCTCCTTCTGTATCGCTGTTTTTGCCGCAGGCCGTGAAAAATACCGCCAGTATACATAGACAAAGGGCATATCTGTACAGGCGGAAATCAACTCGTCGCCGGCATGGGATCTTCCTTGTATTCCTTCGGCGTCTTTCCGGTAATGTTTTTAAAGACCGTATAAAAGTACGTATCGCTGTTAAATCCGGAACGTTTGAAAAGTTCATTTAGTTTCACACCTTCCCGAATGAGTTGTTTGGCGTATTCCACCCTGACGGAATTGACGTATTCCACCACGCCTCTCCCGGTATCTTCTTTGAAAACGCGGCTTAGGTACGAGGGGGAGGTATTCACAAAGCTCGCCATGGCGTCCAGGGATATGTCATCGATGTAGTGACGGTTGATGTACATGATGGCCCGACGGGTGACGCTATGGTAGTTTTTTGTTTCCCCGAACCGCTTCAAAAACGCCACGGTACTGATATAGCAGTCAAGTACTCCCTGCTGCATCTCAAAGAGTGTCATGTGCTGGAGATTTTGATATACATCGTGGAAATCCGGGGAAACGGTGAGCAGATCGGCCCCGTATTCCCGCAGGGTCCGGTTCAAGAGATTGGTCAGATGGGCGAAGATGAGCTGGACGCGCAGTGAGTCCAGACCGCAATCCCGGATATTGTGGAATATGTTTTCAATATAATCGACGACATCCTGCCGGCTGCCGGTTTTTAAAAGCTGCATGATACGCTGCTCGTCGTGAAAATCAATGTCATAGCTGCGCCGGTCCGATTTGGGCATGGTCCTATCGTGGATGACGATATCGCTTTGACGGTATATCCTTTCCCCCAGGGCGGCCCGGGCCTTGTCATAGGCAGGCCGGATATGATCCGGGGAAGATATGTGGCCGCTTACGCTGTAGCACGCGGTGATATTGTAGTGACGCTTCAGGGCGGTACGGATCCGTCCGACACATTCGCCGACGCTTTTGGAAAAGCTCAACTCCGAATACGAATCCCCCATCGAGAATAGTATGACGAATCCGCTGTCCCCCTGCGGGACCAACATGGCCTCGTTTGGCAGATTGTCACCGATCAGCTCCAATATTTTTTCAAAGAGAGCCTGCCATTCCCCCTCGGAATGATGGCTCTTCCACATACTCATCCCGTCTATCTCGGCCACGGCCAGCATCATGCCCCCCGGTCCGATCGGCAGGGACAATTCCTGGGCCTGCCGGCATATCTCATCGTTTTCGATACAGCGCCCCTCCAGCAGATCCGTCAAGAACCGCCGGCGAATAACCTTGCGGCCAAAGGCGATCTGCTCCTGCAGCCGTTCGCTGTCCCGCTTTGATTCCTTCGCCTTTCGTATCCTCTTTTCCGCCGTACGCAGTACCGAGAGCAGAGAGGATTGATTGACGCTGTGCTTCAGTAGATAATCCACCACACCGTGCTTTAGACTGTTGCGGACATACTCATAGTCATCATAGCCCGAAACGGCAATGACCTGGGTGTTCGGGTAATTCTCATAAAGATATGAGATCAGGGACAGTCCGTCCACCCCCGGCATTTTGATGTCGGTGATGACGATATCCGGTCGGTATTCGTCTATACCGCGCTTGGCGGACACCCCGTCATTGGCTTCCCCGCATAGGTCGAACCCGCACTCGCCCCAGCTGAGCATGGCCCTGATATTATTGCGAAACACTACCTCGTCGTCTACGATGAATACCCGCGTCAAGAATCGATCTCCCCCTTCAGATTTGGCAGTACAACCTCGACGGTTGTGTACATCTGATAGATACTCTCTATAAAAAGACCGTATTGATCGCCGAAATGCATCTTGATCCGTTCGTTGACATTGGAAAGACCGATACCGGACAGGCACGGCCCGTCATCCGCAGTCTTCTGCTCCAGGATGGTGGGCAGCACATCGGGGGAAATGCCCTGTCCGTTGTCGATAATGGTGATGTATATATTGGACTCATCCCCGGTGACGCGGACGATGATCTGCCCCTCTCCGTTTTTGTTCTGTATCCCATGGATCAGGGCGTTTTCCACGAGGGGCTGCAGTATGAGTTTGGGGACCAGCGAGTCCTCTACCCCGGGCTGCACCTCATAGAGGGTGGTGAAATTGCTGTATTCCCGGTAGCTCATGATCTCCATATAACTGCGGATATAGTCGATTTCCTTCTTGATGGGGATAAAATCCTCGCGGATATCCATGCTGACGTGCAAAAGCTCAATCAGGGATACGAGTATATTCTCGATATTATCCGCCTTTTGGGTATGGGCCAGACACCGTACGGTGTTCAGCGTGTTGGATAGAAAATGGGGATTGATCTGGGCCTGCAGGGCCGAAAGCTCCGCCTTGCGCTTCTGTTTCTCTTTATTCTTGACATTGTCAAGCAGTTGACGGATCTGCTTAAGCATCCGATTGAAATTACGGGCCACCTGGCCGATCTCGTCCCGGGAGTCGTTCTTGACCTCGGCGTCCAGATTTCCCTCTTTGACCATATTCATGGCGTCCACCAGCTCGGTCAGGGGGCGCGATATCCTGCGGGAAAACGCCCCTACCCCAAATATGGTCGCCACACAGACAAATCCCAGTAAAAGCAATGAATTGCGAAAAATCATATAGGTTTCGCTGTCGAGGTAGCTGTACGGGATCAGGCAGATAACCGACCAGTCGAGGCTGTCGACAGAATGCCGCACCATCATATGGCTGTCTCCCTGATAAATCAGTTTTGTGTCCTCTGCGGGAGACGGCCGGGGGGTCGCCGCCAGGCTGTCATCAAGGGTCCCGGCGACGGGCAGAGCCGTTTCATTTGTGCTGGATATGATACGGTTGTCCCCATCGGTTATGACAATGTCCGCATTGGTCCCGACATTGATATTGTTCAGTCTCTCCGAGAGCATCTGTTCATTGATGCGCAGGATGATGGTACCTACCGTGCCGCCGCTGTCCAGGTCCCGTACCTGCCGGCCCATCAGCAGGCATTTCTCTATACCTTTTTCGGTATCCTGCTGCCTGCGGATATTATCCAGCTGGTGGACGCCGGAGTACGACCGGATCACCGTCTTTCCCCCGTTGTCAATGATCTTCTGTACGAACTCCTGCTCATAGGGCTCCACCAAGGAGAATTTCAAGCCCTCGTCGCCGTACAGAATCTCCCGCTCGCCACCGGGCAGAAACACAAAAACATCGGTGATCTCGCGGACGAGGGATGTCTTCAGCGCGATGTTCATCCGGATATCCCTGCGGCAGTTCCGCCGTTCTCCCGAGGACATCTCATTGTAATGAAGGAAAAAGGACTGTACGGCCTCCGTGTAGGATATGTCTATGGCGATATTCTCAAGCGACATGATCTCGCGCTCAATATTGTCACTGAGCTCGAGCATGAGCTCCGCGGAATAACGGCCTACCTTGTCATGAATGGCGTTCTGCGCCAGCCGGTAGGATACCAAACTCAATAGCACCACCGGCACGATCCCGATCAGAATGAAAAACAGGATCAGCCTGCGGTAGATATTGGATTTCCAGGCAAACGCCCTCATAGGATACCGCCCCCGTCAAAACAAAAAAGCAGATCAAGCAGCCCAAGAAGGTGCTAAGCGGACGGCTCAGCCCTTGATACCGCCCGCGGTCAGACCTTCGATAAACGCCCGTTGATTGAGCATAAAGAGAATCACAATCGGAACAACCGCCAACACGGCACCCGGCATCAATAGATCGTAATTATTGCCATAGGGGGTGATCAACGTGGACAGTCCTATGGGTATGGTGAGCTTTTCATTGCTGCGCAGCACAACCATCGGCCATACGATGGAGTTCCAGCTGTTCATGGAGATCAATATCGCCATCGCACCAAAGGCGGGCTTCATGAGTGGCACCATAATTCTAACGAATATTCCGTATTCAGTCAATCCGTCTATGCGCCCGGAATCCATCAAATCCAGGGGAAGCCCCAGGGAATACTGACGAAAAAAGAATACCGCCGCGGGGAAAACCGCGAATGGCAGCACCACGCCCCAGACCTTGTCAAAGAACTTGAAGAATACCATCTCCTTGTACAGCGGCAGGATCATGATCTCGATGGGGATCATCAAGACCAGCAGCACCATCATAAACACGATATTGCGGTACCGAAACCGCTTGTATACACCCAGCCCGTATCCCACCATCGCGGTCAAAACCAGGCTCAAGACCGTCTGTACGCCGGTATACAGCAGGCTGTTTTTATACCAGTGGAAGTAATTGCTCTCCTCCGGGTTAAAGAGGATCCGGAACTGGTTCAGCGTAAATTTCTCGAAATGCGGGTTCAGGGTGATGCCGTACCGCACCATCTCCACGCCGGGCTTGAACGCCGAGACAATCAAAAAGTAGAAAGGCAGAAGGGCGCCTACCGCAAAGATACTGAGTACGGCGATCATGATCACCCGCGAGAGTTTTCCTTTTTCACCTACAGACGCCATGATTAATCCTCCCTTTTGAACGTGCCGAAAAACTTAAGCTGCAGCAGGTTGATCATCATCACCATAACCAGCAGCACTACACCCGCCGCGGCGCCGAAACCCATCCGGGCCTCGACAAACGCCTGCTGGTACAGGTAGCCCACCATGGTGGAACCGATCTCACCCGGCGTTCGGGCCGTGCCAAACAAGGCATAGGACTCGGAGAACATGGCGAACCCGCCGTATACGCTGATGGTAATGACATAGATAATGGTCGGTTTGATGCTCGGCAGCGTGATATGCAAAAACTGCTTGCCGGGGCCGGCCCCGTCTATCGCGGCCGCCTCGTAAAGCTCCGATGGAATACTCTGAAGTCCGGCCAGAAAATATACGATATTCACACCGAGCCAGCGCCACACGCAGAGCGTGACCAGCGCGAACATGGTCGGCGTCGCTTCCTTCAGCCACGGGACAGGTCCGATCCCCAAAAAACCCACCAATGTATTGATCAGGGCGTCCGCCGAGTCACTGAACGCGAACCGGAAAAAGATACCCGCCACAATGACGGAGGTCAGCTGGGGGATGAACAGCGCGGGCTTAAAAAAGGCGGCGCCGACACGCTGTTTGGAATTGAGCGCGATCGCCAGCAGCAGGGGCAGCGGCACAAGTATCAATATCGTCCAGAACGTATATGTCAAGGTCACGCGTACGGCCGAATAAAAGCGGTCATTGAGAAGATTGGTATAATTGTCAAACCCGATGTACCGTACGTCGCTGAACCCGTTTATCTCCTGAAAGCTCATCTGCACCGTGGAGAATAAGGGATATATGAAAAACAGCAGGAAGGAAATGAGGAACGGCAGCACAAATACCATTGGCACCACATTGGGGGAATTTAAAAATTTACGGAACCTGCCTGCTTTGTGTGGAGAATGTATCGCTTGCATAAAGCCAAGCCTCCTTATGTAATGCGGCCGGGGAATAGTATGTCTGTTTGTAAGTCCGGGCACACTGCCTAGGCCAATGATTGCCAAACAGGCTTTTTTAAGGATTGGGCCGCAAAGAGGCGGGCTTCGCCTTTCTCTGCGGCCCAATAGATCAGAGAGAGTAGCGCTTTATTGAGCCCGTAGTTCCTCCGCCGCGGTCGTGAGGGCCTCTTCCGGAGTCATACTCTGCTCGGAAAGCACCTTGAACACCACGGAAGACTGTACCAGAGTCTGGGCGTTGGGGAATTTCTCGCCGATATTGATGGCGGGGATCTCGACTTCTTCGCGAAGTTCGCTCAGCATGTCGAATATCCCTGTGCCGTAATACTCGGTGAACTTGTTGTCCGCCTTCATCTCGTCCATGCTCCACACATCCCAGCGCAGGGGATCAAATCCCAGAACGGTCCAGCACTTGATGGCGCCCTCTTCGGAAAGCTTGGCATACGCCAGGAAATCCGCCGCGAGTTCGGGGTTTTCGCATTGATTGGTCACAGCCGTACCCGTGCCGCCCATACCTGCCGCATACGAGCCGTCCTCAGTCCAACGGGGCAGCGGACGAACAGCGATCTTTCCGGACAGGTCCGGCATGTAGTCGGTAAACCGGTTCAGGTACCACTCAGGCATCCACAGAGAGGCCGCGCCGCCGTCGTTCATGAATCCATAGTATTCTTCGGCGTGATGGAATCCGCCGGGAGCCGCTACGGCGATCTTATCTACGTACATCATGTCATACAAAAACTGCAGGACGTCGATGTTTTCCTGGCTGTCCAGGGTCACGCTGCCGTCGGGGCCCAGCCAGTCGGTACCGGCTTCGGTCTCCAGCGGGTAATAGCTCCAGTGCTCCTGGATCTCCAGGGTGGTCATGGGAGTACCGGTCTTTTCCACCACGGTCTTGCCCGCTTCCACATAATCATCCCATGTCTTGATAGCGTCAATGTCGATACCGGCCGCATCGCAGATCTCGGTGTTGTAGTAAATGACCATCATGCCGACGTGATAATCGATGCCATAGTAGTTTCCGTCCTTGGCATAGTTCTCAAATCTGGACATGATCAGCTTGTCCTGTAGCGGCTCGATCACGTTATTGAGGGGTACGAGCTGCGGTGTGCCTTTGAGATAGTTGGCAAACCGGCCGATCTCGATGTCCACCATATCGGGGGCACCGGTACCGGACTGCAGCGCGATCAGCAAATTATTGTGATTGTCATCATACGAATATACACTTGCCTCCAGATTGATCAGGCGATCGGGATTTTCTTCGTTCCAGGTGTTTGCGGCGTCCATCAAAAACTCCTGATGGGCGTTCTGGAAGGTCCAGAAGGTCAATGTGGTCGCCTCTGCCGATGCGGGTGCCTCGCTTTCCGCCACCTCGCCCTGGTCAGTCGTTTCGGGCGTATCTTCGGCGGCGGGGGCTTTCCCCTGGCATCCGGTCAGCAGCGCGACGGTAAGCAATAGGGTGAGAATCAGCACGATTGCTTTCCTAAACATACATAGCTCCTCCTTATACGTAATAAATAGGGAAAACGTTCTCCTACTTTATTATTGTATACTGGATCGACAAAGCTTTTTATTTAAAGATTTTTACCTTTCCATATAAATTTTTAACTTGCTAATTCTGATATAAACTAATGTTAGCCACATTTTGGAAAAATGTATTTATCACAAGTACTAATAGTTATCGGAAAAGTACTAATATGAGCCGTAATATAGAAATTAATAAAAAAAACCTTATATCTCAGCACTTTTCGGGCTTGAAACCCTAAAAAGTTCTTATTTCATGCGGGGTATAGACAAATACAAACAGGTAAGCAACAAACCATTTGGGGACAAAACGGGACGCCTCGCACTTGAATGGGGTTCAAGAGGCCGGAGGTTCGAATCCTCTCACCCAGACCAAAAACCCTTGTATATCAAGGGTTTTTTGCTTTTTGGGGCTCTTTTTGAATTAGTACTTGCTCAAAAACTATTAGTACTTTTGATACAATTTGTTCTATATTTATGAGAAAAGCCTTGAAATATAACGGTTTTTGCATAGACCGGCATGGGTGCGTGCTTGAACGGGAATGCAAGATGACAAGGTTCATATTAACCGGAACTAAAAAAAACGGCTTACAAGTCTCTGTAAACCGCTATTATTATCGACTATGGCGCCAAAACAAATAGTTTCTTCTAGTTCTTCATCCCCGTCATCACGATACCCTCTACGAAATACTTCTGGCCGATGAGATAGAATATGACACCAGGGGCGAACGTCATACAGGTCGCGGCCATGAGACTGGCCCAATCCGACTTGTACGCGCCGCGGAAGATGGTCAGTCCTACCGCGATGGTGAAGTTCTCCGGCTTATTGATATAGACCATCTGCTGCAGCAGGTCATTCCATATCAATATGAAGAGCAGCAGCGCCACCACGATCATGGCCGGCCGTATGGCGGGTATGATGATCTGCATGAGGATCCTGAAAGAGCCGGCGCCGTCTATTTTTGCCGCCTCGTCAAGCTCCCTGGGGATCGTCATGATAAACTGACGGAGCAAGAATATATTGAACGCGCCCCCGCCGCAGAAGTACGGGATGATCAGCGGCCAATAGGTGTTCTGCAGGCCAAGCCCCCGGGTCCACATAATGTATAGCGGAACCAATGTGACCATGGGCGGCAGAAACATCGAAGCTATGCACAGCGAGAAGATGAACTTCTTTCCCGGAAAGCGCAGCCGCGCGAAGGCGTAGGCGCACAGGGTGGCCGTCAGTGTGCCGGCGACGACGCTGGGCACGATGATGATCATCGTGTTTCTGAAGTCCTGCCAGAACTTGAAATATTTCAGCGTCTCCCCGTAATTGGAGAACAGCCAGTTCTTCGGGAAAAACGGCGGCGGGAACTTGTATATCTCCGCGTTGGTCATCAGGGATGTGCGGAATATCCACCAGATCGGCAGCAGCACGAGAGCCGCCGCCATCACGACGATCGCGAAACAAAAGATATCCGCGATCTTTTTCCTGCGGGCCTGGCTGCTTACAGAACTACTGTTCAGTATCATCGGTCGTCGCCTCCCTCATAGAATGTCCACGTCTTGGATGTCGCGAACAAAATCGCGGTGAATATGGCGATCAGGATGAAAAAGACAAATGAGATCGCGCAGGCGTATCCGAGATTATTGCTCTGAAACGCGTACCGGTACATAAGAAACGTCATAAACATGGAGGAATTGCCCGGACCGCCGTTGGTCAGCGTCAGCGCGGGCACGACCATCTGCATGTTGGTAACCAGGCTCATCAAGGTATTGTACAGGATAATGGGCGACATGCACGGCAGCGTCACGTGGATAAACCGCTGCCAGGCATTGGCGCCGTCTATCTCAGCCGCCTCGCTGTAAACCCGGGGCACGTTCTGCAGCCCGGCCAGAAAGATGACGATGAGATTGCCGCTGAGCCATACGGAGATGAGCGCCAGAGAGGGAATGATCGCGGAGGAATCAGTCAAAAACATAATCTTATGAATCCCCAGCTGGGAAAGGATATAGTTGAAGAGGCCGAAGTTCGTCTCATACAGAAACGACCATCCCATATATACGGCCGCGGCGGGCAGGACATACGGCACATAATAGACCGCCCGCCAAAACCCGCGCGCGGGTATTTTTCGATTTAACAGCATCGCGATGGTCAGCGAGTAGATCAGGCTGCCGATCACGGCGATCACGGAAAAGTAGATCGTGACCTTGATGGAATCAATAAAGTAGGGGTCCTTGGTGAACAGGTTGACGAAGTTTTTGCCTGCGTTGAACACCGGCGCCGACAACGCGTCCCATTTAAAGAAACTGATCCCGAATACCCCCGCCAGGGGCAGGTACGTGATGAACGTAAGTCCCAGAAACGCCGGGATCAGGTACAGGTACGCCGCGACGGCTTCTTTCCTGGACATCGGGGATTTATGTTTCTTTTTGAGGGCTGCTTGGGCAGTCTGATTTGCGTGAATCATGATGAGCACCCTTTCAGATAAAAGCTCGGCAATTGTCACAACCCTGTGTGGTTGCTCTGTAACTGAGAAAGAAAAGGGCGCCCGTGGATCACGGTCTGTACGGGCGCCCGTTCGCTGCGGTATTCCGGTATCTTACTCGCCGCCCTCAAACGCGGCCTGCAGCTGGTCCATATTGCCGGTGATGGCTTCCTCGGCAGTGGTCTTGCCGGTCCACACGTCACCGAGTAAGGAGTTTAGCAGGGGGTATAGATCGGCGGTGTTCTCCGCATACATCCAGGCGGTGGGATGGGTATACTCGTTATTGATGGTCGTATCCACCACCACGGACTTGTAGTCCTCATAGGGCGGGAAATTCGGATTGTCCACCCACTTGTGGGTCAGCGTCTCATCGGTGTAGTATTTCTCGAAGATCGGGGGCCAGATACCCGTCGCGATCAGGCCGTCCCAGGCGCTGTCGATGTCATTCATATACTTGATCCATTCCATAGCCGCTTCCGGATGCTCGGACTGTTTGAAGACCACAGCGGTACCGCCGGTGGCGACGGTGGCGTATTGCTTGAACTTGGGCAGCACGGCCACGCCGTAATTGAGGCCCTCTTCCTTAGCGGTATTGAGGCAGGTGCCCACGTTCCAGGCGCCGTTTGTCGTCATGGCGACGGTGCCGGCGATCAGCCCGCGCTGTACGCCGTCATCGGTGGCTCCGGTGGACAGGGGCGCGACATTGTCCTTGAGGTACAGGTCTGCGACCGCCTGGATCGCCTCGATGGCTTCGGGCTCGCCGATGGTCAGCTCTGAGCCGTCCTCGGAGACGAACCCGCCGCCGTTGGAGAGCACGGGCCATTCCAGCTGCCATACCAGGTTTTCCACCAGGGCGCCGAACTGGACGATACTCTGATCGTCAAATCCGTCCTCGCCGGGATGCTTTCCGTCCTTGTCCAGGGTGAGCGCTTTGGCCGTATCCACAAACTCACCCCAGGTCCAGGCGTTTTCGGCCTTGGTCGGGGGGTAATCCAGACCGGCCGCGTCGAACATGTCCTTATTGTAATACATCAGGATGGTTTCGGCGGCGACACTGTATGCCACGGGGCTGCCATCGGCACCCTTGAATGTGATGCAGTCCAGGGGCTTGTTCTCATCGGAATACATGCCGCTGACATCAGCCAGCATGTCCTTGCCAGCCCAGGCCTTAACCATTTCTTCTTTCAGGTTGGCGCTGTCCGGCAGATTATCCGCCGCGGCCATGGTGTTGAGCTGCTGCACATAGCTTTCCCATGGGATCAGCATGAGTTCTACTTCGATCTTGTCCTGAGACGCGTTGAAGCTATCGATGGTTGCCTGGGTTGACGCGTTCTCTTCAACAGTACCCCAGCAGGAATAGGTAATATGCACCTTTTCACCGCTTTGCGCCTCATCGTCCGGCGCAGGCGCCGCGCTCTCATCCCCGGCGGGGGCGGAGGACTCTGCGGGTGTATTGGATCCGCAGCCCGCCAGTCCGAAGACCATGACCGCACACAGGGCGAGAACCATGATTCTCCACTTGTTCTTCATCAACTTCCACTCCTTTTCGATTTTATTATACATTACTCTATCTCTCAATAGAGCAAACATAGTTCTGAAAAACCGTTTACACCGAGGCTTTCAGCCACACGAGCATCTCCCCCGGGGTGCGATTGCCCCACAGGCAGTATGGGATGGCCGTAAGCTCCACCGGCTCGGTGATAAACTGAGCCGGCTGGTACAGCGCCGCATCCCAGTTTTCATTGGATATCCTCTTGCCTGCGCACCTAAGTACGGGAGTACCGTCAAATAGGTCCGGGTCGCAGTCCTCCACGATGGGCTTTCGAGGGTCCACGATGATGGAGGCGAGGTTTTCTCCGTTGTCGATCTCCTCCAGACAGTACACGATGGGACCCTTCACCAGCGCCACCTTCCCCGCGTCTGCGCGGACATCCGGATGCGCCGCCACAAAGCGGGGCGGGATAGTAAAGTCGATCCCGATCCGGGATTTTCCATCCCATCGGCGGGTGATGAGGGCATAGCCTTTTTCCACGGTAGGATGCATGGGTTTCCCGTCTACGGTGATGGTATATCCCTGCGCATAATCGGGGATCCGCAGCCCGACGGTAAACGTCCCCGGCTGCTTGGCGTTGACGGTCAGTTCGCTCTTTCCGTCGATGAGATGGGAGGATTTCAGCGAAAAAGACACATGGCAGCCGTTGATCAAATCTTCGGTGTGATTGTCTATATACAGATTCAATAAAAACAGGTCGTCGTCCCGGAAATAGATATACTGACCCAGGGACGCCAATGTCCGGGCCACATTGGTCGGGCAGCAGGCCACGCTGAACCATCGCTGCCGGGTAGGCTTCACATGGGATTTGGACGTGTGGTCCATACAGCTAGCAGGCCATACCTCCAGGGGGTTCACATAGAAATACCGGTCGCCTTCGAGGCTGATGGCGGCCAGCACCGTATTGTACAGCGCCCGCTCCACCACATCCATATAGCGGGCGTCCCGCTTGATGGCCGCCATCCGCGAACTGAAAAGCACAAGGCCTATGGAGGCGCATGTCTCGGAATAATTGGTGTCATTGGGCAGGTCATAGTCGGTCGTGAACCGCTCCAGGTGCCCTGAGGACCCCACGCTGCCCGTGATGTACATCCGCTTCTCTACGATATTGTCCCAGATTGCCTCGCAGGCCTCCATGAGCCCATCGTCGCCGCACTCACAGGCCAGGTCGGCCATGGCCGCGTACATATAGGTGCCTCTCACCGCGTGTCCTTCCGCCGTCCGCTGTTCCCGGGGCGGGATGTGGGATTGGGCGTATTTCAAGCTGTAGTCCTTGAAATCCTCATGCAGGTAGGCGCCGCCGCGCGCCTCGACCTCCCGGGTGAAATAATGGGGCGAACGCCCCCGTTCGTCGATGAAGTACTTGGCCGTATCCAGATACCGTTTCTCGCCTGTCTTGCGGTAGAGCTTCACCAGCGCGAGTTCGATCTCCTGATGACCGGGGTACCCGTGTATCTGGTCCTCACCCGTGCCGAATACCCGGCAGATCAGGTCGGCGAACCGGCACGCCACCTTAAGAAGCGCGTCCTTGCCCGTGGCGTCGTGGTAGGCCACCGCCGCCTCGATGAGGTACCCCGCCACATACAGCTCGTGTCCCTCCACCAGATTGGACCATCGTTTGCACTGTTCGTTGATCTCGTAGTAGGTATTGATATAGCCGTCGGGCTGCTGGGCCCGCCCGATGAGGTCGATCACCTCGTCGGCGAGGCGTTCCAGATCGCCGTCCGGGTTGGTCTGCAGGCTGAACGCCATGGCCTCCAGCCATTTGTACACGTCCGAGTCCTGAAAGATGGCGCCCGCGAAGCTGCCTGTCGCCTCCCCAGCCGCGATCTTGAAATTCTTGATGCAATGGCTTAGTTCCGCCCCTTCCACCCGGTCATTCAGTATATCCCACTGGTACGGGATGATGAACTTGGGGACGAGGCCGGTATACCGGGTCCAGAATTGATCCGAGATCCGTATGTCATTCAATGAAAGGTTGTGCATCTTATCGCTGTTCAAACCATTGCCCCCCTGTAGATTTGTGCCATCTTTTTTAGTAAACGTTTAGCCATTTTTTATGCATTTACTGCAAATGTGTCGCTTTAGCGCTAATTTTACAGCATTATTTGTTAAACGTTTTCCTTGCATTATTGTTATATCACATACGCAGCCATATATAAAAACCCGGATATTATGCAAGTATTACTGTTATGCGTCATAAGCTTATTTATTCTTTTATTTTCTTTGATTTGCTTAATAATTCTATGCTTATTAAAAATTAAACGTTTTTCTTTAAATCAGACCGCGGCGGTTGCCGCTGTTACAACTGGTCTATACCCAAGCGGCAAGTTGGCCATTGCGTGTTAAACGTTTTTGTTATATGATATACCCAATCATGAGTGCAAGGGTGAATCTGTATGGCAACCATAAAAGAGATCGCGAAACGCGCCAATGTGTCGGTGGCCACCGTATCCAAGGCTTTGAACGGAAAGGGCGGCGCCAGCCCCGAGACCATCGAGATGATCCTCTCGATCGCCCGGGAGATGAACTACAGACCCAATATACTGGCGAAAAATCTGGTGAGCCGCCAGACCAGGACCCTGGGGGTCATCACCGAGGATCTGACGGTCTTCAATACCCCTGAGATCGTGGACGGCATAGATGAATACTGCGAGAAGCACGACTATCACTATATACTGGGAAATCTTCGTATCAACAAACGGTTCGGCCGGGATTTCGCCGGTAACGAGGACTACCACCGGCTGGTGGACGACATGATCGACACCATGCTCAGCAAACAGGTCGAGGGGATCATCTATATAGGCTGCCACAGCCATGAGATTTCCTACCTCCCCTCCTCCCACAGTGGGATTCCCTTTGTCTGCGCGTACTGCTACAGCCAGGACGCCTCCATATCCTCCGTGGTATATGACGATAAGAAAGCGGCCTATGACGCCGTCAGCCTGCTGATCGCCAAGGGACACCATGACATAGGGATGATCTGCGGGCACTCGGCCAGTACCCATACGGCCAACCGGCTGCTGGGCTACCAGGAAGCCCTCTACGACCACGGCATCCCCTACAATCCCCATCTGGTCCATCACGGGAATTGGGAGCGGGATTCGGGCTATGATATCTGTCCGCGGATACTGAAGGAGAACGCGACCGCCATATTTACCCACAACGATCTGATGGCAACCGGCGTGCTGGACTACTGTACCGAGCACGGGATTGCCGTCGGCGCGGATCTGTCCTTGATCGGATTTGACAATCGGGAGATCAGCATGGTCTGCAGGCCCCCCCTCTCCACGGTGGCCCTGCCGCTCCATGAGATCGGGGATACGGTCACCCGGATGGTCATAGACTGTATCGAAAACGGTAAATCAGCCGTGCCGAAGCAGATGAAGATCGAATGCAGGGTCATCGAGCGACAATCGATCGCCGACCTGAAAAAAATAAAAGCGAGTGAGACACATGCCTGACATCAAAAAAGCGGAAATCACTGTGGACAGGGACTCGGTCATCTCGGATATCGACGAGAGGATCTACGGCTCATTTATCGAGCATTTCGGACGGGCGGTCTACGGGGGGATCTATGACCCCGGCCACCCCAGCGCCGATGACCTGGGGTTTAGGCAGGACGTACTGCAGTTCGTCAGCGAACTGAATATCCCCATCATCCGGTATCCCGGGGGCAATTTCGTCTCCGGTTACCGGTGGGAGGACGGTGTCGGAGATCCGGAAGACCGACCGGTTCGGCTCGATCTCGCCTGGTCCGCCCTGGAAACCAATGAGATCGGACTCAATGAATTTATGGAGTGGCTCAAAAAAGCCGGCTCCGACTTGATGCTGGCCGTCAACCTGGGAACCAGGGGCGCACAAGAGGCCCAGGATCTCGTGGAATACTGCAATTTCCCCTCGGGTACACGCCTGAGCGATCTGCGGGCCTCCCACGGGTACCCAAAGCCCCATGGGATCAAGCTCTGGTGCCTGGGCAACGAGATGGATGGCCCCTGGCAGATCTGCGCCAAAACGGCGGAGGAATACGGACGCCTGGCCTGTGAAACCGCCAAGATGATGAAGTGGATGGATCCCGATATCGAGCTCGTGGTCTGCGGCAGTTCGGGGAAAGGCATGCCGACATACGGGGCGTGGGAAGAGACGGTGCTCCGGCACACCTACGAGCATGTGGACTATGTCTCCCTGCACACGTATTACGGCAATCTTGACGACGATACCCCCTCCTTTTTAGCCAGTACGCTGGAGATGGACGCGTTTATCAAAGAGGTCGCAGGGATCTGCGAAAAGGTGCGCCAGGAAAAGGGCCTCGACAAGAAAGTCTATCTGTCCTTTGACGAGTGGAACGTATGGTATCATTACAGCCAGACAGCAAAACAGCCGCCCAAATGGATCAAGGGACGCCCCATCCAGGAAGAGAACTACAATTTTGAGGACGCGCTGGTCGTGGGCGATATGCTCATTACCCTGCTGAATAACGCCGACGTGGTCAAGATCGCCTGCCTCGCCCAGCTCGTCAATACCATCGCGCCCATCATAACCGAAGAAAACGGTCCGGCTTGGTGCCATACGATCTATTATCCATTCCTATACACCTCCCGCTACGGCCGGGGAAAAGCACTGCGCCCACGCGTCACGTCTCCGGTGTACGCTTGTGCGAAGCACAACGCCGTGCCTGCCGTCTCCTCCGCCTGTGTGTACAACGCCGACCGCGGAGAAGTGGTGTACTTCCTGGTCAACCGCAGCCTGACCGATGCTGTGCCACTTACCTGTGCGCTGAATGGCTTTCAACCCAAGGATGTCTTGCAGTGGATCGCCATGGAGGGATACGATATCAAGGCGGAGAACACCGCCGAAGATCCGGACGCCGTCGTCCCCGCGGAAAAGAACGGCGCCGCTATAGCGGACAATCAGATCGAGCTGACCCTGTCCCCCAAATCATGGAATATTATACGCGTGAAGATAGAATAGTTGTATTGTATAAAAGTACTAATACGGACTGTAATTTTCGTAATTAAAGAAAAACCCTTATATCTCAAATACTTTCCGGGTTTGAAGCCCTAAAAAGCCCTTATTTCATGCGGGGAACAGACCAATACAAACAGGTAAGCAACAAAACCATTTGGGGACAGAACGGGACGCCTCGCGCTTGAATGGGGTTCAAGAGGCCGGAGGTTCGAATCCTCTCACCCAGACCAAACCATGATAATCCGAACTTTTTCCTAATCGGGGAAGGGTTCGGATTTGTCGTTTATTTTCCAAAATGTAACCATAGGGATTGACATAGTAAAATGTGCAGCGTATCCTACTATAGATAATATGTGAGTCCTACAGATTCACTAAACGAGGAATTCAATAGTTTTCTGGTAGATAGACTCAACTAGATTACTGCCGCTTTTATATCATTATTAATTCTGAAGATATGTTTCTATCTATTAAAAATCTATTCAACGAATCAGGGATTGTGTTATCTTCTTGACTAAAAAGAATATCGCATGTAACATTGGTTATCATACTGTTAGTGTCATCAAAAGCCGATAATTATTATATCAGCATCATACCAAGAGGTAATATATGCAAGCATATTATCGCATAATTCCTCAACAATAATATGATGTGATGTTTTTAGTTTTTGTCAATTATTTCTTTTATATAACCAATGAACTAGCCCCAGAACACTATTGCAACCTATGATTCCAAGACGCAGCGACCTGAGGCAGGCCCCATTTTCAATTAATAATGTTCTACAATTCCTTTTCGAATAGCCTTCTTTTTAAATAATTGGAATAACATAATCCCCATAATAAAGTATAATATGCTTGGCACCACCAATAGTAATATATCATTAATACTGATTGAGTAAGTGTAATTATCTACTATTCTTTTTAGCAGTTCTATTCCCCAAGTTGATGGTAAATACTTAATAATACTGACATTAACCGGTGCAATAATTAATGCCATAAATGCGAATTGCATTATCTGTAGTGCACTTTGTGCCCTCTTGTAAACCAATGATAATCCGCCAAATAAAAATCCGATACCCCAGTAATTTAAGTTAATAATGAAATATATACATAGGGTCTTTATAATATTAAATTTTAAATAGTGGTTGGTAATTAACATGGATACAAATAACATAAAAATTATCAAACCAAAATTTAACATAAATTGTGCGAATATTTTTGTTATTAATACCCTTACTAAATTAAAACGGGCCATAAATAATTGAGAGATTGTGCCTTCTTTTTTTTCTTCTTGAATAGTATTTGTGACATCTTGAAAGGAAGATATTGCTGATATCCAGACAATATAGCTAACAATCAATCCTTCTATCGTACTGCCAATAATATTCCCCCCAGCAGCAACGTTATATCCTTGAAATATAATATAAAAAATTATAACTAATGTTATTCCTCCCGCCAAAGAATTAAAGATATATCTTTTCAACAAAATAAATTCTTTAATAATAAAATTAATAAATAAATTCATACTTCATCCTCCACTAACTTTAAAAAGATATCTTCCATTTCTACTTCTTTTGAATTTACTCCGATTATCTGAATATAATTGTCTCTTAAAGATACAATTATTTCTTCAAGGCAATCACCAGAAACGTCATTGATAAATACTTTATTTAATATCCTATCATGTTTTACTATTGATTTATCTTTAACTAATTCTTCCAAGAATTTTATATTGCTTTTTTCGTCAACAATATAGTTTATTTCATAAATATTTATTTTATAGTATTCTTTCAGATTAATTATCGAGTTATCAGTAATAATTTTACCCTTATTTAAAATTATTACGCGAGCACATACTTCATCAATAAATCTCATATCATGTGAGGATATTAATATTGTTTTATGATATTCCTCGGAGATTTTGAGTAAAAAATCTTTCATATCAATTTTGCTTTGAACATCTAATCCTAAGGTAGGTTCATCCAACAACAACAAATCAGTATCCAATAGAAACGAAATCATAATTGCTGTTTTTTGTTGCATTCCTCTTGATAAATTTGATACCAATTCATTTTTTTTATCAGACAAATTGAATTCATCAAGGAAGTATTTTATTTTTTCTTTTTTCTTATTACTCTTCTCTTTATGAAGAGCTAATATAAATCTTATATTCTCCATCACAGTCATATTCCAATATAAATTCCTATTTCCTTCTAGTACTACACCAAGTGATATATTACTGATATTTCTATCAGATTGATTATAAATAATATCACCGAATTCCGGAATTGTTAATCCACAAATCATTTTTATAATGGTACTTTTCCCTGCACCATTTGGGCCTAAAAGACCAACAACTTCTCCTTCATAAATGGAAAAGCTAATATCGCTAATTGCGTTAATACTCTTTCCGCCTTTTCCCGGATATACTTTAGAGACGTTTTTCAATGTTATGATTTTCTTCATTAATATCTTCCTTCTTATTATTTAGTAAATTATCTGTCTTCTGAATATAACTATATACATAATTTTTCCATTTGCAATTACTTTCTTTAATTAGATAATACGCTTTATTAAAGAACTTATTACTCATTATAATCATTTGGCGTATTAAACATTGATCTTGTTCAATATTTACTGTCTCATTATATATTCTGTTCAATTTATCACAATACATATAATTATATATATTAAATTCTTTATTCTCTATATCTTGATCCATATCAACCAAATCATCAAGAAATTGCCTTCCTATTGCAAAAAAATCATGTGAAGATAACATAGCCTGAATATCATATTTGCAGTTGATTTTATTCTCATATGCGATATATGGGACTATTTTTGCAATAGCAATTTTATTGATACAATATTGTTCTATTTCGTGCATACTATATTTCTTGTTATATCCGTAATAGTATTTTTCACTTATCATTGACTCAAAATACTCTCTCAATAATGTATAGTAATAATTCCTTATATTTTGGTTAAAGTCCTTTAATAGTAAGGTAACTTCTTCTTGTATACAATGGGCCAGTATTATTTTATATTTATCATCGACTATGATACTATCCAACAAATCATCCAATATAAACATTTCATAAGAAATAAAGTGGCTTATCAAGAAGATTATAGAATTATCATTTATCTTTTCTCTTTGGCCTTCACTTAAAAACAAAAGTGGATAATATGAATAAAATTGAGGAGGCATCGTTCCATTTTTATTTTTACTTTTTAAATGACTCAAACTATTGATAAAAAACTTATTGTTTGTATAAGAAGATATCATCTCCTCATATTGATTAATAACTTCAATATCAACATTAAATAATTCCGCCATATATTTCTTTTTCATAGAAAGTACTCCTAATAGATTAATCCCTCGGCTTTTAAGCTTTTTATAGACTTGTTTATTTCATCCTTTAATCGCTCCTGCTCAATATGATTCCATTTCATTATACAACGTTCATATAAATCATTTAGTCTATAGTTATCCTGCGTTAATAATTGAAGTATATATTTTTTTAGCTTTGATATCCCAATAATTGTTTTTATTACATCCCTATCCTGCTTTATCAATATGATATTTGTCTTTTTAGGTTTGATATTTATTATCTCTTAATGTTATTGTTTCTGATATATTCATTTATTTTTAGTATATCTGCATTTATATCGATAGTCTCAATATAGAATTTTAATTTGAAACAATCTTGATCAGATTTGCAACTAATCTTTTCTTCCCTTCTTAATTTGAATGACGCACATCGTTTTTCAAACAGGTAATATTCAGTAATATTCTCGGGAATTGAATAAATTTTTTCTATTAAGAATGTGAGCTGAAAAAAATCGCTCAATTGTTTTCAATGAATCCCATCTATCTCGGCCGGATATTTAAAGAATCCACGGGTATGAAATTCACAGACTATGTTAATTCTCTGCGCATCGAAGAGGCAAAAAAAATATTGGCGAGTTCGGATATGAGTATCCAAAAAGTAGCCCATGCGGTTGGATTCAGGGATGCTAAATATTTTGCGACTAGATTCAAGGCCGCCACCCATCAGCCACCATCGGTATTTCAAGCAAAACACCGGATTGACTTATGAAATATATAAAAATGAATAACATACCGAGACGATAAACGAATGAGGGGGACACCGTGTTTAAAGTAATCATAGTCGATGATGAGCCAATGGCAATCGAAGCAATCAAGATGGCTATGGACTGGGAAGAATATGGGTTTGTCATTGCAGGAGAATGCAGTGATGGTGAAGAGGCTTTAAATCTGTCCCGTCATATACTGCCCGATATCATTATTACAGATATACGAATGCCAGACATGAGCGGTTTAGAGCTTGCGAACCAGATTGTAAACGATACCGATATCGATTGTGATCCGATTTTTATCCTCGTCAGCGGATATGATGATTTCGAATATGCAAAAAAGGCACTTCACATTGGGATTCGATATTATATTCTAAAGCCGATTATCGACGAGGACTTTTCCGCAGTCCTTATGAAAGTCTTAGAGGAACTGGAACGGCGGGAGGAATTCTATAAAATTGCATCTGAAAGCACTGACATTTTTTTGGATATGTTTTTTGAAAACCTTTTGTCTGACCGACTGACCAATGCCGATAGTGTCGAAATTCTCCCCCAGGAATTGTTGCCATACAGAAATCACTATTGGTCGTATGCGGCTCTTTATACCAACCATGAGGATCGTGGATATGATGATTTAAAAAAAGCTCTACAGGACTGTAACAAGACAGATATCCGTCTATTCAGTGTGTTTCATGACACCTGTCTCTATGGGGTGATTCTCTGCAGTCGGCAAAATGAGCTTAAGCTATGGCTGCAGCTTGATCAAACGATGCATGATCTCTTTGACAATCAATATTACCTTGCGGTCGGCAATTCCGTACATGATATTTCCGAACTCCCGGCATCTATGGTCGAGGCCGAGACAGCCCTGGAGCATCGTTTCTTTTATCAACCAGGGAGTATTCTGTACTATTGGGAAATTAAGAATCAGTCTCTAAATTATAGCTTTAAGGGCGTCTATTACATGGATGAATTTCTTGATGCGCTTATAAACCTGGATCAGGATGAGATTTCATCCTCTATTACAAAGATGTTTGACGCCTTCCGCCGATCATATATGGCTCCGGAAATCATAAAAATGTACTGTATCAATATTGTATACCGAAGCTTCGCAATTATCAGCGAAATGGGCGGAATGTCAGATAACATACCCCTATCGAATGATATGAATTTTTTAGGCAATAATCCGACACTTGTAGAGATAGAAAAGATACTCAGAGAGTATTCAAGAAACTTTTGCCGATATGCCAAAAACTTGAAGGAAACCGACACCGTATCTATGCAAAAGAAGGTGGAAACATATATACGAACTCACTACAGAAGAAGTCTCACCATAAGGGAGATCGCACGGAAACTATATATCCATCCCTCCTACCTCGGGACTCAAATCCATAAATGGTTCGGCTGCGGCTTCAACGAATATCTGCATAAACTACGTATGGACAAAGCCGCACAGATCATACGTGATACCGATCTACGGATACACGAAATAGCCGCTAGTTTAGGATACGCTTCCTATAATAGTTTTCTAGAGCAGTTTATCAAGTACTTTTCTATGAAACCAACCGAGTACCGAAAACAATTGAAAGAATAATATGATCAATTATTTAGCATATAGATACCCCAAAAGTAAGTTTTTTAGATAATCATTCTGTATTTTAGGAAATTGAACCCCCAGTCAACAAAAAATATAATTAAATAGGAAGGGTTATATAGCGTGGCACAAGAGTATATAGCGCTATTCCCGCATGCCAAAAAATAAAAGGAGGAAACATGATGGGTAACAAGAAAAGCCTCTGGCTGAGGCTTCTGGTCACGGCGGTGGCGCTGTGCCTGGTGATCGCGGGCTGCGGCAGAGAAGCCGATACGGGCAGTTCAGATGCATCCCCCGATGAAAGCACCCCCGCTGAAGAGGCAAGCACCGCTCCCGAGGAGCCACTGGAGCCGCTGGAATTAACCGTGTTCATTTCCGACCCGGGGTACCAGAATCCCCCGGCAGATAACCCCATATACCAGATGATCGCCGATGAGTTCGGCATCACATTCAAATGGGATCTGCTCGTCGGCGACAAGGATCAGAAGATCGGCGTCATGATCGCAGGCGGAGACTATCCGGACATCACCACGGTAGACACGTACAGCAATCCCAAATTCATGGAGGCGGGCGCGCTTCTCCCCCTTGACGATCTCATTACACAGGAGAATGCACCCAATCTGTATGATCATTACAAGGATGTATGGAATATCTGCAAGAATCCCGACGACGGTAAATTCTACGTCATGGCCAACTACGGCATCACCCAGGGAGATTATCAGACCATGACATGGGAAGGGGTGGGCTTCTGGATCCAGAAGGCAGTCCTGGAAGACGCCGGGTATCCGCCGCTGCCCACCACATTGGACGAATACTTCGGACTGATTGAAGCGTATATGGAGAAGAACCCCACCATCGACGGTCAGCCCACCATCGGATTCGAGATCCTGTGTGAAGGCTGGCGTGATTTCTGCCTCAAGCATCCGCCGGAACACCTGATGGGTTACCCCAATGACGGCGACTGCATTGACGTGGACGGCGTAGCGACCATGTTCAGCAACTCTCCCGACGCAAAAGCCTATTACCAGAAACTCAACGAAGAAATGCTGAAGGGCGTCATCGACCCCGAATTCTTCTCCCTGACCTATGACGATTATATGGCCAAATTGAGCCAGGGCAGGGTGCTCGGCATGTTCGATCAGCACTGGGATTTCAGCAATGCCGAATTGAACCTCAGAAACGCGAACCAGGACGAGCGGACATGGGTTCCTTGCGAATTGACACTGCCTGGTTATACACCGCATTATCAGGATCTTCCTGTGGTTAACGTCAACACCGGTTTTGCGATCACGACGAGCTGCCAGAATCCGGAACGGGTTGTCCAGATGTTTGACGGCATGATGACCGAGGAATGGCAGAAGATACTCGGCTGGGGTCTCGAAGGCAAGGACTACTCCGTCGACAGCAGCGGCCGGTTCTTCCTGACCCAAGAGCAGGCCGATCAGAACAACGACACCGCCTACAGGCTGGCAAACAGGGCTTATGAGATCTGGTTCTACGGCCCCAAGATTGAAGGCACCTACTCCGACGGGAATGCCGGTTCCCCCGGATTCCAGCCAGAGGTATTCTATGAGTCACTCCACCAGTACGACAAAGACTTCCTGGCGAAATACGACAATATGTGCTGGTCCGATTTCCTGACTCCCGCACCGCCGAACAAGGTCACCTATCCCCTGTGGCAGATCGCCATACCGGACGCTTCCGATGCTTCAATGGCAAAGGCCAAATGGGAGGAAACCGGTACCAAGTATCTGCCCCGGGCGATCCTTGCCGACGCGGGCCAGTTTGACGGTATTTGGGACGAATACATGAGTGAACTGAACGCGATCGACATCCAGGCATATACGGACGTAGTTACCGAGCAATTGGCGTGGAGAGAGGCGAACTGGTCTCCGGACGCGAACTAATCAATGTTCTAGACCGTACCGGCAATCGGGCTTATGCGCCCGGTTGCCGGTCCTTTTCAAAAACCGATCGTATTAGATCAATACGTTAACTGAAGGGAAAATGCCGCTATGAGTTCAGTCGATTTGGTACGACAGACAACACGACGCACAAGAAAATTGGAAGTCAGGCCTTTCTGGAAGACACTTAAAGGCCAAAAGCAACTGATCATCATGTCTGTCCCGATACTTTTATATATATTGTTGTTTTCATATGTTCCCACACTGGGCTGGGTCATGGCATTCCAGAAATTTCAGCCTGCCAAGGGTTTTTTAAATTCCGCGTGGGTAGGGCTTGAAAACTTTCGAATGCTCTTTGCGGATGCCGATTTTATCCGCGATTTCAGAAACACCATATGCATGAGCGTCATCAATATAGCATTGAGTTTTTCCACCGCAATCATACTGGCGTTAATGCTCAATGAGCTTAGAAATATCCATTTAAAGAGGTTTGTGCAGACCATATCATACCTTCCCCATTTCCTTTCGTGGGTCATCGTCAGCGCCCTGGTCGTGACCACACTCTCGGGTGACGGCATCGTGAACGATATGCTCATGATGCTGGGAGTCGTAGACGAGCCTATTCTATGGCTGGGCAAGGGTAACTATTTCTGGGGTATTCTGGGGGTCACCAATGTCTGGAAGGAAGTCGGGTGGAACACCATCATATACCTAGCGGCCATGTCAGCCATTGATCCGGCTTTATACGAAGCCGCGGTCATGGACGGAGCCAGCCGATTCCAAAAAATTAAATATATTACCCTTCCGGGTATAAAATCGACATTCGTTATTCTCTTGATCATGAACATTGGCTGGATCATGCAGGCAGGCTTCGAGCCCCAGTACCTTCTCCGAAACGGTATGAATATCGACTATTCCGAAACCATTGAATTATATGTGCTTAGGTACGGCTTCCAGCAGTCCAATTTCTCCCTTGCAACAGCTGCAGGTATGTTTCAAAGCGCAATTAATATATTCATGTTGTTTGTCGCCAATTTCATCGCCTCAAAAGTCGGTGACGAAAGGCTTATTTAGGGGGAATCATGAATAACACAATCAACAGGACCAAGATAAATGACACACTATTCAATATCTTTAACGGTACGTTTATGCTTCTGCTCGTTGTCGTCATGCTGTATCCCTTTTTAAACACCGTTGCAATATCGTTCAACGATGGTCTAGACGCGGTAAGGGGCGGGATCTATCTATGGCCTAGGGTGTTTTCACTGCAGAACTACAAGGCTGTTTTCGTAGGCGGTACGATCTTCCATGCATTCTTTATCTCGGTCTCCAGGACTGTGATCACCACTTTGATCAATCTGTTTCTGACGACCATGCTTTCCTATACGCTGAGCAGAAAGGAATTCGTACTGAGACGGTTTATCACCGTGGTCTTTGTACTGACCATGTATTTTAACGCCGGTCTCATACCGACTTATATGCTGTACAAGGGATTGGGTCTCAGGAACAATTTCTGGGTATATATCATACCGGGCATGATATACGCCTTCAATATGATCGTGACCAGGACGTATATCAAAACCCTGCCTGAAAGCATGGTCGAATCCGCCAGGATTGACGGCGCAAGTGAATATAGGATATTTCTCCAGATCATATTCCCGCTGTGCAAGCCTATATTGGCCACAGTCGCTCTTTTTGTCGCTGTTTTCGCATGGAATCAGTGGTTCGATACATTTATCTACTGTTCGTCCGAACAGAACCTAAGCACGCTTCAATATGAATTAATGAAACTATTGTCATCCGCCCAGAGGGCCAATTCAAACCCGTCGCTGGTCGGCTCCGTAGGCGGTGCGAATACCGCTAGCATGATCACGCCTATTTCCATTAGGGCGGCCATTACCGTGGTTGCCGCGCTTCCGATTATAATAGTGTACCCCTCCCTTCAGAAATACTTCGTGGTGGGTCTGGCCGTAGGGAGTGTCAAGGAGTAGCCACACAAGACTGCGTTTTAATCCCTCTCTTTTCTAAGGGTTCTTCACCTGAAGAACCCCTTTTTAATAACTGGTTATCTTGCTGTCATCCAACCCTATATAGGTATGGGACTCGTCGTGAATTTGGGAAAACTCAAACAGCGAAACCTCATTTTTGGTTAGAGTTGTTATGAGTCTTATATAGCCGTTTTCACTTTCCAGCCTGCCTGTTGTCACCAAGGGCCGGGCGACCTGCTTCAGGGTCTCTACAGCCTGCTTGGAAGAAAACCTAGGCCGCCCCATCTGGATCCAAGACCTCCACGGGTTGCCGTACTGTTCACTGATTGTACTCCTTTTCATAAATACCGTGGCGTATTCGACCGGGATCTCGAGGGCAAGCTCTCTCTGAAAGTCGTCTCCCTTGTCCATGACTTCATTCCACGCCAATACCGCGATAGCACCGTCTTTTTTTCTGGTAACCAGTGTCCTCTCATCCCTGAACAGTATGTCGCCCTCTGCTTTTTTGAAGAATTTGAAGACATGGAAGGTCGGTTTCGGTATACCGTTCAAAGCGATCAGCCCAAACCCCCCATGAAACTGGGATCGCGGGACATCGCACTCCTCAAACACATCGCTGAATGTCCAATAGGAAAATGAATCCACATAGTCTCCGCCTTCGCTCAGTATCCTGCAGAGATAGGCGGCATTGAGCACTGTGTCGTGGACCGGATTCAATGGATGCCAGGACGTATTGTATTCCGTAATATGAAAGGGTAATTTCCCCATGGGCGACCGGTCGATGATCTCCCGTACGCTTTTGAATTCCTCCAGCATATACGTATTCTCATATAGCTCCTGATAATAGAAATGAGGCGTCACCTCCGGCTGCTTGGAGGTATAGGCATGCCTGGTGACAAAGTCCAGAGGCACCTTTTGATCGTGACAGAAACTCAGAAACTCTACGATCCAGTGATCGGCGCCCCCGCATATGGCGGGACCCCCCACTTTCAGATCGGGATTAACCTCTTTTACCGCCCTAGCAGTTACCTCATACAGCTTGCAGTATTCACCCATATCCGCGTTTTGCCAAAACCCAGGTAGGTTCGGTTCATTCCATACCTCAAAAGGCCACTTGAGGACTTCGTCCAGACCGTACCTATCTATGAAATGCAAAATGACCGCTTTAATCAGATTGGCCCATTTATCATAGTCCGTGGGAGGTGTGGTGTTCCCCTCCCAGTAAAAGACTTTGTTCTCACCGGTAGAGAGTTTTGACGGCATAAAGCCCAATTCCACGAAAGGACGTATCCCTCTTTCCAGAAAGGAATCAAATATCCTGTCTATGTACATAAAATTATAAAAGGGCCTGCTCCGGCCATCCACCCTATCTTCCCTGTAGATACCTATGTCGTCATGAAACAGGCCATGGCCTCTGATATATTTGAATCCTATTTCCCTCTGTATCACAGAGAGATGATCCAAATACTCCTTTTGCAGCGCCAGTCCGAGCCGCCCCGTACCCACGCAGGTTCTCCAATGATCCTGAAACCTCTTTCCATCGGGTTCCGCCGGAACCTTGATCTTGTCCATAATGCCCCTCGTTTCCATACATAATGGAAGAGGGTTTGCCGAGAAGCCATGTACACTTCTATAGCAAACCCTCTTGTCATTCATTTGCCGTTGATCAAGCGCTTAATTCCCTGCAGCCGCGTTCTTTGCATCCAACTCAATCTGGTATTTCTCCAGATCAAACTGAACCAGTTCCTCCATGCCGAAACCATCCATCTGGGCAGACATCTCATCCCACATCGAGTCAAATTCATCATCGCTGGTCGCGAAGATCATCCGCCATGAGTAGTCCTTGATGGCTTCCGCGCACTGGCCGCGGATGACGGAAATATCCGGGGTGTCACCGGGAAGCGACACGCTCACACTCGGGCTGACCAGCAAGACATTGTTATTCTTCATGTATTCAGCCGGCTCGGCGGCGCCGAATTTCGCAGCCCATTCCTCTTTCATCTCGGTCATCGTGGCTTCTTTGTAGGTGCTCCAATACTGGGTATTGTACGGCTCCCCGGTATCCGGGTTTGTGCTGATGGCGTCCACTACCCACTGGTTGATCGCGTTGAAGCCATCCTTGTATCCGCCGCCGCCCCACTCTTCGGGAACGGGGAGATTATCCATCAATGCGTTATCATTGAGGAGATAGTATCTGCCGTCCTCACCGATCTCATAGTTGAAGCCTTCCAGGCCGCAGTGCTGAATCGTCAGGCTTTCGGGGCTGGCATACCAGTCGAGGAAACCCATTATCCTCTGGTATTTGGCCTCATCCACCTGGGAACCGACGCCAAATATCCGGCCGCTGCCATAATAGGTATCGGAGTCCGCATAATAGGTCTGGTCTGCCACAGGTACAAAGATGAACGCCGTGCCGTCATTCACTCTGTCGATGGTATTCCAGAAACCCACCTGCCAGCTGTACCACATCAGGTATACCTGACCGGACGACATCTTGTCACAGGCCGTCTCCCAGTCCTGGGTACCGGAATCGGGATCGACGAGTCCTCTCCTCTGGGCATTGTTGAGAAACTTGAGGATCTTGTAATACGCGCCGGCCTTGTCTGTCACAGGTATAAATGTCCCGTCGGGCTTCAGTATCAGGGAGCCTTTGCCCTTCTCGCCATACCAGGTGGTCAGCTGCACGACATTGGCGATACCCAGCATACCGTCCCCGTTATCCCAGTCAGGCCACAGGGAGAATGGATAGGCGGGATCCCCATCCGGATTGGTGGGATGCGCTTTCATCATATCCCCGAGGACATCCAGCAGTCCGTCCAGATCTGCGATATCCGGGCAGCCAAGCTCGGAGTACAGATCCCAGCGGAGCAAAGGACTGGAGTAAATGACATCCTGGGAATACGATGTCGGGGATGTATTGGTCATCTGACAAGGGATACCATAGACCGCACCGGAATTGTCGGTCAGCGATTGGTTTATGGTGTCGATCTGATCCTTGTACTCCATCAGGTTGGGGCAATCGGCTATTTCTGCGGTGATATCCTTGACCAGTCCCGTCTGTATACAGTCCTTAAAATCTGTGTTTTCCAGGAGCACGATATCACCCAGGTTGCCGGCGCTGGTGCGCGTCTGGTACAATGCCTCCCCCGCTACCTGGGGCGCGATGATATTGAGCTCGATATTGAACTTGTCCTTTACCACCTTGGCAAACCATCCGCTCTGTACGCCCTGATAGTTGGCGGCCACATCATAGATCTCAAATGTCATCGGCTCATCATACGATGTCTCCTCCGCTGCAGGTTCTGACTCTTCCGGCACCGTATCTGCACTGCCATCCGGTTCGGCTGTGTCAGTTGTTTTTCCACAGCCGGCCATGGCTATCAGCAGTGCAAGCACCAGCAGGATAGAGCCAATTCTTTTCAGCTTCATTTCATAATCCTCCCTTATGATTTTTATAACAAACAATGCATTTCTGCCTTGTTCATTATCCCTTGATCGCGCCGATCATGATCCCCTTTACAAAAAACCGCTGGAAGATAGGATACACAAGGATGATCGGCGTTACCACGATGATCGTCACCGTCATACGGATCGATGTCGCCGTCTGGGCTCTTGCCAGATTGGCCAACACATTGGTTGACGACAAGCTGTTGTTGACCAGCGCTTTCAGTGAATTGGCCTGATTGAGGTATTGATACAGGGTGAACTGCAACGTATACAGTTTTTTGTCCGTCACCAGCAGCAGTGTGTCCTGAAAAGAGTTCCACTGGGTGACCGCCGCAAAGATAGCAATGGTGGCAAGGATCGGCTTGATGACAGGGATCATGATCCTGAAAAATATCCGCAGGGTCCCCGCCCCGTCAATCTCCGCCGCATCCTGCAGGTCCCTGGGTATGGACTCGACGAAGGTCTTGCATAGCACGATATAGAAGGGAGATACCACCAGCGGGAAGATATAGCCCCAGAAATTGTTCCTGAGCCCTAGATTCTGCATGGTAATAAACCAGGGGATGATACCGGCATTGAAATACATGGTCGCGATCACGAAACGGTACCAAAATTTCCGTTTCCACAGTGTGTCTCGGGTAAACATATACCCCAGAAAAGCGGCGACGATGACGGTGAATATCGTTCCCACCACAGTCCTCGCCACTGATATCCACAGGGAGTGAAACAAATCGGGAATCTTCAGTACATTGACATAGTTGGACAAATGCAGCCCTATCGGCCAGAGCAGCACCTTTCCCTTCTCACTCAGATCATTGGCGCTGATCGTGTTGATAAAAATATAGTAAAACGGGTATACGCAGACAAAGGCAAATAAAGAATAAATGATATAGGAAACAATGCTGATAACCCGTTCCTCACCAGTCTTTTTTTTCCGTATTGTAGTCATCGTGATTTCCCCCCTGTCTATTTCGTCGATCGTGATACTACCATTCGGGGAAGAATGTTAGATAAAGCCTTCGCCTCGGATGAGCTTGGAAATCCCATTTGTGGCGCATAGCAGTCCAATGCTGACCACACTCTTGAAAATACTGATTGCGGTGGAAAGAGAGTATCCGCCGCCCCCTACCGCGAGATTGTACACATATAGATCCAGGACCTGTATATACTCTTTGTTGAAGGAATTCTGAAACACGAAAAACTGTTCCATTCCATTCGACAGGAAATTGGCGAGATTCAGCATCACCAGCACGAAATACGTGGGTAGCAGACTGGGAAGCGTAATATGCCAGATGATTTGGATCCGTGAGGCGCCGTCTATCCTGGCCGCCTCATTCATCTGTTCGTCGATGCCGCTCATCGCCGCGATGTACATGATGGCCGCCCAGCCGGCATTCTTCCATGTGAGCCATAGCCACATCTTGAACCAGACATGCTTGGAAGACTGGAGAAACAGCATGGGGGTATCTATCACACCCAGCTCCATCAAGA
>ENA-ORCX01000255-ORCX01000255.1-marine-metagenome-genome-assembly--contig:-NODE-255-length-31353-cov-3.079102_pt1 | contig 31353 bp, 28 predicted proteins | sample MGYA00248630_ERZ508518 | MGnify/ENA primary metagenome ERZ508518 (study PRJEB26188, sample SAMN06268768) | marine metagenome | isolation source: Bioluminescent Bay, La Paraguera, Puerto Rico | place...
CTTTTTATATCCCCGTTATGAATTCAGAAAATCAGGATTCTAATCCGGAGAAGAACTCTCCCGATCAACAATCACCAACGATTTGTGCTTACGATAGTTTCGGGCGCGAAGTTCAAGTTCCTAGAGAAGAATGGCTCCGTAATGTCCTGTTGCCTCAGGTGCAAAAGGTATGGGAAAATGCGGATGATCTGTATGATACTATCTATAATGGGTTCAATGATGGCTTTTTTGCTGAGATGGAAGAGGCTGGAAAGCAGTTGAAACGTATTGATCCTATCATGGAGCGGGGAAGTGTTACCTTGGCTGTCATCTATCTGCAAACGGGGCGCCCACAGGAGGCTAAGAATTTGCTGGAACTGAGTATGGCCGAACATGGCGAGCGAGGTATTCTTCTGACAAACCTTGCCAAAGCAGAGTCGGCTTTGGGAAATGAAGATGAAGCAGAACGTATTCTGTGGCATGCACTTGAGCTGGACCCGAATCAGGATAATGGCTTGATGTGGTATGTTTCCATACAGCATCAAAAGGGGGGAGATGATTTTTCTCAAAGTGCTCTGAGATCCGTTTCTGCTCTTCCGGGTAGCTGGCGAGCTCAGGTATGGCTGGCGCGTGAACATTTGAAAGATTCCGATATCGATGCAGCAATGGAATTGTATCGTGAGGCGCTGCATCGGATGCCAAGTCCTGTGCCGACCGAAATTCTGATGCAGATTAGTGGTGATTTGGGGAATAGAGGATTTTTACCTGAGATACTGGAATTGACTGAATCACGTTTTGATCTGGATGTTCATGGTCTTCAAGTGGGAAACAATTTACTCAAAGTTTATCTGGAAACGGGGCAGTTGGATAAGATGCATCACTTGCTGAAGCAGATGAACATGAAACAACGACCCGATTGGCGAGAACATCTGGAATTTTGGGAAGCCGAATTGCATAAGCTGGAGCTTTCCATCAACGATGAGGTGAAGAAAGAGGAGCTGAAGGTGGGGCTTATTCAAGGGGAAGGTCCTGTATGGTTGCCCAAGAAGGGGGCGCTAAAGAGTTTGTTTGCTCCCAAGGCAGAAAATGCCGTTTGCATAGGTTTTGTTGGCAGTAGTTTTTCAGGAACTCATCCGAATGAGAGCGAATCGGTGCAAATGCAGTTAAGTGATAATTTTGGAAGGTTGAGCCGTTCGATACCTGCTTTCTTAACGGAGCATTTTTATCTGAATTCGAATGCCATGACTACGCTGATCATCCCTTGGGTGACTAATGAAAATGGCGGGTTTGCTGTTTCCGGAAATTCACTTACAAACAAATCAGTGCTTTCCTATTGTGGGAATGATACGGATTATGTCGTTTATACTCATCTCTTGTTTCAGGGGGAAAACAGCACTTTGCAGGTGCGTGTTCTGCGTAATATCGATGGCAAATGCCTTTTTGAATCCAGCTATGATTTTCCTGAGTTCAGCGCCAGCCGTATATTGGATGCTTTATTGAAGGATCTGCGTCAGAATTTGTTAAAGGAAGCAGGCTTGAGCCTTTCCGGGGAATATTTATTGGAATCTGTTGAAGGGAGTGAATTGGATCACTACTTGTTCCGTTTGGAGCAGTGTCTTGCAGTTCGTTGTTCCTCTACTCAGGGAAATGGTGGGTTATACAATGTATCCGAAATCATTGACGGTTCGATGCACTTTTGTCTCAACCATTTGCGTCTACAGTCTGCCTGGTTGCTGTTGCTACGTGTGTTGAAAAGCATTGGTCAAAAAGAACCTGATCTAATTCAATCCTTCTCTGAAAAGATAGCACTTTTGCTAAAAAAGCTTCCAGAGCAACTGCCTCATGCGGAAGATATACAAGCCGAATTCAAGAGTGTTTTGAAGGCTTCAAATACTTAAACGAAAGCTTAATTTTACACAAAAGACGACCTCATGAGAGATCGTCTTTTGTGTTTTTTGAAATATAACCAATGCTTAGTGGGTTAATTCCCAAGTGTCACGTTCCATACCGTAGATAGCGCAGTGTTCTCCGTCTTCTGTGAATTCGCGAAGGAATTGCATACCGTTCCTTTCGGCTACTCGGCGTGATGGGAGGTTTTTGTGGTGCATGCAGCTGTAGACCTTTTCCAGTTTCAGGTCTTGGAAGGCATACTGCATGCAAGCTTTGGCAGCTTCGCTTGCGTAGCCGTGTTTGCAGTGCTGTGGTTTTATGTGATAGCCTACTTCGTGAACCGTGCCTTCGTCTACTTTTTGTAGGGAGACACCGCAATCGCCTATGCATTCACCGGTTTTCTTTAGAACCACAGCCCAGAGGCCGAATCCATTTTTTTCATAGCTCTTTTGCCAGTATTCTATCCATTCGATGACCTTTTGATTGCTTAATGGCTCAGGGTAATACTGCATGGATTTGGGATCGGACAAAACCTCCGCAAGATCACCTGTATCGTCCAACGTAAGTTCTCGTAATTGAAGTCTCTCTGTTTCTAAAATGTACTGCATACTGTCTTTCTTAGGATTCTACTTGAACAAGAAATTCATGGAGTGCTTCCACAAAGGCATCGCTTTGCTCCCACCAACTGTAGTGGCCACTTTCGTTTATGAATACGAGTTTGGAAGTTTTCAGAGCCTCATGAGCTTCATAGGCGGTTCCTGCTCCAATAGGGTCCTGACGACCCTGAATAATAAGCACGGGTTTTTCGAAGTCTTTCAGGGCTTCACGGCAATCAAATTTATTATCGAAGAGATCTTTAAATACGAGTGAGTTTATCTCCTCTACTCCTCCTTGAGCCAGGCGTTTTGCCAGTGTTGGGATAAGTTCCTTTTTATAAAGGTAGGCCGAGGCGAGGTATTTGGCTCTGTTGTATTTTGCTTCGTTGCTTGGATTCTCTCCATTAACTACAGAGTCCCAGTATTTAAAGGCATCGCGTTCTGTTTGGCTGAGAGCCATCTGGAGGTTTTGGCGAAAATACTTGAGTAAATCCAAGTCGATACCGCCTGAGCTGGATAGAATCAGTGCTTTTATGGAATCGGGATACATCGTTGCATACTGCTCTCCAAGGAATCCCCCAAAGGAATGACCCAGAACAATCCATTCATCATATCCAAGGTGTTTTCTCAGTGCCTCCATGTCCTCCACCATCAAATCCATAGTCACAGAGCTTTCGTCAACCGTGTACAAGGTAGACTCGCCTGTTCCCCTTTGATCAAAGAGAATAGTGGTATGCTCATTTGAAAGTAATTCAGCCAAGGGTTGGAACCCATTGCTATCAAGCCCCGGGCCTCCGTTGATGATGAGGATTGGCGCACCGGAACCAAATGTCCGGTAGTGAATTACGCCATCTTTTGTTTGTAAATATTCTGATTCCTGAGCCATAGTGGTTAATGGAAGTAAAAGGAGGAGGTAGATGTATTTCGTTAGGGTAGTCATCTTTGAAAATAGATCGCTTTTACGCCGTTAGAGCAAACGAATTATCTTTCTTTATATGATGAAGATCGCATTCCATCACTAATAAAAAAGACGACCTCCTGAGAGATCGTCTTTTGTGTTTTAGAAATGTGTGTCGTACTTATGGATTTACGCGGAAAAACTTGCGTTTACCTGCCTGAATTACAACTGGCTCGGTAGGGGCGGTGAGGTCGGCATTTGGGTTGCTTTCCTTTTCTCCGTTTACCTTTACGGCTCCCTGCTCGATCATGCGGCGACATTCCTTTTTCGATGGGAATAGGCCGGACTTGTTCATCACGTCGGTCAGGCGAACTGTTTCAGCACCTTCGGACATTTCAGCCCAAGCGAATTCAGGCATGTCGTCTGGAAGTTCGTTTTTGGAGAACACTTGCTCGAACTGTTGACGTTCGTGTTCGCCGGCGCCTTCTCCGTGAAGCATAGAGGTGAGGGTGACAGCGAGCTGTTTTTTCATCTCCATTGGATGTTCGTTCTGCATGGCCTTGATTTCGTCCTCTGTTTTCAGGAGGAGGAAACGGTAGTAAGTCCACATCACGTCGTCACCGATGGACATAATCTTGCCGAACATATCCTTAGGGGTGTCGTTGAAGGCAATGTAGTTGTCCGCACTTTTGGACATCTTCTTGGTGCCGTCCAAGCCTACAAGCAGAGGTAATGTCATGGCGATTTGTTCGGGCTTGCCCGCTTCGCGCTGTAGTTGACGGCCTACGAGCAGGTTAAAGAGCTGGTCAGTGCCGCCCAGTTCCACGTCGGCCTCAATTTCCACGGAGTCGAAGCCTTGAACGAGAGGGTACAAAAATTCAATTATGGAAATAGGCTTGTTGGACTTATATCGCTTTGAGAAATCGTCACGCTCCAACATGCGGGCTACGGTCATCTGACGAGCCAATTTGAGGGAATCCTCAAAGGTCATCTTATCGAACCATTCGCTGTTATATCGTACGATTGTTTTCTCCGGATCCAACACCTTGAATGCCTGTGCTACATAAGTTTCGGCATTCTGTTTTATTTCTTCACGGGTAAGCACCGGACGCAAGTCCGAACGGCCACTGGGATCACCAATCAATGTGGTGAAGTCCCCGATAATGAGAATGGCCGTGTGCCCCAGATCTTGAAATTGACGCAATTTGTTGAATACGACCATGTGTCCGAAGGTCAAATCAGGGCGGGTTGGATCAACGCCCAATTTAATGCGCAACGGACGTCCCTCAGCGAGTCGCTTTTCCAGCTCCTCTTTACTGTGGATCGTATCAATATTCTGTGTCAGTATATCTATCGGCTTCATAGAAAGCCGATGAGTCTTAGATAAATGCAGTCTTATTTCAAGCTGTTTATGAGCGATTTGAGCAAGCCCTCTTATTTCAGCTTCAGTTCCTTAAGTGCATCCATCACAGCGGAGCGGACTGTATCCACCACAACCTGTGTCTGGCGGTCTATTTCCAGATTGATCTGATCGCCCGGTTTGAGATCGCCAAACTTGGTTACACGTAAGGTTTCAGGGATCAACCATACCTGGAACGTACCGCTTTCTTTATCTAAATTCGTCACCGTGAGGCTACAACCTGCAATGGATACGAAGCCTTTGTTGAACACATAGGGACGTAGCTTTTCAGGGATTTCCAGCGTCATTACGCAGTTGTTTTCTGGGAATGTGATTTCCTTTACAGTTAGTTTGCCATCCACATGTCCCGAAATCGGGTGTCCGCCCACTTCGGCTCCAGCTTTTGCACTGCGTTCTATGTGTACCTTATCACCTGTTTTCAGTGTTCCCAACGTTGTGAGATTCAAAGTTTCCTGCATGGCATCGAAGTAAACTGCGTTGTCGTCCATTTTGGTTACGGTCAAACAAACACCGTCCATAGATACGCTGGCTCCAATCTGGAGATCTTTCATATGGCGGTCATCCAGTTCCACGATAAAGGTATTCAAGCCTTTACGCTCAATTACTTCTTTCAGGGAGAAACATCCGGTAATAATGCCTGTATACATGATAATGAAAGCACTAGCAGAAGCTATGTTGAAGTGCAACCTGTAAACATAGTTTGAATGTCTCTAGAAAAGAGCCCTTCATAAGGGCTTTCCTCTTGTCCAAAATTATCTAGAACGTTATGTCTATCACCATGTTCAGTAAAGGTTCAGCTTACAGGAATACCGCAGTTGTTGCTATTGCAATGATAGGTTTGGCAATTCTTTATTTGGGAGCTATTAAGCACTTGCTGGACCCTTATCAGGACAAGAAAATGTCCCTGGATCCTTATTTGGAATTTTCTGCGATGAACCAGTCAGATGAAGATAGTATTTCTTTTGAAGATTGGGTGGCAAAGAAGGATTTTGAGCCTATTTCCAAATGGGATGATATGGCATCCCGTGAAAATCAAGTTTATTGGTTTCGCTTTAAAGCGCAGGACGTAGATTTGCCTGAATATGTTCCTAATGGGTTGGTCGAATTAAATGAGGGGCGCCGTTACTGGACTGTAAAATCTTTAAGTCTGTATTTATTTCAAGACAACCAGTTTCAGTTGTTGAGTAGGAGTCGAATGGTCTCTCATTCTGATGATGCACTTCATTCCGGTGGCTATGCGTTGCCTTTTTCAGTAGAGGAATTGAAAAATTTACCAACGTTCTATATTCGGGCAGAAGTTAGAGAAAATTTTCAACCACATTTTCGTTTGTGGAAGCAAGCTGCATGGCAACAGCAGTTTCAATATAAACAGGATATCATTTTTTCTCTGAATTTAGGCATTTTATTCTGCCTCTTGGTTTTTTCAGGTTTATCCGCTCTCTCACAACGTTCTCGGATGTTGGGGGCTTATTTTGGCTACCTTTTAGTTAGTAGTATAAATTTGATCAATGTGTGGCAGTCTCAGACGGGGAACTGGTTGTTTTGGCCTCAAGCTTCATATATTGTATTCGGAGCGTTATTTCTTATTTCTGTTGCCTTAGGTGTCTGGCTTTTGACCCTTTTCACGCGCGATTACCTTAATATTAGTAAAAAAAGTCGTGATTTTAGGATACTGAGAGCCATTAACATCCTAAATATTCTATTTTTTGTTTCTATTATAGCATCAGATCGTTTGGTTAGTTTTCACCTGACAGTAAATCTAACTGCGTTGCGAGATCTTAGTATCTCCGCTTTATTTCTTTATGTCGGATATTGTTCTTTGAAGCGCTATCGCCGTCATGCGATACTTTATATGTTGGCTTTTTCCATCATGTTTTTGCTTACGGCGTCTTTCCACCTTATACGCCTCTGTTATTTACCGGAATGGCCGTATCCGTTGAATCAACTTCCTTTACAGGATATGGGATTGGCTGCCGGATCCTTTATTTTAGCTCTGGCTATGGTGGATCGCCTTAAAGCATTGCAAACAGAAAGGGATAAGGCTCAAAAAGAAGCCCTGAACAATTTGGAACAACTGCATAAAGTTGAAGAGAGTGCCCGCAAGGAGCTTAGCATAAAAGTTGAAGAACGTACCAGAGATCTGGATATTGCTTTGAAAGATTCTCAACAAGCAAACGAGGCAAAAAATGCTTTTCTTGCCAATATGAGCCATGAATTGAGAACGCCTTTGAATGCCATTATTGGATACGCGCAACTCATACAGGGAACGAATTTTTCTAAGGACAAGTTGAATAACTCAGTTAAGATAATTGAGCAAAGTGGATCGCATCTTTTGGAATTGATTAACGATATTCTAAATCTTTCCAAAATTGAGGCAGACCAAATTCAAGTAGAGAAAAATCTTTTCAATGTCAGGGATCTCTTAAGCGAGCTTGTTAATATGTTCCGTATCAGTACGGATCGAAAAGGAATTGATTTAAAGTATGTTCCGAAGTCATTACCTCGGTCAATCATTGGAGATCGTCGTTTGTTAAGACAAATTCTTATCAATGTGTTGGGTAATGCTGTTAAGTTTACCGAGGCGGGATGTGTTACGTTTCAGGTTACTCTTGTTGAGAATTCCAGACTTTGCATACAGGTGAAAGATACAGGCGTTGGTATTGATGAAAAGGATCTCAGAACTATATTTGAGCCGTTTACTCAAGTAGGGTCAGATGAGGCAAAGCGTAAGGGGACTGGTTTGGGGCTTTCTATTAGTCGCAAATTGGTTCGTGCTATGGAAGGAAATATTTCGGTAAGTTCTGTTGTAGGTGAGGGAAGCCAGTTCTATATTGAATTGCCTGTTGCAATTCCTGATAGCGTTGTTTCTGAAGATAGATCTGAAACTTCCACTTTTCATAATGTGATTGGATATGAAGGGGCACGTATCACTGTTTTGATTGTAGATGATGACTCCAGCAATCGTTCTGTTATGCGTGATCTCTTGGAGAGTTTGCAATTTAACGTTGTGGAAGCAAGTAGTGGTGATAAAGCGTTGGTTCTTTTAGAAGAAGGAAAAATGGATTTGATGATTCTCGATCTTCGAATGCCTGAAATGGATGGTTTTACTGTTGTAAAAACAGTGAGAGATAAGATGTCTAAAAAAATGCTTCCGGTTATTGCTTCGTCTGCAGGAGTTGAGCAAAGTATGCGTCAGCAAGCATTGGAATGTGGTTGTAACGATTTTTTGGCAAAACCAGTTAATAAAGAGGATCTTTTAGAAGTATTGCAGAAATCTCTTCAGCTTAATTGGCAATATGAATCATTCGGTATTGATACTCTAAATGAAGAATCTTTTGTTCCTGTGGTAGCTGATTTGCTCAAACCCATTTTAGAACATGCGAAGTCAGGCTATGTTGATGGGGTTAGAGAAGCCTTAGAAAGGCTTGAAACAGATCAACCTGAAGCAACATTCTTTATACAAAAGGTTCGAGAGATGCTGGGGAAGTTTGATTTGGAAGGAATAGTAGAACTTGCACACAAGCAGAGTGTTCGTTAGCATTTTCCACATTAAATGAGTCAATTGCATACCATACTTATTGTAGATGATACACCTGCTAATATTGGTGTCCTATTGGAAAATTTATCTGGTTTAGGATATAAGGTTCTTATTGCAAAAAATGGTAAAAGCGCATTGGAGAAAGTCGAGCAGGAGTGGCCTGATCTGATTCTCTTGGATGTGATGATGCCGGGAATGGATGGATTTGAAGTTTGCCGAAAATTAAAGGAAAATTCTGAGACAAAGGAGATTCCAGTCATTTTCATGACGGCTCTTTCGGAAACATCTGATAAAGTTAAAGGATTTAACGTTGGGGCAGTTGACTATATTACAAAACCATTTCAATCAGAAGAAGTGCGTTCCAGAGTAGCAACTCACTTGAAAATGAAAGAACTTCGTGAGGAATTGGAAACCGAAGTTGAATATAGGAAGAAAGCTCAAAAATCTCTTGAAGAAGTCAATGTAGACTTAGAAAAACGAGTAGATGAGCGTACTCAGGAACTTAAGTCTGCATTAAAAGAGGTAAACTGTCTCAAGGAACAATTACAAGGGCGAGTTAGTTATTTAGAAGAAGAGATCGAACGCGAAGGTGCTTTTGGTGATATTGTAGGTGAGAGTTCAGCACTCAAATCAGTTTTAGAGAAGGTTCAAATGGTTGCCCCTACTGATTCAACTGTTTTGATTACAGGTGAATCGGGAACAGGGAAGGAGTTGATTGCCAGAGCTATTCATATGGGTAGTTTGCGTAAAGATGCTGCTATGATAAAAGTAAATTGCGGTGCGATTGCATCCAATTTAGTTGAGTCAGAGTTATTTGGTCATGAAAAAGGAGCTTTTACGGGAGCTGTTTCGCAAAGAAAAGGACGCTTTGAATTAGCAGATGGTGGAACTCTTTTTCTAGACGAGATCGGTGAATTGTCTCCAGAAATTCAAGTAAAACTTCTTCGAGTATTACAAGAAGGAGAATTGGAACGTTTAGGTGGTTCAAAAACAATAAAGGTAGATGTTCGAGTTCTCTGTGCGACTCATGTGAATTTGCCGCAAAAGGTAGAAGAGGGTGCTTTTCGAGAAGATCTTTTTTATCGTTTGAATGTATTTCCTATTCAAACCCCTCCCTTGCGTGAACGTGTGGAAGATATTCCACTTTTAGTTGGTTTTTTTCTAAAACGTTTGTCCCAAAAAATGGGGAAGCAGGTGTTCCAAGTCAGTAGTGATGTTCTCTCAATACTTTCTACATATCGGTGGCCTGGAAATATTCGTGAGCTGCAGAATACACTCGAAAGAGCAGTCATTCTGTGCAAATCTGATACTATAGATATTTCTCAGATATCCGATTTTTCAGATCAGAAAGACCACGTTTCTGAATCTATAAAGATGGAAACATTAGATGATTTGGAAACCTATGAACGAAGAATCTATCTGAAGGCTCTCAATCATTCCAGTTGGAAAATAGGAGGTGCTGGAGGTGCTGCTGAACTTCTTGGACGTCCTGTGAGTACTGTGCGAGATAGAGTCAAAAAGCTTGGCTTAAAACCTGGATCGCTTATTTAACCTTTTCTCTATGCAGCAAGAAAAGACCCCTCTTGCGAGGGGTCCTTGCTGTGTATGCGAGTTTCTCTATGCGAATGAGATAGGTTAGTTAATCGGTATTACTGATTTTTAGGTAGGTTAGGTATATGGTAACGAGAAACCCATTTTTTGAAGAGATCCTTTACGTAAGGATATTGATCATTTCGGAATGTATATGGAAGCGTTTGGTAGAGATCGCTCAGTTTTTCACTACCCTCGTCAACTACATTTCCAGTGCTATCCGTAACTTTGTAATCGAATTTCAAGCGGGCGGGATAGATTCGTTTAACAATGCGAACATCATTGAAGGATGGAAATCTCCAAGGTTCAAAATCTCCCGCTAAATCAACATCCGTGAAGGATACTTCTATCGAATAATCTCCTTTGAATTTAGCATCTAAGTTTCTGGTGAAGTATTTCTCTAGATTCTTTAAGATTCTAACTCGATCTCTTTCCCTTGGAAAGTCAGAGTCGCTTACATCGGAGAAGTCTTCAGGGTTCACCCAATTAATAACATTCTCCGCCTTTGCTATGCTGGCACAGAAGGCTACAACAGCTAAGATGATGAGTGTTTTGAGTGATTTCATTGTCTTTTCTTTCAATAATAGGTTAATTAATAGATTACGTAATCTAGTGTTGCACAATGGATGCCAATTTAGTTGTTTTAATGGAAGCTTTTCTTTCCTAGATGTTTATGGGTTTTTTAGAGCTTTTTCTACTTTTGGTTAACACGGTATTCCGTTTCTATATTGGTTTTCCGTGTCGAAAGTCCGTTTTTTAAGTAATCGTTCACATCCATTGATCTTTTATTAAAATTTTAGTAACTTCCATTTTCTAGAAAAGTTATATCATGAATGAAAAGCATAGTCCTTTAGGTGTAACGTCGTTTTTTATGGGAGTAATTTGCGGCTTATTAGCTACTTTTTTTCTCTTTTCTCATGCAATCGTATCCTGCTTTTCCATGGTTATGATTGATAAGCACAATTTGATGAGCATTTTCTTTTTTGTATTTCTTTGTGGAAATGCACTTGCTTGTCTTCTGGGCATTACATCTCTTTTCCAAAAAGAAAAGCGAAGACTTTATGGCCTTATGGGGACTGTTTTTTCTGTAGGAATGTTATTTTTAAATATAGGGCTATATATTATTATCGACGCTAATTTCTGAATTTCATAAAGAAGACGGTATGTTTACAGGTGAGTTAGTTAAATTGCGTGGGTATCGTAACAGTGATACAGAAAAAGCTCTTAAGTATGTAAATGAGCCTGAAGTAGGGCGTAATTTGTTTCCCGATGTTCCTTTTCCACTTACAGAGGAAGATGAGAATAAGTGGATTGCATCCCAGTCAAAGTTTGCCAAAGATTACAATTTTGTAATAGAAGATCTAAAGACGGGAGCGTATATTGGCGGATGTGGACTTAAAGCTGTCGATTGGAAAAATCGTCATGTCGAAGTAGGCATCATGATTGGAAATTCCGATTTTCGTGGGTGTGGCTATGGAACTGATGCGATGAAAATACTGATTCGTTTTATTTTTAACGAACTTAATTTGCGCAAGATCAAGCTGTATGTTTTCTCATTCAACAAACGTGCCATACGTAGTTATGAGAAATGTGGTTTTAAAACTGAAGCTACATTAAAAGAAGAGCTTTATCGGGATGGACAATATCAAGATGTTTACATAATGAGTATTTTTAAGAAGGACTTTGAATCGCTCTAATTCTTAGGTTGTTGATTTCAGCTTTTTTATTATTTCTCTTTTCTATCATCCAATGGATTAAAATGTCCTTCGTGTTATTCGTTGAAGGTGCATCTTTTTTTAAGACCTAGGATTGTTCTAGGTGTTTGAATGATATTGGATTAATCGTCTATATTTGTTGAGGTATCTATTTTTTTATGCGTTTATAATATTTATAGTTCAAAATTAGGCTTATCTCGTTTGTTTTAAAGGGTTCTTTACAAAAAGAATAGGTGTTAAATTTTAATATTATAAAGTTATTATTGCTTTTTTAGACTAAAACTTAAATTTAAGTTGAAAACATCTAGTTGATTTTTACTTTATGAGTTACCTCTCATGAGTTATGCTTCTCGAAGATTATTATTATATGCTGGCAGATCTTTTTTTGTAGTAACTTTACTGATCCTTTTTGTTGGATTTGGGACTACATACAAATCTGTCTCAAATGAATATGTGGTTGATATGGATTTTGATATGCTCTCAAGTGGAGATCTTATCTTTGTTCGTGGAAACACCATGCGGGGAACTATTGTTCGTTTTTTTGAGAAAAATAATGAATATTCTCATGTAGGTATTATCATAAAAAAAGATAATTCTGTTCAGGTTATTCATGCCAGCCCGGGAAATGATGAAGCACATCTCATTCGTAAGGTTTCCTTGGCGGAGTTTATTGCTGATAAAAAAATTACGGATTTTGCTGTCTATAGAGTTTCTGATGATCGTCAATTACTGAAAAAAGCAATATCCTATGCGGAAGAATGTGTTAGAAGCAGGGTTCCTTTTGATGATGCATTCAGTATGAAAAGCGAGGATTCGTTGTATTGCACTGAATTGGTTTGGAGGGCTTATACTCAATGCAATATTAACCTCTGCTCTCATGGTTTTAGTGCTGTCGCGAGTCTATTTATTCATGAACCGATTATACTTCCTTCAAATATACTAAGCTGGGAGAAACTTCGGTGTGTTATAAAAATACATAAATAATAAAATACAATGAAATCAGTTAAAATAACTCTATGCCTTATGTGCATAGGAATGCTCTCACTTTTTACAGCATGTGGTGGTAGCATTAAGCAGAATAGTCCGTCTGATGCTATTCTCTCTATCAATGAAGCTGTTCGTAAGGGGGATGTAGAAACTGTCCTTGAAATGATTGATCCGGTTGTAATGGAACAGCCTCAGATGAAAAGTAAGGTTCAGGGAATGATTGGTGTTGGCGTTACTGCTGCTCAATCAGAGCATGGAGGTGTTGCCCAAGTAGAAATTGTTAAAGAAACCATCAGAGGTGATACTGCTACAGTTGAAGTTATAGATCATTATAACGATGGAACAGAGGAAGAAAATGAAGTAAATCTGATAAAACGTGATGGTAAGTGGTATATGGCTTTCGAAGATTTTTAAGATTTTGCCTTAAAACGAATCCATACAAAAAACCACGAGATAATCTCGTGTTTTTTTTGTTATCTTAAATTAATCTGTTCTAAAAAATCAACGGAGCTATCTGGGAAATCGGTAATAATACCATCAATCTGTGCCCCATAAAAAAGAAGTTTTAAAACCGCTGTTTCCTCGATGCCTTTGGGAAGTGTATCGCGCCTTAATGTATAAGGATAGATTTGCAGTCCTTCCTGATGTGCTGTTTCGGCTAAAGGAAGCACTTCCGGTGTGCCGTCCTCTTTCATCTGTATGAGTTCCAGTAGTGAAGGGCTAATTGCTTGGGCGTATTCAGTAATCTTCTGTAAGCCTTTTTTCGTTTGATAGTAGGCATAATCGTCTTGTGGATCATCTTCTGTTCCGGGGGCGCCCATTAGCTGTGACATACGAACCTTGCAGCCTAGATCAAAACGCATGTGCTTGAGTACAGAGGACTCAAAGCAGAAAACAAGGCAGGGGGCATCTGCTTCATCCAAATGATACTGTTTCAATACATCCAGCACGATCTTGCCGATATCCATGCCTGCTTCAGCATGAAATAGGGGGTTCTTTATTTCTACATAAAAACCTACATTACGTCCTGTGGATTTATTCAGGTGCTGTATGAGTTCTATTTCTTGAACAAAAGTGTGTATGTCGGCTCCGGTTGGAATCAATCCATATCTTTGAGGAAACTGAGCTGTTCCCGTTTGGGGATTCCTGCGATCGTTGGCTGACAATTTTTGAATTTCAGCCCAGTCAAAATCTATAACGTAGTAATGGCCATCTTTTCTGGCTCGTTCCGGGTAAACTTTAGCTACGTTGCTTATGCAGTCCAAATACAAATCATGGGTGACGATGGGGATGCCATCACGTGTGAGAGTTATATCCTGTTCCACAAAATCGGCTCCAAGTGCATGGGCATATGCTTTGGCGGCGAGGCTGTGTTCGGGGAGGTAACCGCTTGCTCCTCTGTGGGCAATAACAACTTTACTGTTAGGTGACATGGCAAATGAGGATATGCTCGAAAGCAACAGTGTGCATAACATGAAGCACTTTGAAAAGCGAGTTTTCATAGCTACAAAAAAGAGGGAGCTTCATGTAAGAAGCTCCCTCTTTAATAAGTGTTCTTAGAAACTGTGAGAGAACTCTATACCGTATGTGAGTGGAGCACCTGAAATAAATGTAGGTAATCCAAGACTGCGTCCGGTATTGCCGGCATCAATCAAGTATTCTTCATCCAACGCATTTTTGATGAAGAAAGAGATCTGGTAAGAGTCACGTTTGTAACCCGTGCGGAAATTGAGCAAGCCGTAAGCGCCTTGAGATAGACTTTCTTCATTTGGATCTTCAGTAAAGTAGATCTTACTTTTCCATGTGTAGGAAGGCGTAAAGAATAAAGAGCCTTTTTCAAGATCCATCATGTAGTTACAACCGATAGATACAGAATTACGAGGTGTCAGGCGAAATGTGTTGCCTTCATAAACACTGTCTTCTCCGTTGAACTGTCCGTCAATCCAGGCATATGTACCAAATACGGTGAAGCCTGGTTTTACGAGATAATGGACACTTAATTCAGCACCCTTTGCATCAGCGTCACCGGCACTTTCAGTTACGATTTGATTGTTGCGTACGACTGAAGTGGCAAAATTCTTGTATTTGTAATAGAAGATTGCCCCGTCAAGTTGGATCTTTTGACCCATTAGGAAGCTTTTGAAACCAATTTCATAGCTGTTTAATATTTCGGCTTCGAGTTCTTCAAATTCAGGATCACTTGCTGTATTTGTGATGCTGATTACAGGAGGACGACGCCCACGAGAGAAACTAGCGTAGGTATTGAAATTCTCCATGAGCTTATACTCTGCTACGATACGGCCTACAACTGAAGTGTAATCATTCGAAGCAGTGATTTTTCCGTCTGTAGGAGCAAATTGAAGATTTCCAGCGGATGAAGTTCCACGAGTAATGATGGAGAGGATACTTGGAGTGGCTTCATCTACCTTGTACCCACTTTCAATATCTTCGTAGCTGAAACGAAGTCCGGCAGTGATCTTAAAGCGATCTGTGATTTTATAAGTACTGTCAGCAAACACCTCATAAGCAGTTTGTTCACCGTAGTTGGTATAAGCTTCTTCGTGGAGTGAGCTTAATGCTGGAGTTGTTGAGTAATCGGGCAGAGTTAATGAGGTGGTAGGAACACCTGCTGCCATTTGAGCTTGGAGGGATAGAAGTGCATACAAGCTATATGGAATTGTTGTATTGCTTGTATTTACAGACCCATCAGAAAGAATTGCAGTTTGAGATTCCAGTAAAGGAAGACTCACGGGGAAGCCGTAGGCAGCAAACAGCGCATTTACCTGCTGAAGACTTGGATTTATTGTGCTGGCAATGGTCGGACTCAAGTGTGCATAGAGGACGCGTTCGTCTGTGCGCAAAGGAACGTATGTTTCTGCTTTTTGATAGAACATGTTGGCTCCAATGAAACCGTCCCAGTTGTCATTGGCTTTCCAGTTCAAGCGAACCTCCTGACTGAACTGATGTCCCTTTGCCTGTTCAGCAAACTCAAAGAGATAAGCCTGAGTGCCATCGGCATCGAATTCTTCGTTGGATTCAAAGTTACGATAGGCAGAGATGGATGTCAGTGTCAGGTTTTCATTAATGGGAATCGTAAAGGTTCCTGTGAGGCCGTAGATTTCGCGGTCACCACCCAATTCGTCGCCACGGTTTAGCTCGCCATACTCGAAAACGTTAGTACTGCTTTTGCCTTCAGGGGCATATACCTTTTGAAGAAAAGATGTGCCAGTGAAGATGTCTTTTTGGTAATTAATGGAGAGGTCAAATGTATTGTCTGCACCGAACTTAACTCTCAGGGAGGGACGAACCGCAAAGTTTTCGCCACCGTTGAGCTTTTCAGACGCATCTTCCGCTAAATTCTCGACAAAGCCGTCGTGCCTGCGATAGCTGGCGGCGACGCGAAATAGCACAGTGCCTTCTTCATTTAAAGGAGTGTTGTAATAGCCCTTTGCTGTGTAACCGAGATTGTTGATTCCTGTGGTGATCTTGGAGCGTTTGTAATCAGTTGGTTTGTTGGTTACCAAGCTTAGTGCTCCGCTGGATGCACCTCGACCAAAGAGTGTGCTTTGTGGCCCTTTCAGAACCTCAATGCGTTCCATATCGAAGAGTTCAACAGCAGAACCGCGGCTTTTGGAAATAGAAACTCCATCCATGAAGATGGACACACGGGCTTCTTCATAAGCATCTCCACTATCGGTTGTGATACCGCGAACAGCGAATCCGGGATTGTTTGGGCTTTGCAGTTGCACTTCAAACCCAGGAACATAGGTGGAAAGATCTGCCATATCGAATACCTGCAACTGATCCAGGAAGGAGGTATCATAGGCTGTCATTGCGATAGGAACTTCAATAGATTTCTGTTCACGCATCTGAGCTGTTACGATGATTGGCTCAAGAATCAGCATGTTTTCCTCATCATCAAAAACATCTTCGATGCTTTTGGTGTCTGTTTTGTCTGTTCCTGTATCCTGTGCGTGAGCAGTTACAGCACTGGCGACAAGCATACAGCCAGTGCTAATGGCTCTTAAGAAAGCCAGCGTGTTTTTCTTCGAATATAGCGATTTCATGAATAGATGAAGTTGGTTGGAAAGTAATATCTATTTGATTAGAACTTATATGTTGAGTTTATGGGGGAGAAAGTGGAGATGACAGGAAGGTGGTCGGATAGCGTTAGTGTATCTCTACTTCTCACGAAGTGCTTTTCTTTTTTGAAAAGAGGACTGTAAAAGAAATAATCTAATGTTCTGTCTGGATGGTCTATCACGGGATTATTCGGAAAATGGGTAAACCAATCGGCCATGTTAGCTCCTGTGGCCTCTTCGAGTGTAGGAATAGAGGACCAGCGATTTGTTAGCGTTTTTAATTCACTCTGAGGGCTGTACCAAAAGTAAGTGGATTTTTCAGGGAGAAGTGCTTTTTGTCCGGGGGGGAGTAGGTTGAAATCACCTCCGATGATCCAGGGTGTGTTTTGGTGGTCCAAATCTTCCAGAATACCAGCTATAACATTCATTTGTTGCTGCATGATGTCACTGCCTTTCGAGAAAGCTTCTGGATGAGTGTTCAAAACGACCATTTCACCACCTTCTGCATATGGAATATGGCATTCCAGAACACAGCGTTTCAGGAAGAACATTTTGCTGAATGGATCCATTTTCAGCTGTGGTAACTGATGCCTTATTGCTTTGCTAATGGGATACTTTGAAATAACACAAAGCCCCATGCCTACACGTCCCATAATTTTTGGGTGGGGTACAAAAAGGGATTTATGGTAGTAAGCAAATGCACTGTATTTATAGGATTCAGGAAGGAGTTTTTTGATGCTTTCAAACTCGTTGACGTAGTGAGTATGCTTACTGTCTATGTCTACTTCCTGCAGGAGAATGATGTCCGGGGCTTCTTCACGGATTACTTGGGCAACGCCCTCCATTGTGGTTCCCATGTCTTCCAATGAAGGGGTTGTATCTGGTCCGCTTCCATCAGGAAGATCATAATAGAAGACGTAGTTCTTCCCGGCCATGTATTGCACATTCCAATTAAGGATTTTTATGCTTTGATTCCTAGATAGCAAAGAACCGCCTTCGCCATCAACCGCTATGTTTTCGGTTTTGCTTGGGTGATAATTTATGAAATAAGAAACCCCGAGAATGGTGCAGACCAAACTCAACATTCCTGCAAATAGCCATTTTATGAAACGGATCATGGATGAAAAACTAGCATCCACTTTGGCCGTTACCCCAAATTATTATTTCATAGAAATGTGACCCTAAAAAGTAGACCAAAGCGGATGTTCCTGAATCCGTTAGTAAACTTGATCCATACCTGTCAATTACCTATCAAAAACGTAATAATATCGTTTTTTTTGTTACCCAAGTAACATTATCTTAACAGTATAAGGTTTGTCTTTTTGGTGTGTAGAAGACAAAATGTCCATGCGGTTGCTGAGTGCAACGCATAGATAGAATGTTTCTTTTTTGGGGATTACCTATAAACGTTGAACTGCAAGATGGTCTTCTAACCCTAATTTTTCTACTAATTCATTGAAGGAGTCTTCAATGGATTTCTTTGCCGTATCAATATGTATGTGTGGACGTGTCCATGCATGGTATTCTCGATTCTGTACCGCATCCCAATCCGGCAGTGTGAGTCCATGAACTTCGCTTGCTCTACTTTCCACTCTATGTCGGTGTTCCCTGCCATCACTACATTCAATGACAATGTTCACATAGTTTGCACCTGTGTCTATTGCTACCTGCTCCCATTCTCCACGAGTTAATTCAATAGGATTACAGGAATCGGAAATTACTGAGTTTCCGCAATTCAAGTTGTCTGTTACTACTCTGTAGGTAAGGCGATATCCTTCTCCCTGAACGTTAAAGGCACACAAATCACGCAACGCCTGTTCTATTGTGTCTATGCGTAGATAAACTGCACAAAGCTTTTGGGCCAATAGTTTGGCTAATGTGCTTTTACCACTGGCAGGTAAACCAGAGAATATATACAGAGTAGGTTGCATATTTGTTTTCTATCATCTTCTCATCTCTGTAGAAGGTAAAAATAAAAGTTTGATTGATATAGTGCGATCATTATTTTGGTGTTGTTATGAATACTCCAGATAATATCATACCTATCCTTCGCAAACGTGATAAAAATATTGGAGGTATCTGTTTGCTCTATGTTACCATGTTTGCTGTTATCATGACCGTTGGCTCTCATGAGGTGCCTTATGTCCTTTCTGTTCTTTTTGGTGCCTTCATGTTCTATGCTGTAGTTCGCAGTTTTGCTGTCGGGTGGCAGAGCAGCAATTTGAATCGCTGGATTCAGGAAAACGCCTTTGAAAAACCACCTCACCTTAAGAAGTCTGTGTGGCTTCTACGTATTATCAGCATCTATTTTTCTATTTGGGCTGCCATTTGTTATGTAACCATAACTATGGTTCCATTTAATGACGTGGATGAATCTCTGACGGTATTTATTTTACGTCTGGTTCTTACTATAGGCATTCCTCTTGGGCTTGGGATTATCGCTTTTCTCGCAATGATGCCTATTGTAACAGGCGAGCATTGTTTGGAATCCTCCTTAAAGGAGAACTATGCCTACATGTGCTATAAGCGGGATCGTATGCTAGCCTTCCAATGCTTTTTTGTTGGGATAATGATTCTCGTCTTAGGAGGTTACTGGTATGCATACTTTCAAGGTTCCATTACTCCGAATGCATCTTTTTCATTAACTTATATTGTTTTCCCGTTTGTTTACCTAAGTTTAAAGACAAAATTTATCCAAGAATTCTCTAAAATGCATAAAGAACATTTGAAGGGAGTTTCGGTAGGAAAATTTGAGAAAAAGCTTTGGGTTGGAGTGATCTTACTCTTTCTTGCTTTTTTGATACCTTCAACAGGAGCTATCGTATATGCCGTTTATGAGTTGTTTACTACTCAAGTGATGAATAGCCTTCTTTGGTTTACGGGTCTTGTAGGAGCTTTAGTTGTTGTGACTTTTATGTATGTGTTGCAGTTGTATTCTCCGTTGACAGCTGAAAAGTCAGAGTCCTCTAAAAGGCTTGCCTGAATTCTTTGGATGAATTGCAATAGGTTTGATGACGAACGAATCTTTAATGAAATTGCAACGCAAGCGTAAGCACTGGTTTTTGCTGCATTTGCTGACTATTGTGTGTGCTACGTTGCTTGTGGCCTATTCTTGGTATGAGGCACAACAGGGATTTTCTGTTCGTATGGGGTATGTGATCATCTTGATTGCGTTCCAGGTCTTCTCATTGCAACAGATTCAAATACGGGATAAACGTATTCGAGAAATCCAAGGTGAACCACCACAGGAGCAGGAAGATGTTCGCGAGTTTATTTTGGTTAAACTACTGCGTATTCTTTTTGGTCTTTTTGTTGTTCTGGGCGCTCCTGCAACCGTTATATTATCCTTTATCTATTTTTACCGTTTGCTTATGGAAATAGGAGAACCGGAAACGACATTTTTGTTGGGAGCCTATATGTTGGTATCCTGCTACCTTATCTGTTTATCTGTTTCGGTTATTAGCCTTTTGCCCGGAAAAAAGCAGAAATCATCCTAAGCATTGAAAGAACAATACTATGAGTAATTCCGAACCTATTTCCCGTAAACTGCTTTCTTGGCTGACCTTTGCCTTTGGTTTGCTGTTGATGCTGGAATCTGCCTCAGCATTTTGGATGCTTGCTCTGGATGAATATCGTTTAACCTTTGGCATTCTATACGGCCTGACGATACTCATTACATTTGTCCTGAGCATGAAGTTAATGCTTGGAGCTAAAGAGAATAAGTAACTTTTTTCTATTTAAATATTGCACTAAGCCCCTGTTCCTGTAGGAACGGGGGCTTTTTTTATGGGGAGGAGCCTTTCTGCCGACTCCTCGGGTAACAATAATGTGGTCTGTAAGCTACGGAATTCTTTGCTGTGGTATGTACTGACTGCACAGACAGAATAGATCTATGCATCGAGTTATAAACTTATTCCAGAAAACAAAGGGAATTGATTACAAAACGGAAATCCTATCCGGACTTACAGTTGCTTTGGCACTTGTGCCTGAAGCGGTGGCATTTGCCATTATTGCGGGGCTATCTCCATTAGTAGGATTGTATGCCGCGTTTATGATGGGGTTGGTAACATCTCTGTTAGGTGGTCGTCCCGGGATGATTTCTGGAGCCACAGGTGCTTTGGCTGTTGTTATTGTCAGTTTGGCTAAAACACATGGCGTGGAATATATTTTTGCCACTGCGGTGCTTACAGGAATTATCCAAATGCTGGTAGGTTTCCTTCGATTAGGTAAGTTTATTCGCCTCGTTCCACATCCTGCTATTTTTGGTTTTGTAAATGGTCTGGCTGTTATTATTTTCACCTCTCAACTGACTCAGTTTAAAGATGACGCAGGAAACTGGCTCCACGGACAGCAGCTTTATGTATTTGGTGGTTTAGTTCTCTTGAGCATGCTAATTATCTGGGGTTTGCCAAGAATTACGAAGATTATACCTGCATCGTTGGCTGCTATTTTGGTTGTATTTGCCCTCGTGGTTGGCTTCAATATAGATACAAAAACCGTGGGAGACATCGCTTCTATTAAGGGTGCGTTTCCTCCTTTCCATATCCCTCAGATTGATTACACCCTTGATACCTTTTTCCTCATTTTGCCATACGCTGCTATTGCAGCGGGTGTAGGGATTATTGAAAGTCTTTTAACGCTCGATATTATTGACGAAATAACGGAAACGCGTGGTTTTGCTAACAAGGAAGCCGTAGCTCAGGGAGCTGCCAATGTGCTTTCAGGCTTCTTCTATGGAATGGGTGGGGGAGCCATGCTCGGACAAAGCCTGATTAACATTTCCAATGGGGCGCGACGTCGTCTTTCAGGTGTTGTTGCATCGCTCATGTTGTTGGTTTTCATCATGTATGGATCATCCCTGATTGAATTGGTACCGATGGCTGCGTTGACTGGATTGATGATTATGGTGGCTGTAGGAACCTTTGAATGGGCTAGTTTGAACACTTTCAACAAAATGCCCCGAACAGATATTGTGGTGATGGTGTTGGTAACACTCGTAACTATTTTCCTCCATAATCTGGCTCTGGCAGTGCTTGTGGGCGTGGTTATCTCTTGTGTGGCTTATGCTTGGGATAGTGCAAAACACATTCAGGCAAAATCTTATGTTGATAAACAAGGCAATAAGCATTATGAATTATCAGGTCCGTTGTTTTTTGCATCTGCGGCGTCGTTTGCTGAGCTATTTTCTGTGCAGGGAGATCCCGAACACGTAATCATTGATTTTGCCCAAAGCCGTGTTGCGGATATGTCCGCTATTGAAGCACTAAATAAGCTTACCGAGCGTTACGCCAAGAATGGAAAGAAACTGCATCTGAGACATCTCAGTGAGGACTGTCAGAACCTTATCAGAAACGCAAAAAATCTTATCGAAGTAAACATCCTTGAAGATCCCAAATACAAGGTTATGATAAATGACTTTACTCTATAATCAGAGGGTATTCGAGCATATCATCAAACAGTAAAGGCACGCCATACGGCGTGCCTTTTTTCTTCCTTTGAAATCTTTTAAAAGAGAATTTGATCTTAGAACTGTTTCTCTATGAAATAGACATTCTCTCAAAGAAACTAACTTTTTCTCATCTTATGCCTATTCCTACTTCAAGAACGAATGAATCAGGATCTATACATATAGATCAGGAGCTTTGCACCGGGTGTGGCCTTTGTATATCTATATGCGGGGATCATAGCCTGAAACTGGAAAACAATAAGGCCACCGTAAATGAGGATACTGTTTTTGGTTGTTTTGCCTGTGGGCAATGCATGGCGATCTGTCCCAAAGGAGCGATAACAGTAAGCGGTAGAACCTTATCTGAAACTGATGTCTTTGATTTAGCTCCTGCAAAGGAATCTGCCGATTATTTGAGTCTTCTAAAACTGCTTCAAAGACGCAGAAGTATTCGTGATTTTACCGATGAACCTGTAAGTGCAGAGATGATTGAGCAAATTCTTTCTGCAGCTAGAACTTCGCCGATGGGTGTCCCTCCTTCGGACATCAATGTATTGGTAATTCAAGGGAAGGAGCAGAACCACTCTTTTGCCAAAGAGTTTTGTGATTTGGCAAATTCAATGAAGTGGATGGGGACGAAGTTGTTTCTGTTTTTAATGCGCCCTTTCTTGGGCAAGGAAATGACCTCTTTATTCAAATCGTTTATTACGCCACTGATGGATCAATATGTGAAGGGGATGGATAAAGGGAAAAACCTTGTGACCTACGATGCCCCTTTATCTCTTTACTTTTACGGCGGCCCTTATAGTGATCCCGCCGATGCCTATATTGCGGCAACTACGGCCATGTATGCAGGGGAATCACTGGGCTTGGGAAGCTGTTTTATCGGAGGAATTCATCCCATGATTCAAAATGGTCCCAAAGCAAAGCAGTTTCGCGAAACTCACAACATCAAAAACAAGAGCAAATCAGGAATTGTTGTTATTTTTGGACATCCTAAGGTGAAATTTCGTCGAGGTATTCGTAGAACTTTTGCCTCGGAAGATACCTGGCAGCGTTCCAATTAACATTCGGGTAAGTTGACTGCCAAGCCACCGCGTGAGGTTTCCTTGTATTTATCGCTCATATCGCGGCCTGTGTCTTTCATTGTTTTGATGACTTTGTCTAAAGACACATAGTGGGATCCGTCCCCGCGTAGAGCCATCGTGGCGGCATTGATGGCTTTTACCGATGCCATGGCATTGCGTTCTATACAGGGAATCTGAACCAGACCGCCGATAGGGTCGCAGGTAAGACCGAGATTGTGTTCCATACCGATTTCAGCAGCGTTTTCAATCTGGGCAGGTGTCCCACCCGTTGCAGCAGCGAGACCAGCGGCAGCCATAGCACATGCACTGCCTACTTCGCCTTGGCAGCCGACTTCTGCTCCCGAGATAGAAGCATTTTGTTTAAAGAGCATACCAATAGCAGCAGCAGTCAGGATAAATTCAATAATTCCTTCCTCGCTTGAGCGGGGACAAAATTCCCAATAGTAGTGAAGTAAGGCGGGGATGATGCCTGCGGCTCCGTTTGTTGGGGCAGTCACCACGCGTCCGCCTGCGGCATTTTCCTCGTTTACGGCAAGAGCATATAGGTTCACCCAATCCATTGCCCCTAGAGAGGGCGTAATCATGTCCATACGGGTTTTTTGCTTTAATTCCCTATATAGACTGGGAGCGCGGCGCTTGATCTTTAATCCACCGGGTAGAATACCTTCGTTATGGATACCGTTGTCCACGCATTCCTGCATAACCTTCCAGATACGTAGAATACCTTCCTTCACTTCGTTTTCCTCATCGTGCCAGGCCATTTCATTTGCCAGCATGATTTCGGCAATGCTGAGTTCGTGTTCGGCACACAACTCTAGCAATTCGGCTCCCGATTTGAAGTTGTAAGGAACGGTTACATCCTGAGTTTGTGTTTCAACTTCTCCCTGATCGTTCTCTCGAACCACGAAGCCTCCACCAACAGAATAAAATGTGCGTTCCAGAATCTGGATACCATCAGAAGAGTAGGCGTGGAAAGTAAGTCCATTGGAGTGGTAATCCAGATGCTTCATCCGGTAATAGAGTAGATCTTCTATTACGTTAAAATGGATTTGATGCGTTCCTAAGAGCAGCAGTTTTTCACTTTTCTCTATTTGCTTAACAGCGCTTTCGATATAATCGGGTTCTACCGACTCCGGCTCTTCTCCCATTAAACCAACCAAAATAGCTTTATCGCTACCGTGCCCCTTCCCTGTTGCACCCAGCGAACCAAACAATTCTATGGTAACACGTTGAACCTGTTCTAATTGGCCTTTTTCTGATAGTTCATTAACAAACTGATGAGCCGCCAGCATGGGACCAACTGTGTGTGAGCTTGAAGGACCCACTCCAATTTTGAAGAGATCAAATAGACTAATGGACATATGTGGAATCTAATGAGCTTTGGAACCCCTTGAGGAACATATTTGTATATGCCTGTTGGATGAATGATTTTTAGGAAAAGAGAGTTTCCTAGTAAGAATCATATTGTATGTCAACCCATGCTATATTTACAGGCTCGATTTCACAAAAACGACATAAAGACAGGGTTACTGGTCTCTCCAACTCTCGATCTCTTCTTTGCTTAGTTTTCGGCTTCCAACTTTTTCAGGGAAGTATTTACGGATGGGTTTTCCTTTGCGCTTCGTATTGAAAATCATTTGGAAGTTTTGTGTTCCAGGTCGCCAGAAAAGATTGTAGTGACCATCTTTTTCAACTGGACCAATTGCGTTGCTTCCGGTCGCAGCTTTGTAAGCTTCGCTATTATACTGTAGAACAGTTAACTTTGGAGTTACTTCGACAGTTACTTCTTCTCCAAGTATTTCGCTCATGATACTTTTTAGTAGGTCATACACGTTGTCGTTGTGTGTCATCAGGTGGTATTCAGCATCCAACTTACGATCTTTTACTTGGAATGTTTCCTCAAGGGATGTGAAGTCCTCCAACTTAAACCTCTTTTTGCAGAATTGCTTTTTCTTTGCCTCTTGGATCATCTCTGCTGCTTGTGCCTCAATGTCCGCTTTGCTCTTTTTCAGTGAACGAATGTTATACTCGACTATGTGCAAATAGCCTTTTTCTCCTGAGTACTGGATTACGATTTCCTCTGAGTGAAGATCTGCTCCATTTAGGAAGCTTCCTGCTTGTAAATAGGAGGTGTTTAATAGGAAAAGCGTGAAGAGAGGTATTAATTTCTTCAGAAGCATGTAGAGCTTTTACATCGTATTGGAGCTTGATAGCAATGTTAAATCCAGAAGAAGTTCTTTGGTGTTATTATAGATAATCCATTTACATATTATTGGATGTTTGTTACAAATGATAGGTTCTATTCACTTAAACCCTATCAACTTATGAAATGCCCCTTCTTTTCAATCCGAGGTCTATATTTCCTCATTATTTCGTCTTCTATGTTGTTTTCTACAACTGCTTTATTTTCACTGCCTCAAGTTACGACTGAAAATGGTATCCTGGAGGGGATCAGCAATTCAGGCGTTCGTATTTTTAAAGGAATACCATTTGCTCAACCTCCTGTAGGTGATTTGAGGTGGAAAGCACCTCTTCCAGTCAATAATTGGGAAGGAGTCAGGAGAGCATACAAGTTTGGTCCCTGGGCTATGCAAAACCCTATCTTTGGCGATATGTGTTTTCGTTCCGATGGTATGAGTGAGGATTGCCTTTACCTTAATGTGTGGACTCCCGAAGAAGCAGAACCAGGAAGTCTGCCTGTATTGGTTTATTTTTATGGAGGAGGTTTTGCTGCCGGAGACGGTTCCGAAGATCGTTATAATGGGGAGATGATGGCTCGAAAAGGTATCGTGGCTGTTACGGTGAATTACAGACTCAATGTTTTTGGCTTTTTGTCTCATCCCGCTTTATCAAAAGAATCACCAACACATGGTTCCGGGAATTATGGATTAATGGATCAGGCAGCAGCTTTGCGTTGGGTTCGGAAGAACATATCAGCTTTTGGAGGAAATCCTGATCGTGTAACCATAGCTGGAGAATCTGCAGGGTCTTACTCTGTTTCAGCTCATATGGTATCTCCCTCTTCCAGAGGCTTGTTCCAGCAGGCAATTGCTGAAAGTGGTTCTTTGCTGGGGAAACGTTCTCTTTATCCTTTGTCTGTTGCAGAGCAGATGGGGAAAGTTTTTATGGATCACCTGAAAGCTGCAACAGTTGAAGAAATGCGTTCGATTCCTGCTAAGGAGATTCTTCAAGAAATGGAGAAACCAGGGACTCCGTGGTTTTCTGCTGTTTTAGATGGTGACTTTTTTAAAGAACTACCGACCGAAACCTTTGCCAAAAAAATGCAAGCACACGTACCTCTTCTGGTTGGGTGGAATAATCAGGAGTCAGACTATCATTATATATTGGGTGATTCCTCGCCAGATATGGCTAATTTCAAAAAAGCTGTGATGAATCGTTATCCGAATAACTGGGAGTCGCTTCTTTCTGTATATCATGCTGAAACAGATGAAGCTGTGGAGCAGATAGCAACTGAAATGTCCAGTGATTTATGGATTGCCTATGGAACATGGAAGTTGGCTGATTCTCAATCTTCTGTTGCTCCCGTGTATCGCTATTATTTCTGTCGCGCGCGTCCTATAATGCGACCGGAATTGGGGAACTTGAAGGCTGAGTTGGCTGGTGGTGTAAGTAAGCTTGCTGAAGATGAGCCACCTGTTCCCCCGGCTAAGGGAGCAGTGCATTCCGCTGAAATTGAATATGCAATGGGAAATCTATCACTCAACAAAGTTTATAATTGGACTCCCGACGATTATAAAGTTTCAGCAACAATGCAGGATTACTTTGCAAACTTCATTATTCATGGAAATCCCAATGGCTATGGGATGCCCGAATGGCCTCAAATGAAGTCAGATGACGAAATGTATATGCGTATTGATGTGAGTTCAGAGTCAAAGAGAGAAAACAATCGAGAACGATATCTCTTACTTGACCAGATGGGAGAACACTGATCTAATATAATTAAATTTCCCCCCAAGTATATCGCTCCTGGATCACGTTGTTGAACAGGGGCGATTTTATTGTTTTGGGGTTAATTTGTCACTGGGGTCGGTACCAGTTCATCTTTAAATTTCTCTGGTTGGTTTTCTAACGAAATACTGTGAAAGAAGGTTTTGCAGCTCTCTTCCATTGGGTGTGGTTTTTCTATTACCGTCTTGGAGCCACGTTCTGTGTAATAGGCAACCACATAGCCTGTTGTTAGAGTAGGGTGGATTACCGCAAAACCTTTTCGGTAAAAATAGAGTTCCTGATCTGATATTTTATAGCTGACATCAAACTTTATTGCAGGAACGCTCTTCCACGTAATTTGATCAATTTTGCTATCAATTACTTTTGCATTGGGAAGAGCTAGATACTTGAGAAGGATGAGACTTCTGAAGACTTCCATTGGCATGTTTTGTTCAGGAAGTTTCCTAAATTCAATTAAAGAGTAGAATGAGTGTTTCTTATTAGAAAAATCTTTTCTTAGGACGATGGAGAGAGGAGTTATTTCGCCTGACCGGATGTACCACGACTCATCTTGTGGGCGACCAATGCTGAAACCAAGAAAATTGATTGGTTCGGTTAGTTCAGAAACATATTTGATATTAGGTCCCTCGGTAGGAGTTTTTGATGGTTGGGTTGTTTCACAACCTGTAATAGCAAGTAACAGTAACGTTATGAGTAGCCCCTTAACTCTCCAATGACGAATCATATGAATATGCTATGTGAGCCGTTGTATGGCGCAATAAAAGTTTTATGTAATATTAGGATCTTCCCTGATCATATAAATCTATTTGTTTTAGTTTGGTTGAATGATATGCAAAGTAAGCGTATAGCTCTATCTCGTTTAACTCGCATTTAGCTTGGAAAGCTTGATGCCATTTCTCTCAATATTGCTTAGTGAATCAAACTTTTAGGTCTCTTTCTGTATACAATTATCGGATCTGGTTTTCTGCTGCCATTATTTCAAATGTTGGTCGTTGGATGCAGATAACGGCTCAGGACTGGCTTGTCCTGACTGAACTTACAGATAAGAGTGCCCATGTAATGGGGGGGGTGATGGCACTTCAGTTTTTCCCTCAAATACTACTGGTACCTTTTACTGGGAGTGTTGCCGATAAGTTTGATAGGCGAAAAGTGATTATTTGTACCCAGATAGGGATGGCTTTCCTGGCTTTGGTATTAGGAGTCATAACGCTCCTGGGAATCGTAACGCTTTGGCATGTCTACATACTTGCATTTCTGCTTGGCTGTGTTTCTGCCTTTGATGCACCTGCCAGACAGTCGTTTGTCTCTGAAATGGTTCCTGACGAATTATTGTCCAATGCTGTCGCACTCAATTCAACCACCTTTAATGCTGCTCGTATGTTGGGGCCTGCCGCCGCAGGAGTTTTGATTTCAATAATAGGCTCCGGTTGGATTTTTATGCTGAATGCACTGTTGTTTTCGCCGTTAATATTTACGCTTACGAGAATTCGTGTCGCTGAGCTAAATAGACGTCCATCTAAAAGGAGTGCTGATGATTCCGGCCGTTTTGTTGATGGGCTGAAGTATTTAAGCAAAAGGCCTGATCTAAAGACGTTGATTTGGATGATGTTTTTTATCGGAACCTTTGGTCTTAATTTTACAATTTATATATCCAGTATGGTTGTAAATGTGTTTCAAATTGGATCCCGTGGATATGGTATTTTAACATCCATGATGGCAGTTGGCTCTCTTACGGGAGCCTTATACGCAGCCAATAAATCCAGCCCGAGCATGCGGTTAATCTCTGTAGCATCCTTCTGTTTTGGTATTAGTTGGCTGTTGGCTGCTTTATCTCCTAATTACTGGATTTTCGGTTTTGTCATGGTGTTTGCTGGGCTTTTTACACAAACATTTACCACCTCTGTTCAAAGCCTGATACAGTTGTCCACGGAGCCTGAAATGCGTGGACGAGTTTTGTCTGTATTGATGGCCGTTGCCATGGGTGGAACCCCCATTGGAGCACCTCTAACAGGTTGGGTATCGGATACCTTTGGTTCTAGATACTCACTAGGAATTGCTGTTGCCTCAGGTCTAATAGCTTCCGCAATAGGTTTTAGATACCTATGTGTGCATGGAAGGATTAAAAAATTCCATGTTTTAAAGGTGACTCACACAGAAAATTAAAATTCGTCTAGAATTTCAAGAGGAACCCAGCCCATTTTAGATGTCCCTTCGATGTTTCCCCATGCCCAGCCGCTAACTGTTTTGCTGTAAATGAAGGTTTCGGCTCTAGTTACATCCAATTCAGTTGCATCATAAGGTTCTGTTACCTGTGCTGTTGAAGCATCTGTTAATCTCAGGACGTCTTTAGGAATCCAACCAATGTTATCATTGTGCTGGCATTTTACCCAATTTCTCCATTCAAGAGTGCTGCAGAATTCCATAACCGTAACTATATCTCCTACATTGAGTTTAAGTGGGTTAGGGTAGTCCGTTATCCTGGGTGATTTAACGATGGCACGCATAGTTTATTATAAATAAAAGAAAGGCATGCTATCAAGCATGCCCTGTAAATTAACTATCCAACAATGTTACTTCCACCGTTATGTGTGGGAATTCATGTGGGTTTAATTTTCTGCGATAGTAATATGCCGATTGTGGTGTTTTGGTGAGCAAGCTTACAATGACTCCAAAGATTCCTGGGCCAATTGTCCACACATGCAGATCCGTTACTCGGGTTTTTCCATCTGCTTCCAGAATTTCTGTTATTTCTTTAGCTTCATGGTGATCCTGCTTATCCAAAAGCGTATTGGATGTCTGCTTTATTAAGCCCATCGACCATTTTGCTACGAGAATAGAACCAACTATTCCCATTAGTGGGTCCATCCATATCCAGCCGAAGTATTTGGCGGCCAGAAGGGCAAAAATGGCAGTGATGGAAGTTAAAGCATCTGCCATTACATGCAGATAGGCGGCGCGTAGATTGTGGTCATGGTGATGTTCTTCATGACCATGATGGTGACAATGGGAATGTCCGTGGTGACCGTAGTGTCCATGTGAGTGACCGTGATTATGATCATGGCCTAAGATGAAGACAGATGCTCCATTTACGACTAAACCAACTATGGCTACTAAAATTGCCTGATTAAAAGCAATTTCCTGAGGTTCTATGAGTCGTAAAACGCTTTCCCATGCCATCGCCAAGGCGAAAATGGCCAAAAGAATGGCTCCAGTATAACCTCCGAGGAAATTTACTTTTCCTGTTCCAAAACTGAATGAATCATTATGAGCATTCCGTCTTGCATAAATATAGGCGAAGGCACTGATCCCAAGGGCTACGGCATGGGACCCCATATGTATACCGTCAGCCAGTAATGCCATGGATCCAAAAAGGATACCAGAGGCAATTTCCACGATCATCATCGTGAGTGTTATGGCGATAACGATGATAGTCCGCTTTTCGCCATCTTTCTTTTTATCCTGACCAAAGCTGTGCGAATGTTGCCAGCTGCTTATGTCTAGATTTTTCATTTTGTGCGTTCTTTCTCTAATGATGCTACTTTAAGTAGCTGGAGATGATCGCTTTTACTTCCTGTGCGCTTTCCTTAACGGCTTCACTAGCGCTTTCTTCTAGCTCAATATGATGTGTAATATGTTCGTTTAGCAGCTCTCTTGTTAGGGAGTTTAGTGCACCACGACATGCTGCCACATTTTGCAACACCTTGTAGCACTCTTTTCGTTCCTCCAACATTTGCTCTATGGCTGCTATTTGACCTTTTAGTCGCCGAACCCGAGCTAGGAGTTTTTCGTTATTCTTAGTAAGATGAGACATGAGAGTTATTCTTAACTATACTGGGGTATAGTATATTGCAAGTTATAAAATAACGCTTCAGACAAAGAAAAAGGCCGAACCCAAATGGATCCGGCCTGAAATAATGATGAATGAAATTAACTAAACCTGAGGGATTAGAAGTTTAACTTCATTCCTAGACGCATTGCCCAGCGAGATTCACGTTTTTTGAGGACAGCATCGTAGCCTTTGAATGTGTAAACGTATTGTCCGTCAATGATTTCTGCGCTTGCAACTGCTCGAACCAATGGCCAGCTACTTTCATATGTAGCTCCCCAGTCACTATCAAGCAAGTTTGCAAAATTATAGATGCTGAAGAACAGTTT
>ENA-ORCX01000261-ORCX01000261.1-marine-metagenome-genome-assembly--contig:-NODE-261-length-30010-cov-2.960378_pt1 | contig 30010 bp, 27 predicted proteins | sample MGYA00248630_ERZ508518 | MGnify/ENA primary metagenome ERZ508518 (study PRJEB26188, sample SAMN06268768) | marine metagenome | isolation source: Bioluminescent Bay, La Paraguera, Puerto Rico | place...
AAGGAAAATCCCATTTTTTAATGGATTTCCAGGATTGTTCGACTATGGACAGTACTTTTTTAGGAATTACAGCCGGTATTGCGCTGGAGCTCAAAAAGCTTCAGCCTGCCGGCTCTTTAATTCTCTGCAGACTCGGAGACCGCAACCTTGAATTAGTAAAAAACTTAGGGCTACATCGTATTCTTCTTGTCGATGAGAATGCAAATGGCAAATCGATGAAAAACGTTGAGGAATTAAAAGGAAAAACCCTCAGCGAACAAGAGAATGCCAAAATGGTTCTTCAGGCACATGAACAACTCTGTGCCTGTGATGAAAGTAATAAAGAACGTTTTCAAGACGTAATAGGCTTTTTGAAAAATCAGATAGAAGAAAACTAATTGCTATTGCCAATTAGCCACTAACGTCTAGTCTGGATAACACAATTTGTTATACTACTCATTGATTATCCTGTATTCTTACTCCAAGTTATGTTTTTTGGGTTTCTCATTGGCGCATTGGTAGGCTTTAGTGTAGGCTTTTACATCCTACTCAGAAATAGCCGTGATTCTTTGCGTTTGGATGAAGAAAAACAAATGCTCATTCAGGAAAATCAAATTGTTGTGGAGTTTATGCACAACATGGTAGAGGCGATTGGAGAAGGAGTTGATCGTCATGAACTTTTTAAACGAGTAGTTCATGCTGCCATACTCAGCACAGGAGCATTAAGTGCGTGCGTCTTTGAATTTGTGGATGAAGGCCGAAAGCTACGCGGCTCGGCTGTTGAAGGGCTGTTCCCCCCTCACCGACCACTCCCAGAATCTTCAAGAATGAAACTGACTACGAGAGCCCGTTTCATCGAACAAATTCTTAGGAATGAAGAATTCCCAGTAGGAGAAGGTATTGTAGGTAATGTAGCCAGGTCTTCACACGGCATGCTCATTCCAGAAGCAGAAAATGATCCCCGGTTGATCCGACACGAAGATCCGGCACTGAGAGTCAATAGTCTTATTGTCGTTCCTATAAACTTTCGAGAAACTAAAATCGGGGTTCTGGCCATTGTAAATCCAGTAGACGGAGTCGCTTTCAACGAAACAGATTTGTCCCTGGCAAGCTCTCTGGCAGAACAGGCCGCACTGGCAATACACAACTTGGATCTAATGGGAATGCAAATCGAGAAAAACAAACTCGATTTGGATATCAACTTGGCAAGTAACATTCAGGGGATGCTTTTGCCTAAGAAATTCCCAAGTAACGACATTGTAGATATCAATGCAATCTACCAACCAGCGCAAAAGGTTGGCGGTGATTTATATGATGTCTTTCAGTTGGATGAAAACCGCATTGGCCTTGCGATTGCCGACGTATCCGGAAAAGGTATTCCAGCCTCTCTGGTAATGGCAATTTGTCAGAATAATTTAAGACATTTCTCTAAACAGTACAACTCCCCTGCTAAGGTTTTGGTAGAAATGAATCAGGCAATGGAAAACGAAATGCGTAGAGATATGTTTGTAACATTGATTTACGCAATTGTTGATACCAAAGAAAATAGCCTAACCATAGCACGAGCCGGACATGAACTACCCGCTCTCTTCCATGAAGAAACATCCAAAGGCACCGCTCATGTGGAAATGATCCATTCGGAAGGTATGGCCTTGGGGATGGTTCCCACAGAACTATTTGAAACGGTTATCCAAGAGGTGATGGTTCCCTTCCTTAAAGGTGATATTTTGGTTCTTTATACAGATGGAATAACAGAAACAACAAACCAATCTGATGTGGAGTTTTCCAATGCCCGCCTAGCTGATACCATTCGACTGTTACATACTCAGGCACCCAAAGAAATGAATGAAGGATTGGTGGAATCAGTTAACAGATTTGCCGGGGATATCGGAAAACATGATGATATCACCTTACTAACGGTAAAGCACAAATAGCTTACGGGTAAAAAAGCATATCGACAATAGGGTGACTTTTGGGCTATGTATGTTACTTTCCCGTCTCTCAGCAGGGATAATAAAGACAAAGAAAAGGACCCTAGATAATGTCGAATTCTGAACCACGTTATAATTTGCCCGACAAAAAAGGTTATTTTGGCACATATGGCGGCATGTTCGTGCCTGAAACCCTAATGACTGCACTCTATGAATTGCGCGATTTCTATATGGAAATCAAAGATGACCCATCTTTTCGCGAAGAATACCTGCATTATCTTAAGGAATTTGCCGGACGCCCCACAGCCCTATATTTCTCTGAACGACTGACAGAACATCTAGGCGGGCCAAAGATTTATTTAAAGCGCGAGGATATGCTGCATACCGGAGCCCATAAAATTAACAATGCTCTGGGACAGGTTATTTTAGCACGCCGCATGGGGAAAACACGCATCATCGCAGAAACTGGAGCAGGCCAACATGGTGTAGCCACAGCAACTGCTTGCGCACGCTTTGGCCTTAAATGCATCGTTTATATGGGGACTGAAGACATGCGCCGCCAAGCATTAAATGTATTCAGAATGCGTCTCTGTGGCGCAGAAGTTCGCGGAGTAGATGCAGGTCAAAAAACACTGAAAGATGCAATTAATGAGGCCATGCGTGATTGGGTAGCCAACTCACGAGACACACATTATGTGTTAGGTTCCGCCCTAGGCACACACCCTTACCCAATGATGGTACGTGACTTCCAAAAAATAATTGGTGAAGAGGTTCGTAAACAGATCATTGAAAAGGAAGGTCGCCTTCCTGATGTAATGGCCGCATGCGTCGGCGGAGGTTCCAATGCAATTGGTTTCCTGTGGGATTTTCTGGATGAACCAAACATCCGACTCGTAGGAGTTGAAGCAGGTGGTCGTGGCATAAAACCAGGGCAACATGCCGCCCGCTTCTTCGGTGGTCGTCTAGGAGTGCTACAGGGCTGCAAGTCTTTTGTTTTACAAGATGATGATGGTCAAATTAGCCTCACACATTCTATTTCCGCAGGACTCGATTATGCATCCATAGGCCCAGAACATGCCCACTACAGAGATATCGGAAGAATAGAATATGACTATGTCACCGATGATGAGGTAATGGTTGCATTTAAAACTCTTTCTGAACTTGAAGGTATTATTCCTGCATTGGAATCTACCCATGTCGTTGCTTGGGCTCTAAAAGAAGCTAAAAAAATGAGCAAAGATCAAATTTTGTGCCTAAACCTAAGTGGACGTGGTGATAAAGACGTTCAGGAAGTTATGCGTGTTATGGGCGAAGAAGCCTAATAAAGGAAGTTATTGTATGAATAGTATGACAGGATTCGGACGCTCCAGCGTCACTGCAGAAGGAATGGAAATTACCGTTGAAATGTCATCGGTAAATCGCAGACACTTGGAAACGTCCTGCTCGCTCCCAAAAGAATGGCAAGCACTGGAACGCACTGTTGCGGAATTGCTCCGTCAACGCCTTTCACGAGGGAAAGTACATACAAACATACAAATTGAAGCGCTCCCTGGGACAGAAGCTTTTGCTTGGGATGAGGATGCCGTAAATACTACTATAAGTAGCTTTAGAAATCTATCTTCAAAAGTAGTCGATGGAACCAGTGCATTAGACGCCCAAACACTTTTTAAAATAGTTATGCTTCATAAAAAAGCAGGCAATAGCGTTGATTTGGAAACAATGAACCCAATTGTTGTAAAGGCGACAGAAGAAGCTCTGGAAAAATTATCCAATATGCGTGCAAATGAAGGAGAAGCCATGAAAAAGGATATGAGCGATCGTATTCAGGCTCTTCAGACACAGCTTACCACGATTGTAAACAACTCAGGGGATGCCGTTTCACGGTATCGTGAAACGCTAATGAACCGCCTAAAACAAGCGGGGCTAGAATTAGACTTAGACGATGAACGCGTATTAAAAGAAGTGGCTATTTTTGCAGATCGTTGTGATATAGCAGAGGAAACAACACGTTTGGATAGCCACCTTAACCAGTTTAATGAAACACTGGAAGATCCAAAGCCAATCGGACGTAAGCTCGAGTTTATTTTACAGGAGATCAACCGCGAATTCAACACCATCGGCTCCAAAGCCAACAATATTGAAATCAGCAAGTGCGTGATTGAGGCTAAAAATGAAATAGAACGTATTCGCGAACAAGTTCAGAACGTAGAGTAAGTCAAAATCTCTACTGTGAGAGAGAAGCATTGTCTTCCTATCGATTTTAGGTTAGTATATGCTACTTAAAGCAAATAAGAGCGAGTTTCCGTCTCAGATTTTATTTCTAATATGCAATTCACAAAATACCACGCCCTAGGAAATGATTATTTGGTTTTAACCCCTGAAGAATGCCCCTCCATTCCAGGTAAAGATGAAACCATCCGCATCTGCCATCGTAATTTTGGCTTGGGTTCCGATGGGATTCTCTATGGTCCTTTAAAGACGGAGAAAGCTAACTTTGGATTGCGAATTCTAAATCCAGATGGCAGTGAAGCAGAAAAAAGCGGAAACGGCCTACGGATATTTTGCAGATTCCTTTACGACAACAAACTTGTAGAGCGAAAGAAGCATTTTATGGTGGAAACTCTGGGAGGCATTGTTACCTGCACGGTTCATGAGAAAGACCTCATCACAGTGGAAATGGGTCGAGTAACCTTTGATAGTGAAAAGATTCCTGCAAGCGGAACAGTTCGCGAGATGGTGAATCAAAAAATGACGATCAATGGAACAGAATACTCTTATTGCTGTGGTAACATAGGAAACCCACACTGTGTTCTTCCTTTAGAGAATATATCAAAATCTCTGGCTTGTGAAATAGGCCCTATTATTGAAAACAATACTGAACTATTCCCAGAACGCATAAACATACAACTCCTCAAGGTAATTGATCGCAATAATATACAAATCGAGATCTGGGAACGCGGAGCAGGTTATACTCTAGCATCAGGAAGCAGTTCCAGTGCCGCAGGCTCAGTGGCAAAAAAGCTGGGATTGGTAGACAATGATGTTACGGTTCACATGCCAGGAGGGATTATCAAATTGCATATCAATGATGCATTTGAAGTCACGATGACAGGCTCAGTAACCTCCGTTGGTTCTTTCTACATTTCTGACGAATGCCTGGGCTGGGATGCTCCTGATAAAGCTTAATAAAACCTTAAAACCACTAACACCTACCTCAAATGAAACTTATAAAACCTACGGCTACTCTTCTCACTACAGTTGCAATTTTTCTAACAGGTTGCCAATCAGGAACCATCCGTGATGGTATTCACAATTCACCAACCGCTAAATTCTTACGTGGTGAGACAGATAGCGAAGGCTATTATAATGAGTTGAAAGAGCAAAACCAGGCTCACACCGACCAGTTGATAGCTGAAGAAAATTCTGATGAATTTCGTGCATTTAATCTTGAAACAGGTAAGTTTGAATATGTAGATAAAGGCTTTCCGTTTAAAACATGGAATAGTGAAAAAAACCGCTGGGAATTCTACCCTATTCGTGAAGAAGCAGTTGACCTAGCCGAAAAGAAAGCAAACGAAGATAAATAAAAGCCTCATGATTCAGTCCGAAGCTCCCATTTATAAAGACCAGACGATATCCATCACTGAGCTAGCTCATGCACGGGTTTCCGAAATTCTTTCAGAAGGAGATGTAGCCATAGACGCTACCGTAGGCAACGGACACGATTCATTATGGTTAGCTCAATCAGTGGGAAGCAAGGGTCTTGTTTTTGGATTTGAAATCCAACAGGATGCATTGATGGTTGCACGAAACAGACTTTTCCAAGCCGGAGTGATGCGGCAAGTACAAGTCTATCAAACAAGCCATGCAAACATACAATCACAAATCCCCAAGTCGTATCATGGCAAAGTAAAAGGAATTGTTTTTAATTTGGGTTATCTTCCTGGTGGTGACAAACACATCACAACGGAAACAGAAAGCACTATCGCGGCATTATCACAAGCCTATGTAATGTTGGTAGAAGGAGGCATATTAAGCATAGCCTGTTATCCGGGACACCACGAAGGGATTGATGAAACAAACCATGTAAAACAATGGGTTGAATCTTTGAACCCCAAAGAAACAATCACACATCATTATATACCTGAAGGGACAAAACGTAGACCTCCTGAGCTTTATCTAGTCCTTAAACAAAGCAGTGAAAAACGAAATCTCACTGAAAAGCTTAAAAAATTGTTCTGTTTATCCTCATAAATAGAGGGGATATTCAATGGAACTCTTAGTAACAATATTAGAGGCAACTGCACCTGTATTCATATTGCTGTCCATTGGAGTCTGTCTGCGGAAATATCAGTGGCTGACGAACGAGGCAGAAAGTTGCATAATGAAGGTAATGGTAAGTGTTTTTTATCCATGCCTAATCATTATTTCAATATTGGATAATACAACCCTAGCCCAAGGTAATAATCTAATCATGGCTCCACTAATTGGAGCAGGCACCATATTATTAAGTCTTTTTACAGCCTATCAGTTAGCTCCTCTCTTTAGAGTAAATGAAAACAACGAACGTCGAACACTAGCCTTTACCACCGGAATCTATAACTATGGCTATATGCCAGTTCCCATCTTACAGGCACTCTTCCCTGCATCTGGAATTGTAGGAGTCCTCATGGTTCACAATTTGGGAGTAGAAGCCATGCTCTGGACGGTAGGATTGATGACATTAACTGGAAGCGTTGGTCGCTCCGCACTAAAAAAGCTGATTACGCCTCCCATTGTAGCACTCATACTGGGACTTTTTCTAAACCTTTCAGGCCTTCATAAACATCTAACATCACCAACAACAAACACCTATATAGAGAGTATTTATTCTCTCCTTATTCAAGTTGTCAGAATGTTAAGCAAATGTTCTATCCCTATAGGCCTCATCATGTGTGGTGCAGCCCTATACCAGGCAGGCAAAGGCAAAAAAATTTGGCAGAGAACAAATGTATCTATGGCAGCCTGTTTTTGCAGATTATGTATTTTACCTATCCTATTTCTCCTTATCGCTCGATTCAGTCCTATTTCTATCGATCTAAAGCGAGTTATAGTAGTGCAGTCTGCGATGCCAGCAGCCCTTTTCCCTTTAGTTTTAACTAAATTTTATGGTGGAGACACTCAAGTTGGTGTTCGAACGATACTCAGTACAACAATACTAAGTTTTGTCACAATCCCTCTATGGGTAACTATAGGTCTTAGTTTTATATAAGTACATAAAAAAGCCTTCAATTAAGAAGGCTCGAAAAGTTACTTACTCAGAAGTTCGTTCAGTTCTTCAAGAACAGGAAGAGGGCTTCGATACTTTCCGTCGACATAAGAGTCGCTGACCACTTCACCTGTTTCTGCATCAAGTAGAACCAAAGAAGGAATACCACGACCTTCATTATAATGCTTCAACAAATCGGTGTTATATGGAACTGTAGGCCAAGTCATGCTAAAGCTTTTCATATAGTCTTCCATATCCCCCTCTGAATTATCCCAGCTATAAAAAACAAACTCTACTTGCTCTTTATCCTTAGGAGTTAATTCATTGTAGTATTTGACAAGTATAGGAGTCATCTTACGGCAAGGAGGGCACCAATGCGCAGAAAAATAAACGGCAATATATTTCACATTGGGATTCAGTTCCGAAGGAACAAACTCTCCGTTCTCTATTCTCTCAAGCTTTCCAGAAAGGAGCTCCCGAGGTGAATCCGCATACAGATTAATGGAGGTTAAAGTGACAGACAAAAACAAGGCTAATTTAACAAGTATATTTTTCATAATCTAGGTGACGTTGGTGTCATAATCTAATCTTCTGTATAGTAATCCATTAAAACGTTTTTTTAAAGACTCAAACAGCAAAAAAACAGTATCCATCTCATTATGGTTTTTTAGAAAATTGCTATTTTAGTAAAAACAGATATGATTTTACTGAAACCGAATGAAAGCATCTACCCCACTTTTAGAAGGAATTGAAACAAAACTCAATTTGCTGAAAACAGAAATTCGGGATTGGCGACGCTATCTACATAGACACCCGGAACCAAGTGGGAATGAGTTCCAAACCACCTCTTTTATAATCCAAATTCTTGAAGAAAGAGGGATTGATTTTCGCGTGGGACCAGACGGACGCGGAGTAATCGTTGATTCAGACAATAGTAGCAAACATCCCAGGATTGCACTAAGAGCAGATATTGACGCCCTAAGATTACAGGATGAAAAAACCGTTACCTATCACAGTCAGGAAATAAACTTAATGCATGCCTGTGGTCACGATGCTCATACAGCAATGCTTCTAGGCGCAGTTATAAGTTTGCATGAAAACAAGGTAAATGAACATGGAATTCACTGGCGGGCAATTTTTCAACCAGCGGAAGAAACGGCTCAGGGAGCATTGGAAATGATAAGAGCAGGAGCCATTGAGGATATTCAAAGTATTATTGCTCTTCATGTAGATCCATATTATCCAGTAGGTACAATAGCTTACAAAAAAGGAAATCTAACAGCCAACTGTATAGAAATAGCGGTTCAAATAACAGGAGACGGTGGTCATGGAGCACGCCCTCATCAGGCGCATGATCCCCTTTGGGCAGCTTCAGAGTTTCTTCAAAAATGCTATAACGGAGTTCCTAGAATTTGTGATGCAAGAGATCCATCCGTTATTAGCTTTGGAGTCATGCAGAGTGGAATAAACCCGAATGTAATACCGGAACACGCCCAATTAAGGGGAACCTTAAGAACTGTATCCAATAAAACATCCAAAAAAGTCCAATCTTGGCTTCTATCTTTGGCTGATACAATTTCCCAACTTCATCAGGTGGAAATTGCAGTAGAATTTCCATCCATTTTGGGAGGAGTAGTGAATGATGCCCTACTGACAACAAGTTGCACTAAAGCAGCAAAGGCAATATTACCAGACGAGAAAATAATCCCGATAAAGCAAGTCAGTATGGGAGGAGAAGATTTTGCAAATTACCTGAATAATATCCCCGGATGCATGCTTAGATTAGGTTGTGGCACACCTGAAATGGAACCATATCCACTCCACTCTCCCTATTTTGATATAGATGAAAGAGCACTTATTATTGGTGCACGTTATTTGGCTCATGCCACAATTCAAATAGCTCAGGATCAGTCATGAATACATTGGAATTTACCTGCAACAAAGCCCCCACGTTGGGAATTGAGCTGGAACTTCAGTTAGTAGATCAACAAACATGGGAACTAACGCCTAAAGTCGTTGATATACTGAAAATGCTTCCCGAAGATCAAATTTGGGCCAAACCGGAACTCACTCAATCCTATTTGGAACTCAACTCTTCCGTTTGCAGCACCGTAGGTTGCCTGAGAAAAGATATGGAGCCTAAGATAAATCACGTTCAACAGTTGGCAAATAAGAATAAAGCTGAACTCTTCTGGGCTGCTACACATCCATTTTCGCTCTGGATGGATCAAAAGATAACACCGGATAAACGCTATAAGCAACTGGTAGAAAAGATGCAGGATACAGCTCGCCGAATAGTCACTTTTGGCATGCATGTTCATGTAGGTGTGGACAGCGGTGATAAAGCTATAATGATTATCGACCGTATGATGCGTCATTTACCGACCTTATTGGCATTATCAGTAAACAGTCCATTTTGGGTAGGTAGAAATACAGGGTTGAAATCACAACGCTGTAAAATAATGGAGCAACTCCCTGCGGCGGGTCTTCCTCCCTACATGAGGAATTACTCAGAGTATTGCTGGCTGGTAAACCACTCTATACAAACAGGTTTTATTAATTCCATACGAGAAGTATGGTGGGATATACGCCCACATCCTAAATTTGGAACAGTGGAAATACGCATTTGCGATGTTCCCCCCTCCCTTGAGCATGCCCTTTCCTTGGCAGCACTGATTCAATGTCTTGTCACCGCATTAAACGAACAAATTGAAGAAGGGGTCTATCAGCACGACATCCATCCCATTATGGTAAAACAAAATAAATGGATGGCTCTCCGTTATGGAATGGATGCGCGTATAACTGATCCCGTAACTCTGGAACCGATTCCTGTAAGGCAACAGGCTTATCAACTTTTTGAAAAGCTGGTTCCTTATGCAGTTAAGCTTAACTGCCTGAAAGAGTTGGAGGGCTTGAAAAAGCTGATTGAAGAACCTTCCGGTGCTGAACGTCAGATATCTCTCTACAAAGAAACTGGTAGCTTCCAAAAAATGATTCAACATTTGGTTGAAGCACAAAAGCTTATATTTGCCTAATTTATAAACTGGACAAGGCTCCCAACACCTGTCCTTATCTCACCCTTTTGCAACATACAAGGCGTATGTTCGCACAGTAAATGAAGGCCCGGTTTGTTTTGAAGGTAGGAGATTTCATCAAAAGCTAGGCTTTTACGATTAAGATATAGAATGAATTCAGAAGATCTTTCCTTCAACACATTAGGCTTATCAGAAGCTGTATTACAAGCCGTGACCGACGTTGGTTACGAAAAACCATCCCCTATTCAGGCAGCAATCATTCCACATGTACTTTCCGGTAAAGATGTAATCGGTCAGGCACAAACTGGAACCGGTAAAACGGCCGCCTTTGCCATGCCGTTGTTGAGCAACCTGGATATGCATCAAAAGCTTCCCCAGGTATTGGTACTGGCTCCAACCCGTGAGCTCGCCATTCAGGTAGCAGAAGCTTTCCAGAAATATGGAAACCATATCAAGGATTTCCATGTACTCCCAATCTACGGAGGTCAATCCTTCGAACCACAGCTAAAGAGCCTCAAGCGTGGTGTTCAGGTAGTGGTTGGAACTCCTGGTCGCGTAATGGATCATATTCGTCGCGGCACCTTGAAACTCGATAATTTAAAATGTCTCGTCTTGGATGAAGCCGATGAAATGCTCCGTATGGGCTTCATTGAAGACGTAGAATGGATACTTGACCAAGCACCTGAAGAACGCCAAATAGCTCTATTCTCTGCCACAATGCCGACTCAGATTCGCCGCATTGCCGAGAAGTATCTGAATGATCCAGAGCAAATTACAATCAAGGTTAAGACAGCCACCGCATCGACTATTCGTCAGCGTTTCTGGGGAGTAAGCGGGCTACATAAATTGGATGCCCTCACACGTATTCTCGAAACCGAAGTTTACGACGGCATCATCATCTTTGTTCGCACAAAAACAGCTACCACTATCCTGGCTGACAAAATGGAAGCCCGAGGTTTCCGTACAGCAGCATTGAATGGTGATATTCCACAGGCACGTCGTGAAAAGATCGTAGATAACTTTAAAGCCAGCCGATTGGACATCCTAATTGCTACTGACGTAGCAGCCCGTGGATTGGACGTTGACCGCGTAAGCCACGTAATCAACTACGATATTCCTCAGGATACTGAATCTTACATTCACCGTATTGGTCGCACAGGCCGTGCAGGTCGCAGCGGTGAAGCGATTCTTTTCGTGTCCCCCCGCGAGCAACATCAGTTGCGTCAGATCGAAAGAGCTACCAAGCAGAAAATCGAACGCTTGGAGATGCCAACATCTGATAAAATCAATGATTTCCGTATCGCTCGATTCAAACAAAGAATTGGTGAAATCCTCAGTTCTGAAGATGAAGAACTAGCTTTGTTTAAAGACATAATTGAGCAATACCGTATAGAGTTTGATACTCCTTCTCTCGATATTGCCGCCGCATTAGCGAAACAACTTCAAGGCGACACTCCTCTCCTACTGAAAAAGGATCCTGAACGCAAAGTCCGTGATATGAACAAGGACTTCGCCGAAAGAAACCGCGAACCTGGCTACAAAAAGGGAGAAAGAACCAAGGGAGACATCCCTGCCCCAGTAGATGGTATGGAACTCTTTCACATCAGTGTGGGTCATGAGCACAAAGTAAAACCAGGTAATATCGTAGGTGCCATTGCCAACGAAGCAGGTCTGGAGAGCAAACACATTGGTGAAATCAAGATTTTTGGTCGTTACAGTATCCTAAACCTACCCGTTGGTATGCCTAAGGAACTCTTAAGCGATCTAAAAACCGTTGAAATTTGCGGTCAGAAGATCAACATTCGCCGCTACACAGATGAGCCACCTGCCCGTCGCGGAGGGGGCGATCGTGGAAGCAGAGGCCGCCGTGGTGAAGGACGAGGAGACCGCGGAAATCGCAGAGGCGGCCCAAGACGCGGAGGCGATCGAGGCCCACGCGGAAAACGCTCCGATAGAAAACGTAAGTAATTTACCAACAATAAAAAAGCAGCTCATATTGAGCTGCTTTTTTGTTTAAATCGGAACTGTTAAAGCTTTGGAAGCCCCGGGAAGTTTCCGCCTCCCATACCACCGAGGTCACCTAAATTTCCCATATCACCCATGCCACCCATCTGGCTGGCCATCTTTTTCATCATCTTCTTACCTTTACCTCCACGCATCATCTTCATCATCTTTTTCATTTGCTGATATTGTTTAATGAGTGCGTTGAGATCACGGATTTGCATACCTGCCCCCAATGCGATACGCTGACGGCGGCTTGCATTGAGGATTTGAGGATTACGGCGTTCGTGTGGGGTCATAGAGAGAATGAGTGCTTCGGTGTGCTTCATCTTCTTTTCTTCAGCCTCACCAAATTGCATTTTTCCCATTCCCGGAAGCATTTTCATAATGCCACCAAGGTTGCCCATTTTCTTCACCTGCTGCATCTGAGCAAGGAAGTCTTCAAAATCGAATTCAGCACGTTGCATACGCTGTGCGAGGCGTTCGGCTTCTTTCTCATCCACATGCTCCTGGGCTTTTTCCACAAGGGAAACCACATCACCCATTCCAAGGATTCTGGAAGCCAGACGATCGGGGTGGAACACCTCGAAATCGTCCACTTTTTCACCCACACCCATAAACTTAATGGGGACATTGGTGATCGTTTTCATGGACAGAGCGGCACCACCACGGGCATCACCATCAAGCTTGGTCAAGATAATGCCTGTAAGGCCAACAGCCTCATTAAAGCTTTTGGCAACATTTACAGCTTCCTGACCGAGAGCGCTATCAGCTACGAGAAGGATTTCGTCTGGAGAAATTTCTTGTTTGAGTTTCTTGATTTCGTCAATCAAGTCCTCATCCACCTGCAAACGGCCAGCCGTATCAAATACGAGCAAATCAGCATCTTCTCTTTTGCCATAATTCATGGCATTGCGACCGATCTTCGGAACATTTTTATGGTCACGCTCTGCGTAGAAAAGAAAATCTTCCTGCTTGGCCAGGGTTTCCAACTGATCAATAGCAGCGGGACGGTATGGGTCACAGGCAACCATAAGCGGTTTTTTGCCCTGCTTCTTAAACATCTTACCAAGCTTGGCACTACAGGTTGTTTTACCCGATCCCTGCAAACCAATCATCATAATACGCAGAGGTTTCTTTTCCACCAAAGTCTGTGTACCTTCACCGAGAAGTTTAACCAATTCATCGTTGATGATCTTAACAACCTGTTGCCCCGGTGTAACCGATTTGAGAACTTCCTGACCAACACAGGCCTCTTTCACCTGAGTTACAAATTGGCGGGCTACTCTGAAGTGCACATCGGCAGCCAATAAAGCAGAACGCACTTCCTTGAGAGCGTCCTCCATATTCTCTTCTGTCAGCTTACCAACTCCGCGAAGATTGCGAAAGGCTTTACCAAGTCTATCTGAAAGTTGTTCAAACATAGTAATTGATGCAATTTAGCTCCTCAATGGAACTATTCTTGGGCAAAACCCTATTCCTAGAGTTGATCTAGCCTCAAGTAAATAAAATAAGGCCACCTCACTTGAGGCAGCCTTTGTAAAAGTATTTGCTAAGTCAATAATTAGTGACAATCACAGGACTTATTCTTTTCGTAAAGCTCTGCGACCACCGTCCAATTCACCACGCTCCAGAAAGCTTTTATATAATCAGGACGACGATTCTGATAATTCAAGTAGTAGGCGTGTTCCCATACATCCAAACCAAGAATTGGTTTAGCCTTACAACAATCTGCAGCTTCACCCATTAGCGGATTATCCTGATTAGGTGTGCTGGTTACTTTAAGTTCACCTTCACAATTAGTAGTCAACCAAGCCCAACCGCTGCCAAAGCGAGTTGCTGCAGCTGTGGCAAACTGTTCTTGAAAGGCATCAAAGCTACCAAAAGCCTTATCGATTGCAGCAGCTAATTCACCTTCAGGTGCCGTGGCTCCTCCTGGAGCAATTACCTTCCAGAAGAGACTGTGGTTTGCGTGCCCTCCACCATTATTACGTACAGCGGTCTTTACGTTTTCAGGAATACTGTCGAGATCGGAAATTAAATCAAATACGCATTCAGGAGCTTCTACCCCGACACTCTCCAAAGCCTTATTTACATTCGCAATATAGGCATTGTGATGCTTGGTGTGATGAATCTCCATTGTACGTGCATCGATATGCGGTTCGAGTGCATCGTATGTGTAGCCAAGTTCAGGTAATGTATATCCCATTTTTTTATCTATCGAGTTGAGGTTAAATAACGTTTCTTAATTTTTCCTATTAGCAAAAAGATTGCACGTTATTTAAGCTTTTCAACAAGTAGATCTAAAAAACTGATAAATAATTCCTCTGGCGTATGCGTTTAAAAGAGTTCCATTTGTGGCTTTTCTCCTTCTGCTTCAGCGGCTTTTATTTTCTTAAAACGCTTCCTCAAAAGATTGTGAGACGAGTCATCCCCTTCCAATTTTTCTAAGATAATTTTAGCACGATCAATCACAGAAACGGGAAGCCCCGCTAGCCGTGCAACCTGAATACCATAAGATCTATCTGCAGCACCTGGTAACACTTGGCGAACAAAGATAATCTCATCATTCCATTCCTTTACAGCCACAGAAAAATTACGAATTCGATCCAGTTGTTTTTCTATTTGGGTGAGTTCATGGTAGTGCGTTGCAAATAGCGTTCGAGGTCCTTTTTTGGCAAAAACATGGGATTCCTCAACTTTACCTTCTTTGTTTGCACCATGCAAATGCTCAACAACTGCCCACGCAATAGAAAGGCCATCATATGTGCTGGTTCCACGTCCAATTTCATCCAAAATAACAAGACTCCGCGGAGTCGCATTATTCAGAATATTAGCCGTTTCGTTCATTTCTACCATAAAAGTAGAATTTCCACGCGCCAAATCATCACTAGCCCCCACACGTGAGAAGATACGATCTACCATCCCTACCCGACAACTCTCTGCCGGAACCCAGGAACCAACCTGAGCCATTAATGTAATCAAAGCAACCTGCCGAATATAGGTACTCTTACCTGCCATATTTGGCCCGGTAATAATAGCAACCTGTTCATTATCACTATCCAATAGAACATCGTTGGGAATAAACTGATTATTTCCACTAAAAGAGGATGCCTTATTCTCTTCTAAAATCTGCTCAACCACAGGATGACGACCTGCCTTTATATCCAATATATTGGAATTATCCAATTCAGGACGGCAATAATTCCATTCACGAGCTAACTTTGCCCAACCTATAAAAAGATCTATTTCCGCCAACGCTAAAGCTGTGCTTTCCAAGTCTTCCGATTGTTCCAAAACAGCAGCAACAAGATCACGAAAAAGAGACTCTTCACGTGCAATAGCTTTTTCATCTGCACTCAGAATTTCCTTTTCTTTTTCCTTCAATTCAGGCGTGTAGTAACGTTCAGCATTCACCGTTGTTTGACGACGAATATAATTATCAGGAACCAAATGAAGATTTGTTTTAGTCACTTCTATGAAATAACCAAAGGCATTGTTAAATTTGATTCTTAGTTTCTTGATCCCCGTTCGCTCCTGCTCTGCGGCTTCCAGCTCCGCAAGCCATTGCTTACTATTTCGATTCAGGTTCCTCAAACGATCCAGTTCATCGTCGTATCCATCTGCGATATAGCCTCCATCCTGCAATTGAGATGGTAAATCTTCAACCAAAGAACGTTCCAATAAAGTTCTCAGTTCGGGAAAATCTTTAATTTTTTCATTATACTGAGCCAAAGATACTCCATCAAATTGAAAGAGAACCTCTAAAATATACGGAATCTGTTTCAACGTATCACGAATACCACCCAACTCTCTGGGGTTACGGATTCGATTTTGCAAACGTCCTAAAATACGTGGAATATCTCGGATACATTTTAGATATTCATGCAATTCAGATGCAAATGCAGGAATTTCCAAAAACTCACCAACACATTGCTGACGACGCTTTAATTCATCAAGACACAATGGCGGAGTCGCCAAATACTGCTCCAAAAGACGCGCTCCCGGAGGTGTTACAGTAGCATCCATTGCATTCAATAAACTACCATCACGAGTCCCTGATGAAGACCTAAAGATTTCTAAATGGCGTAGCGTTGCAGGATCCAGAAGAAGCATCTGTTGCGTACAATATTCCTTTAAACGAGTCAGGTTTTCGGGTTTTGCACATAGATTTTCTGTAGCATAGTTGATAAGCGCTCCGGCAGCTCCCAGAGCCGGGTGCTTTTCATCAATACCAAAACCATCCAAATTCAATACACCCAAAGTTTCCTTTACCTGCCGCAAGCCATCAGAAAGATCGAACAGATAATCTGGAATTTCACTGATCGTTCTATTATCTGCAAATGCTTGGTACTGCTTATACCAATGCTGAATAACCTCATCATCTCTCCATGCCTCTGAAGCGGTCTCCGGCACGAGAACTTCCTTGGGTTCCAAAGAACTCATAATGGAAAGAAGACTTTCAGGGCATGAATCCTGAGTTATGTAGAAATCACCTGTAGAGAGATCTAACCAAGAAACCGTTAACACACGCTTTTCAGGATTACGCTTCTGAATAGGTAAAAAGTTCAACGCCATCAAAAAGTTACTGCTGTTGGCCTGAATTTGATGATCTTCCAGAGTGGTTCCTGGAGTCAAAATACGAGTCAACGCACGTTTTACGATCTTCCCCGGCTTTGGGGTTTCCATCTGATCACATATGGCTACCTTTACCCCTTGCCCCAATACCTTTTGAATATACGTTTGCGCCGCATGATACGGGATACCAGCCATTTGCTGCCCTCCACGCTTTGTCAGCGTAATACCAAGCAACTGAGAACCACGCACCGCATCATCCTCAAACATCTCATAAAAGTCTCCCAGACGAAACAAGAGCAAAGCTCCCTTTGGAAGGGAACGCTTTACCTCCATGTATTGTTGCATCATTGGAGTCAGTTTTTTGCCTTTTGCCGTCTTTTTAGCCATAAACAGAGTAACTGGAATAAGTGAAACAAGCTTGTAACGTTTTTCCAAGTCAAGAGTGTAAATTAAGTAAAAAAGAATATATCGAGCGAGGTTGACGGTTCAAAAATTAGCGACTATTCGTGAACTCTTCATTCCATGAACAAACCACAAACTCAGAAAAACTCGGGGCGTTTAACCAGCGGCCCCATAGGTAGTATTTTATTTAAAATGTCGGTAGGGCTATTAGGCGGTCATATTGCCATGGTTATATTCAATTCTACTGACACCTATTTCGTATCTCAACTAGGCACAAATAAACTGGCGGCTATGGCCTTCACATTTCCTGTTGTGATGGTATTAATGAACACCACTTTTGGCTTAGGAATTGGCACGGGAGCTCTTGTATCTAGGTCTGCAGGTAGCGGTGATGAAGAAACAGTACGTCGCTATACCATTCACGCATGTATTCTTAATTTTATCATAGCAATTGTTCTAAGTCAGACGTGCCTGTATTTTAGGCATTCAATTTTTTCCTTACTCGGAGCAGATCAAGAAACAGTCAAATTGGTGAACCGCTACATGGTTCCCTGGTTTCTCGGCTTTCCTTTATTTGCGATTCCAATGACATTTAATAACTCCTTGAGAGCGATTGGGGATGTAAAAACGCCTACTCTTATTATGATGTCAGCGGCATTTATGAACCTTGCTCTCGACCCTATTCTGATCTTTGGACTAGGTCCAGTCCCCCATTTAGGACTTCAAGGAGCCGCATTTGCGACTATTGGCTCACGCTTATTTACTGTAGTTGCAGTTGTTTACATTGCGAATAAACGCCTCCACCTATTTGGCAAAGGTAGCCACCTACATTTGAGCTTATTTTTTAAATCAACCAAGAATCTATTAAAAATAGGCATACCAGCAATAAGCAGCCTCCTTTTATTTCCAGTAGCAATAAATATTGTTACTAGAATTATAGCGATAAATGGAAATACTGCTGTAGCTGCTTACGGTGCAGGAGGACGAATTGATATGATAGCCTTTCTTCCAATATTTGCCTTATCCAATTCACTCCTTCCATTCTACGGGCAAAATTTGGGAGCTGGATATATAGATCGTATCAGAAAAGCACATAATAACAGCATTGTTTTCGCACTGTTTTGGGGTGCATTGATGACCTTGCTATATTGGAGTTTACGACCGGTTATCTGCGATATATTTGCCAGCGATGCTGAAACTCATGCTTATATGTCCTCTTACATTTTCTGGGCTCCTATAGGTTTCTTCGGAGCTAACATCATTATCATGAGTTTTAGCGAACTAAACGGTCTTCATAAACCTGGGTATTCAACTCTCATGTCTGTAATGAGGTCTATGATATTAATGGTTCTTCCTGCAATTCTAGGAAATTATCTCTATGGAGCAGTCGGCGTGTTTATCTCTATAGCCGTAGGAACGATTTTAGGAGCTGGAGTAAGCTTTTTCCTTGTAAAGTATTGCATTAACAGCCTGGACAAAACTAATTCAGTTAAGAATAATATGCCTGTATAATTGCTTGGATTTTTTCTGCCAAGACAAGATCACGGGATGTGACCATATCATTTTCATCATGCGAGCTAAGAGTTAACTGAACTTCATTCTGTTCACTGATAATCAGAGGGTAATGGTTCATTGCTTCTGCTTCGAAACTAATACGCATAATAAAAGAAATTGCTGTTGGATAACAGTGAAAAACTAAACAACGTTTCAACTGATTCTCTTCATAAGACCAATCAGGAAGCCCTTTTAGGGCCATCTCTATTTCGGATAAAGCGAGTGAGACCATAATTCATTAATTATAAGCACCATAGAATGAGAGTCAAATATCCTGAATCGACAAACATGAAAGAAATCCGTATTTTCGATTGCAAGAAACGCATGCGTTGGCAAGCTGTCTGACTGTTGCAACTATGGAGAACCAATTGATACAATCATGCTCGTATGATCTTCAGCACATCGCCATAATTATGGATGGTAATGGTCGTTGGGCAAAAGCCAAAGGATTACCCCGAGTAGAAGGCCATAGACGCGGAGTTCAAAATGTACTCAAAGTAATTAGATCTTCCAAAAATTTAGGCATAAAATATCTAACTTTGTACGCTTTTTCTGCTGAAAATTGGAATCGCCCCAAAACGGAAGTCAAAGCACTCATGTTTCTCCTTGAGAGCTTTTTGAAATCTCAATTAAAAGAACTACATGAAAATAACATGCGTTTTCGTGTAATTGGCAATATTGATGGTCTTCCACCCAAAATATCCAAAATAATCCACAAGATGATGGAAGAAACGAAATCTCATACAGATTTCAATCTGACATTGGCATTGAATTACGGAGCAAGACAGGAAATCATTGAGGCCGTTAATAAGATCGTAGCAGAAAACCCAACATCCACGATTAACTGGGAAAAGATCCAGGAAAAGCTTTACACAAAAGATATCCCCGATCCAGATTTAATCATCCGCACCTCCGGTGAATATCGATTAAGCAATTTCCTTTTATTACAATCAGCCTATTCCGAATTTTATTTCTCAAAAATATATTGGCCTGATTTTTCTGAAGAAGAACTCATCAGTGCCTTAAATTCCTATAAAAATAGACAACGCAGATTCGGAAAAACCGGAGATCAACTAGAGTCGGATACGACTGTTTCTATGAAGTCATGAAGGGACGTATTTTAAGTTTCCTCGTTATTTGGACGGTGTTTATCACATTAGTCCTTACCTTACATAATATTGGTGGATTCATCCTTTTGTTAGCAGCAACCGTAGCTACTCAACTTGAATTCTACAAACTGCTGGAAAATATGGGGTATCACCCCATGAGCAGACTAAGTACGGCTTTGGGGGCTCTCATGATGGCAGCCTCTTTTTGTTTTCCAGGTAACGGGATGGACAGTCTTTATGTCTCGGTACTCGTAATCTCACTAACAATATTGTTTACCCGCGGAACAAATAAACCATTTGAAGGCATCGCCTCTTCCTTACTGGGAATGTGTCTTATTGCCTACCCATTTTCTTATCTGTGTTTGGTTTTGGTACATTTTCCCGAGCAATGGGAAGGCATCCTTTTGTGTATCTGGCTTATCGCCGTCGCCAAATTTACAGATGTAGGCGCACTTTTATGTGGATTGACTTTCGGAAAACATAAAATGGCGCCAAGCCTAAGCCCTAAGAAGACTTGGGAAGGTGCTATTGGTGGAATTATCTCCTCTATGCTGATAGCGGCTTTATTTACTTGGGCAATACCAGGCCTACCGGGAACATTAACTGTAGGGATGTCAGCTTTAATGGCTATCCCTGTCTCAATATTGGCTATTTTTGCAGACTTACTTGAATCTGCTCTCAAACGCCAAGCAGGGGTTAAAGATTCGGGGGCTATTTTCCCAGGTATCGGCGGAGCATTCGATCTAACAGACAGCTTGATGCTGACAGCCCCTTTAGGCTACTATCTGTTTTTCCATCTATTGTAATCCAGGATGAATCCCAAACGTATAGTTCTACTTGGTGCGACAGGTTCAATAGGAACAAGCACTCTCGAAGTTATTAGAGCAAATCCCAACAAGCTAAAACTGATAGGGATTGCAAACGGAAGCAAAGCCAAAGAGCTGGATGATATAGCAGAAGAATTTCAGGTTAAACATAAAGTTTGCTACAAGCGAGATGGTCATTCCGCTCTCATGGATTTAACCACATTACCAGAAGCAGACATTATTGTTGTCGCAGCAACAGGAGTAGTAGGATTAAAACCAACTCTGGCAGCAATTCAGGCCGGGAAAACCATCGCTCTGGCAAGCAAAGAAATTCTCGTGATGGCAGGTGAATTCGTGATGGCGGAGGCCCAAAAACACAAAGTTGACATTCTCCCTGTTGATAGTGAACACAATGCCATTTTCCAATGCCTGGAAGGTTCCGATGGAAAAGATGTTCAACGTCTTATTTTAACCGCTTCGGGAGGCCCTTTCCGAGATTTTTCCATTGAACAGATGCAATCGGTTACATTGGAACAAGCATTGAAGCATCCCAATTGGAATATGGGACCCAAAATTACCATAGATTCTTCTACCATGGCGAATAAGGGGCTGGAAATGATAGAAGCACGCTGGCTCTTCGACGTGAAACCAGAACAAATATCAGTAGTCATTCATCCCCAAAGCATTGTTCATTCTATGGTGGAATATGTAGATGGCTCAATTATCGCTCAACTGGCTCCCCCTAGCATGACTTTCCCTATTCAACATAGTCTTCTCTACCCTGAACGACACCCGGGAGTACATAAGCCCGTTGATTTCACCCAGTTATTGCAGTTGAATTTCCGACCTCCAAACATGAAACAGTTCCCTTGCTTAAAGCTAGCTTATGATGTGATGCATTCAGGAGGCGTAGCTGGAACTATTTATAATGCTGCAAACGAAGTAGCTGTAGCCCACTTTTTGAACCTTACACTTGAATATCGTCAAATAGTGGACTGTATAAAGAACGCATTAGACAATATTCCTTTACAAACAGTCAAGAGTTTGGAGGAAGTTATTGAAAGTGACATCCAAACACGCACTCTTACAGAAGCCTATATACAAAGCCTTTACTAACCTAATAGAACATTCATGAATACAGATATTCTCCTCAACATCATCGAAAGTCCGCTTGCAATTTTCAGTGTAGTTTTCTTCTTTGGTGCATCCATTTTTATTCATGAATTGGGACATTTTTTGGCTGCCCGCTGGCGTGGATTGGTAATAGAACGTTTCTCAATTGGATTTGGTCCTCGCCTTTTCGGTTGGAAAGGGAAATCTGGGGTTGATTACCGGATTTCCCTTCTTCCATTAGGAGGTTACGTAGCTCTACCTCAAATGGTGACAATGGAAAAAATAGAGGGGAGTACCGAACAGACATTTGCCGATTTACCTGAAATTTCCTATTGGGATAAAATGATCGTGGCCGTTGCCGGAGCCGTCTTCAACGTCATTTTCGCTTTTGTTCTCAGTGCTATACTATGGTTCTCAGGCAGTAGTGTACAAGAATCTCTGACTCAGACAAAAATTGGATACATCCTGAGAACCCAAACGAATGAAAACGGTGAATCTGTTCCAGGTGCCGCTTACAACGCAGGGTTACAACCAGGAGACACAATCCTGACAATAGATGGAAAAGACGTTCATAACTGGATGGACATTGTAACCACCGTAATGACGGGAACTCAGAGGGACAATCATGGAAACCCGCTGAGTACATTTGTCATCAATCGTCAAAACGAACGAAAGATAATCAATGTATCCCCTGTCTTGGATGAAAACGAACATACTCGCAGAATTGGCATCGCACCAGCAGACAATCGCTATATTTATTCTGTAATGGAAAACAGCCCCGCACAAGAAGCCGGGATTCAAAAAGGAGACCAGATCTACAGCATCAACGGCCGTCCTATCTTCTCAACGATGGAGCTGTTAGTGGAAATATCACAGAATCCAGATGCCATCCTAAAATTAGGCTTAATTAGAGATGGAGAACATCTGGAAAAGATACTTACTCCCAAACCAGTTGTGATCAATAAGGATGGCGACAAGCGTTCAATGATAGGTATCCAGTGGCAAATTGATTATACGCAGGAACATATTCCACCACAAACACGTATGTGGAATGCAGTGGAATCAACATTCCAAGTACTGGGAGCCTTATTAAGCCCCAAAAGTGATGTTCATTTGCGAAATATGAGCGGTCCAATCGGAATCGGACATGCAATTTACCTAACCTCTTTGATGGGTTTTACTGTTGTGTTGAACTTAATCGTCATCATCAACATCAATTTAGCCATCCTCAACTTACTTCCTCTACCTGTATTAGATGGTGGGCACATGGCAATTGCTACCATAGAGAAAATTGCCAACAGGAAAATTCCTTTACGATTAATTGAAACTATTCAGGCAACCTTCGTTGTTCTGCTTTTTTCTATGATTCTGTATGTCAGCTTCTTTGACATCAACCGCGTGAACGATATGGAACAAGATCGCGTGAAAGAAGAAAAGCAATCCGAACAATACATAACTCCGGTGTTCTCCTCTGATAATCAGAAGACCGATCAGCCTACGGAAAAATAGACATGTCCGAAAATTTACCTTCTTATTGTCGCAGTCGTTTTGCACCACTCCGTCGAAAAACCACCCCTGTACACGTGGGCGATGTTATCGTTGGAGGCAATGCTCCTATAGCAGTGCAATCCATGACGAATACAAAAACCCAAGATATTGAGGGAACCGTTAAACAGTGTATTCAGTTAGCAGAAGCCAATTGCGACATCGTTCGTGTTACTGCTCAGAACATAAAAGCAGCTCAAGCGTTAGAAGGGATTCGTAAGGGATTCAGTGCTGCAGGGTTTGCCCACATACCCTTGGTAGCTGATATTCACTTCCTCCCTAAAGCGGCAATGGAGGCATTGAATCATGTGGAAAAAGTTCGCATCAACCCTGGGAACTTTGCCGATCAAAAAAAGTTCAAATCCCATGATTATACAGACAAAGAGTATAATCTAGAAATTGAACGCATATATGAAGTCGTAACGCCTTTCTACAAACGTTGTAAGGAATTGGGAAGATCCGTACGTATAGGAACGAATCACGGCTCTTTAAGCGATCGCATCCTCAACCGTTACGGAGACACTCCAATGGGAATGTGTGAGAGTGCTATGGAATTTCTTCGCATAGCCCGCGACAATGACTTTCATGATATCGTGCTTTCCATGAAGTCCAGCAATACCAAGGTAGCCTTGCAAGCCTATCGCCTGATGGTTGCAATGATGGAAAAAGAAGACTTCCATCTGCCATTACATCTAGGAGTCACGGAAGCTGGTAATGGTGACGATGCCCGTATAAAAAGCGCCATAGGTATCAGTGGTCTGTTAAATGACGGCTTGGGCGATACGATTCGAGTATCTTTGACTGAGGATCCTGTGGCGGAAGTTCCAGTTGGTCGCCAAATTGCTGAAAAAGCTGAAAAGCTTTGGACAGAGGCCGACACGTCTTTAGAAAATAAAACCCAGCAAATTTCCTATACATTTGAGAAACGTGCTATCGAACCGACTTCTGTGGGTTCTTGCTCTGTCGGAGATTTAAACCCACCACGTGTAATTACTCCGTTAGACTGTAGCCTTTCTGAAACAGACAAGATTAAAGCAATTATTGCTGATCTCCAAGAAAAGCATGACAGTCTAGACATCGAAGGCGTTTTTCTACGTAATTCCTCAGTTGAAGCAACAAAGATTCCTGAGTTGGTAGATGCTATTTCAGATGAAGTTGGTTTTGTGCTGATAGATGTGTCACCCTACTCGATTGATAAACTTCCACAACACAGCAAACTTGCCTATTATCTTGAGACAAAGAATACCGTAGTCACTGAAACGTACCTGAATGCACTCACCGAAACCTCTCCTGTTCTGTTCCTGAATACTAATCCCAAAGATGTTCTACCTTTGGCAGATTCATTAAAAGCAGCTCCTACAGGAAAGGTTGTTCTATCAACAACGACTTTTGAAAAAGGTCAAACTCCAGTCTCTGCTTACAGAGCAATTTTAGAAACGCTCAAAAACTTGAACCTGAACCTCCCATTGTGGGTTCGCCATACACACAATAATGCTGTCAGCAATTTAGGCTACAGCGACCAACTCCTGGAAGCTGCGGCCTTGATCGGTGCGGTTATTTGTGAGGGCTCCGGCGATTTTGTTAGCGTAGAAACAATGAATACGTCAGAACAGGCACTCGTATTGGAATACAATATTCTTCAAGGAGCACGCACTCGCTCCTCTAAGACAGAATATGTAGCCTGTCCAAGTTGCGGACGCACTTTATTTGACCTACAGACAACAACCGCTAACATCCGTGAACGCACAGGACACTTAAAGGGGGTTACGATTGCCGTAATGGGTTGCATTGTAAATGGCCCAGGTGAAATGGCTGATGCCGATTTTGGTTATGTCGGTGGTCAACCGGGCAAGGTAAACCTGTACGTGGGCAAGCAAGCCGTTAAGTTCAGCATTCCGAGTGATGATGCCGTAGATGAATTGATAAATCTTATCAAAGAACACGGAATGTGGACAGAGCCAAACGCTTAATGGTTTTCCAACCAACCGTATAAGGCTTTCATAAAGCCATCCATATGGTCTACATGCACGTTGTGACCTGCATCAATAACTGTTTCCATCGTGAAATCATCAAAATGCTCTTCAAAACGGCTACGGTCATCGTCGGTCACAAAATTGCTTCGATCTCCCCGTATAACCAAAACGGGGCCGTCAAAATGTTCTTCATCAGTTAGGTTTTTGGCAAACATATTAGGCAAAGAACGACCTAATACAGGGATATTTGTGCGCCAACGAAAACCGCCCTCATCTTTGCGCACCAAATTGGAAACAAGAAATTTCCTAAAAGCCCAACCAGCAACACCATTCTCTTCCAAATAGTCTTCAGCGTCTTTGCGAGACTTCATATTCTCTGTATCCAGATTCTCCATTAACTCAAACTCATTTCGCCAGCGGGAATAATTCTTCTTAGGAGCAATATCCACCACCACTAGCTTTTTTACACGTTCGGGATAACGACAGGCATACGTCATAACCGTTTTACCTCCAAGGCTATGCCCCATAAGAACAATATCGCGCAAACCTGAGGCATCCAGCCAAGCTTTTAGATCAGCCACCAAAACATCGAAATTCATATCATCCGACCAAGGGCTACCTCCATGATTTCTCAAGTCCAGAAGGTAGACAGCAAAGTCCTTGGTTAAGGCTCTACCTGCCGTATGCCAGTTTCGGGTAGACCCCAGTAATCCATGAAGAATAACCATAGGCGGGTTCCCTTCACCTCCAAGAAATTCAGAATGCAATGGAACAGATTTTTCAATTTCCATACTCGTATTAATGTTTACGGAAGGCATTTCAGCAACCTGTAAACTCAAATCAGCCTAACAACTGCTGCCACAAAGGAAGTGCTTTATTAACGTAACAGTGCATGTACGAAGCAATTAAGCGACCTTTTCGAAAACCTTCTTTGCGCACCTGATCCTTATTTAATTTACGAACTTCCCAACAGTTAGCCTCCGTATCTTCTGCATCCCAATAACTATAGTGAAACTCATGTGCGTGGATAGGTTCGTGTTCTGGAGCTTCCATTAAGGAACAACTGCTATAGCCAAAGTGGTTCAAACGCTCCGTCATGACGACTGTGCCCGGAACCAAACCCATCATAGGGTATTCAGAACCATTTTTAGTTTGTAAATGCTCACACAAGAACATCAAACCACCACACTCTGCATAAATAGGAAGGTTTTTTGCATGAGCATCTTGGAAGCTTTTACGTAAAAAATTATTTTGAGATAATTTCTCGGCAAAGACCTCAGGAAAACCACCCCCTAAAAACACAGCGTCGGCTTCAGATGGAATTGCTACATCATACAAGGGAGAAAAAGGAATCAAGGTTGCCCCGCAACGCTGCATATAATCCAAGTTATCAGGGTAATAAAAGTGAAATGCTTCATCACGTGCTATAGCAATGTTCTTTCCTTTAAAGAGATCTGTCTTCTGCTCATGGATTTGTGATGCAGGCTTAATTGGTTGGGTCAATTCCAGCATGCGATCAAGATCTAACCACTTTTCAGCGGTACCAGCCAGCAAATCAGGATTAACCAGTTTTGCCTCTGTTACTGCCTGTAAACCCAAATGACGCTCAGGCCAGGAAACTCCATCAATTATGGGCACAGTACCAACCAAAGGAACTGAAATATCTTTCAGGGCTTTCCGTAAATATTCGGCATGCCCAGAACTACTTACTTTATTAAGGATAATTCCTCCGATAACTCCCTCGCCTGCTTCTTCACAAAAACCCCGGACTATGGCACGTATTGAACGGCCGTGTTTTGTGGCAGGTATCACCAAAAAAACGGGCCATCCCAATTTACGAGCAATATCACAGGTACTTCCCACATCTGATTCAGGGGATTTTCCATCAAACAACCCCATCACCCCTTCCAAAACTCCAAATGCATGTTTAGTCTTACGTTCCGCCAATGCATGCAGATCGTCATCCCCCATCAACCAGCTATCCAAGTTATAACAGGGAGAAGAGGCATAATAAGATGCATAACCTGTATCGATATAATCAGGCCCCGTTTTGAAAGGTTGAACAGAGAGACCACGTCTGTGTAATGCAGCTAAAATAGAAGCATTGATGAAGGTTTTACCTCCTGAGCTTTGAGTAGAAGCGATAATCAAACCACTTCCGGGGATTCCGGAATTATTGCTCATAATAACCTTCAAGATAAACTGTCATCAGGGCGTTTATAGCGGCAACAGTCCATGTAGAGCCACCTCGAAAACCTTCATTCGTAATATAAGGAACATCATTTTGCCCTCTAATAGCATCCTTACATTCACAGGTATTCACAAAACCAACAGGAAGCCCGATAACAAGATGCGGACGCCACCCTTTCTCAACCAACTTTACAGTTTCAATCAGAGCCGTAGGGGCGTTCCCTACAGCAACAATTACATTGTCACCAAAATGCTTCCTAGCCTGCAAAATCGCAGCAGAAGAGCGGGTTACACCTTCCTTTTCTGCCAATATATAAGCCTCGGGATCATGTACACCACAATAAGTTTCATATTGGATTCGTTCACGATTTTTTCGGTTAAATCCGTGCTGTACCATTGTTACATCCGTAACAACTGTTGCGTGGTTCTTAAAAGCATTTACAGCTCCTTCGATTGCACCATCACTGATAGTCAACCCATGAACAACCTCAGGATCGCCTGTTGAATGAACAATTCGCTGCAAAATTTCTTTTTCAGCTTTGGAATAGACAGACCAGTCATGAAGTGACTCAATAATGCGGAAAGATTCCGCTTCGATAGGATGGCGAACATGCGACATATTTATTCGTAGGTTTTGCGTTGCATCCATTGCAGCGCATCTTCAGTTTTTGTTTTTTGGCAAAAGCATGTCAAATTTTAATTCCCATACTTACATATGGAAATCACACCACAAACATACAAACCACTCACAGAGAAGCTAAAATATCTAGGAATAACCACCATCTTCTTCGATATAGGAGAGGTAATCCTACATGTAGATCATCAATTTTTGGTAGATGAAATTGAAAAAAAAAGTCCACTGAAGAAAGAAACTATAGGACAGCAAATCCTTGGTGATGGAAACATGGTTTTGAGCCACATCGGACAGATAGATGACAAGGCCTATTTCGAAAATATGGTTGAGTATCTTGAATTCGATGGTGATTGGAACGACATGATGGAGCTTTGGAATTCCATGTTGATAAAATTACACAGGCGTGAAGAGGAAATGGAAGCACTGAAAAAACTACTCCCCTGTGGTATCATTTCCAACATCCCTCCGTACCATGTGAAAGAAGTTGAAGACCGTTTCAACTTTGTTCCAGGTTGCAAGTGGGTCATCTATTCTTGTGATGTAGGCTACGTAAAACCACGTGAAGAAATTTTCCATGCTGCATTAAAAGAAAGCGGAAAGAAAGCATCTGAATGTCTCTTATTGGATGATAGAGCAGACAATATTGCTAAAGCTAAAGAAATGGGATTTCACGCTATCCAAGTGTTTCCTGAAGATTCTCTGAAAGACTGTATTGAACGTTTATGAGCAACACGCCCATGCATCTCATTTTTGGAGGTAGCCGCAGTGGAAAAAGTAGTTTTGCAGAAGCCACCGCCTCAAAATATGGAAAACAGGTAATCTATGTCGCTACTTGCCGCACCACAGATTTAGACACGGAAATGCAGGCACGTATTCGGCGTCACCGCGAACAACGTCCTTCAAACTGGGAGACAATAGAGAACATCTTTGATTTCCAAAAATTAGCAAAATGCTGTTCAGGCAAAACAATGCTCATGGACTGCCTCACGATGTGGTTAGGAAATGCCATGGGTACGTACCATAACGATATAGATGCCATTCTCGACGAACTTGAATACGGGTTACAGATTCTCAAGGAACATCACGTAACCACCATTATCGTCAGTAACGAAGTAGGAATGGGAATCGTTCCAATGGGTGGAGAAACTCGTGCCTACCGAGATCTTGTAGGTTGGGCCAACCAAAAGGTAGCTCAACACGCCGATTTTGTAGATTTCATTGCTGCAGGATGCCCACTAAGGCTGAAAGGAAAGACATGTTAAGCGAACACGGAGGAGATTTTGCAACAGTCAGGAAATTATGGGGAGACCCTAACCGAGAAATTATTGATTATAGTATCAATCTGAACCTATTTGCACCCAAAATCCCTGAAGAAGTTTGGGCATCGTGGCGTAATGGAACCTCAAACTACCCTCCACAATATGGGAGGAAAATAGAAGAGTATTTATCAGAAATCTACAACATCTATAGCAGTGATATTGTTGCTACGAATGGAGCAATGCAAGCACTCGAACTTTCGTTAAGAATATTCCAAGGAAAACAAGTTTGTATTCCCTGTCCTTGTTTCAATGAATATATAACATTGGCAAGACATCTTGGATTGGAAGTCATCGAAATAGAACAACCATCTGATACATGGCAAACTCTTGATTTTATCCGAGTGAGAAATGAGGAAAGTGTTGTCATTTTAGGAAACCCGGGAAATCCAACGGGAAAACTAATTCCATATAATGAACTTATAAACGTTATATTAAGTTATCCTCATATTAGTTGGATAATCGACGAAGCATTCATTGAGTTCACTGATTCACCTCACCAAAACTCTATTTTCCCTGATATTCCAGAAAATTGCATAGTAGTCAGATCGCTCACAAAATTGTGGTCTATCCCCGGGATAAGACTAGGATTTTTA
>ENA-ORCX01000262-ORCX01000262.1-marine-metagenome-genome-assembly--contig:-NODE-262-length-29973-cov-4.813453_pt1 | contig 29973 bp, 32 predicted proteins | sample MGYA00248630_ERZ508518 | MGnify/ENA primary metagenome ERZ508518 (study PRJEB26188, sample SAMN06268768) | marine metagenome | isolation source: Bioluminescent Bay, La Paraguera, Puerto Rico | place...
AATAGCGCCCCGATCTCCTGGATGGGCTCCAGTGTGCCGATCTCGTTATTGGCGGCCATGATGCTGACCAATACGGTATTGGGCTTGAGCGCTTTACCGACCGCGTCGGCCAACACCCGCCCGTATTCGTCCACCGGCAGGTAAGTAACCGCGCATCCTTCTTTCTCCAATTGCTGGCAGGCATGCAGTACCGCGTGGTGCTCGATGGCAGAGGTGATGATGTGGCAGTCTTTTTTATCTTTGCCCGCCAGTGCGATGCTAAGTGCCCAGTTGTCGGCCTCGGTGCCTCCGGCGGTGAAGTAGATCTCCTGGGGCTTGGCGTTAATGGCCGCTGCCACTTGCGCCCGGGCCGTCACCACTGCCTTGCTGGCCTCACGGCCGGTCTTATGTAAACTGGACGGATTGCCGTATATTTCTGTAAAGTACGGCAGCATCTCCTCCAATACCCTCGGATCCGTGTATGTGGTTGCCGCATGGTCTAGATAAATATCTCTCATCATTGACTCTCCTCTGTATCTACTTCAATAACGTCCTGCAGGGTGATCCCGTCCACCACCGCGTCGATGCCCTCTTTGATCCGCTCCCATATAGTGTGCACTGCACAGCAGTTGGTGCCGGGGCAGGCGCTGGCTTCGCCCGCGCATTCGGTGGGTCCCACCGTTCCCTCCAGGGGCCTTAGAATCTCACCTACTGTAATATCTTTGGCATCCCTGGCGAGCAGATAACCGCCCTGTGCGCCCCGGACGCTCTTGATGAGGCCCGCGCCCTTCAGCTTGGCCATCAATTGTTCCAGATACGCCTCGCTGATCTCCTGGCCGGCGGCGATCTCACTCAACGGCACAGGCCTTTTCTGCTGCCGGACGGCCAGTTCGTACATGGCGCGCACGCCGTATCTGCCCTTCGTGGATAGCTTCATATTAATCCCTACCGATTTAATTCCAACTAATATTATAGGTTATCTATATCCTAACACGGCAATCACTGTCCGTCAAGCCTCGGATATAGTATCATCAGCCCGCGTGATGCCCGCCGGAGGTATCTCCCTTCTTCGGTCCCGAATCCTCACCCAATATCTTGTCCAGATTCTCCTTCACCCTGGCCTCCCACCCCGAGTTCCGCGGGAAATAATACCGCCGGCCGGTAAGTTCCTTGGGCAGATAGGGCTGCTCGGCACGGGCATTGGGGAAGTTGTGGGAGTATTTATAGTCTGCCCCATGTTTCAGCTCCTCCGCCCCGGGGACATAGATATTGCGCAGGTTCAGCGGCACGCTTCCGATATGACCTTCCTGCACATCCTTCTGCGCTTTTCCGATCCCCATCACCGATGAGTTGGATTTGGGGGAGCAGGCCACCATCAAAGCCGCCTCCGCGAGTATGATGGCCCCTTCCGGCCAGCCCACCCGCTCCACCGCCTGGGCGGCGGCCACGGCCACCTGCAGCGCCATGGGGTTGGCAAGCCCCACGTCCTCGGCGGCGCAGATCATGATACGCCGGGCGATGAATTCGGGCTTCTCCCCCGCCTCGATCATCCGGGCCAGCCAGTGGAGCACCGCGTCGGGCTCCATGAAATTGCGCATGCTCTTGATAAACGCGCTGATCACATCGTAGTGCTCGTCCCCGTTTTTATCGTAGCGCAGCGCCTTCTGCTGGATGCTCTCCTGGGCGATATCCAGATCGATATGGATGATCCCGTCTTCATTGGCCTCGGTGGTCAGCACCGCCAGCTCCAGGCCGTTCATGGCGACCCGGGCGTCCCCTCCGCTCATATCGATCAGATGGGCCTCGGCCTCCTCGGTAAGCTCGACCGGCATATTCCCGAATCCGCGTTCTGTATCGTTGATACATCGGTACAGGATGGTACGGATGTCCTGGTCGGTCAATGGCTCGAACCGAAACAGTGTGGACCGGGACAGCAACGCCTTATTGACCTCAAAGTAGGGGTTCTCGGTGGTGGCCCCGATGAGGATGAAAACCCCGTCCTCCACGTAGGGGAGCAAGGTATCCTGCTGGCCCTTATTGAGCCTGTGGACCTCGTCAAAAAACAATACCACCCGGCCGCTGGGGTTCAGCAGGCGGTTCTGGGCCTCCTCGGCGACGGCGCGGATGTCCTTCACCCCGGCGGACACGGCGTTTAATTGACGGAACGCTCCCTTGGTCTCCGCGGCGATGATCCGGGCCAGCGTGGTCTTGCCGGTCCCCGGCGGACCGAAGAATATGGCTGAGGTGAGCCTGTCGGCCCGGATAGCCCGATACAGCAGCCGGTCCCGCCCCACGATATGCGCCTGTCCCACAAAGTCCTCCAGCCGCTCGGGCCGCATCCGCGCGGCCAGGGGCTTGGTATCTTCCGGCATAGTCTCACCCTCTCCCATCTATTTCCTGTAGTATGGACTGCAAGTGGTACGGCTTTGCGAAGCAAGACGTACCCATAAATACCCCGAAACAGGACGTACCCGTCAATATACCAATACCAATATAATGCCAATTGCCTACAATTTCAAATAAAAGCGTGAGATACAGTCGTTTCTGTAAAAAAAGAACCACCCAAGCGGGCGGTTCCAATAAAAGGAAAGACAGGTTATGCGCTATAGCCCGTTCTGGTCGAGAAACTTTTTATCTGAAATATCCCTTTGGTTACGATCTATGCAAATCAGTCATTACCCCCCTATTCAGATTGTTCCAACGGAAATGTGACTCTCCAATTTCCCTCTGTTCGCATACCGGATGTTACAAAATCCCCATAAAGAGAATAGTCCCCCATTTGCCCTTGCTGGATGTCGAAGACGTATTCACAGTAATCGATCCTGCCGGATTGTTCGGATTGATCTATAAAATAAAAATGATATTTTTCTTCTATGATATCCCCGTCTGCATTTTTAAAATAAACGGACCCGTGATTGTCTGTTTCCAGGTTGTTATTGACCGCTATCTGGATATGGAGCATCCCATCGACATAGCCTATGGCGGTCATGTCAATGCCGTCCACGGGGAATGCGGGCATCGGTCCCGACGGCATAAGGGCGGTCATATGCTCCGGGATATCGTCTTCGTTCACCGCGCCCCATCCGGTCATATACATATTCTCCATCGTATCGGCCTCGGCGATGGATGAAAAATCAATGGGGATATTGATATCTTCATAAAAGGTCTTCCGGCTCAGAAATTCCTTCACTGAAAGGGTGATCTTATCGCCCTCTATTTTTTTATGACCCCATTCATCGATGGTGATTAAAAATGTAGCGGTCTTTGTACTTTCATCATATTCCACGCGTCGGCACCATGCGGAACTGTCAAAGGGGCGGTGTATGGAATAGCTGTCAAATAAATCGATCGTATCATCGATGCGGTCTCCCGTCAGATCCCGCATGGCGATATATATCTCCGCCCTATTGCCGTGGATATAAGCCGATACGACCTTCATTTCTATACCGTTGTCTTCATCGGATTTATGTACGGGGATAAAGAACTGCGCCGCCCCAGGGGATACCAAATATATAAGATCGTAAATCGGATCCACCGTGGCAGCTAGCGCAGGCACGGCGATAAAAATGCACAGGCAAATGGACAGGACCGCAATGACCGGTTTGCGAAAGAAAGTGACTTTGGTATTCCTTTTTCTTTTTCCGTGCCTCGTTGATCGCAGCACGTGGTCAATCAGATCGTTGTCCGGATGAACTCGATCACACATGTGCTTGTATCTATCTCTAAACATCATAATCCTCCTTCAATAGATCTTTGAGCAATGCCCTTGCGCGGGTAAGCTGTGTTCTGACGGTAGCGTTTTTTCGATGTAATACCCGGCTGATTTCCGCAAGCGGCATATCCTCGTAGTAGAATAGATGGATAACCTCTCGGTATTTCGGCGGCAATTGCCGCAACTCATGATACAGGTCAATGTCTTCTTTTGTTTCAAACGGTATAGCTTCGTCCAAAGGCTCCGTCTTTCTCCTCCACGCTGAACTCCATAGCTTTTTGGAGCAGTTTATGGTGACTTTGATCAACCACGCTTTGCGATGTGCTTCATTTTCAAACCGGGGCTGTTTCCGTATATACCGCATGAATACTTCCTGGAATATCTCATCTGCATCATGCCTTGTCCCTGTCCGTGCAAAGGCAAGGCGATATACCATATCAGCATAAAAACGTATGGCTTTTTCCAGACAATCATCCGTACGCAATGATTGCGGTTTCATTTACGCAGCCCTCCTTTTACTAGTAACACCCCGGAGACGGAGAAAATGCTACAAAAGAATATCAAAAATCCATGGGTATCCGGCCAGCTTTATTATACCTACAATTATCGTAAAAAAAGACCACCTGCTTGAGGCGGTCGATATTGCCGTATAGGGGCTGCGCCTATAATCCTTTCTTTTCTAGGTATTTACTAAACTTCTTCTCTGAGAATATCTCATTGGTCACAAATGTCCCGTCATAAAAGAAACTGTATGTGGTAAAGGGACTGTGGGCGTTTTGAGCCGCCTCCATTGACTCGATTTTGTGGAGTGAAAATGCCGCGCCCCTGTCCCTGGCGATACCGGCGATCAAGGGGGCGTATTTGTCGGTAAAGGGGCATTGATTGGTGTAGTACAGCGCGAGCCCCTTTTCTCCTATCCGGCCCGCCCGGCAGCAGTCCTTGAAACGGGGCGTCATGACCCCGTCGCGAAAGGGCAGGTACAGGAGCTGAAAATAGGGTTCCGCGCGGTCGCATACCGCAAAGCCCTTGTGTTTCAGAAACCGGGGATCGGATAGAAACGGCCTTTTCCTGTCCGAAGACAGTATAACGAGGCCGTCCTTTCCCTTTGCTTTGGAATCGGCGATACACTGGTCCAGCAGTGCATTTGCGTATCCCTGGCCCTGGTACTTCCCCGACACCCAGAGGCAGTTGATATACATATACCCGTCGGCGTTTATGGGCGCCCAGGCCCGCTCGGCGGGGATGTATTCGATAAACACCTTTCCCCGGGCATCCAGCTTTTTGAATACCAGCCCGTCGGAAAATCGCTCCCGCATCCACTCCTTTTTGGAGGCCACGCAGTTCTCGCCCTTTTTGTCTGTGATGGCGCAGCAGATATGCTCCCGGTCGATATTGTTCTCATTGACATCTAGTATCTCCATGATGACTCCTCTTCCGCAAAATCCTCTTGATTATACCAGCAGTATTATGACATCAGTGTGTCACAAATAGATATACAAAAGCCGCGCATATGCGCGGCTCGATGTTCATAGACAGTGTCAGCCGATGGCGGCGTCCTCATACAGCGGATGGGCGTCACACAATCCGCTCACGATCGCCAGTATCTTCTCCCTATTCTCCTCGAAGTCCGGCGTAAGCGTCATATCGATGGCCTCGGCGACCTTCTCCATGTCGGCTTCCACCATGCCCCTGCTCGTGAGCGCCGGTGTACCAATCCGGATCCCGCTGGTGATGAAGGGGCTCTTGGGATCATCGGGGATCGCATTTTTATTGACGGTAATCCGTACGGTGTCGAGACGCTTCTCCGCGTCCTTGCCTGTGAGATCCCTGTTTCTCAAGTCCACCAGCATCAGGTGGTTGTCTGTACCCCCCGATACCAGATCAAATCCCCTATCGGTAAGTCCCTTGGCAAGCGCCTGAGCGTTATCGAGTATCTGTTTTTGATAGGCGGCGAATCCCTCGCCCTGGGCTTCCTTGAACCCCACCGCCTTGGCGGCGATTATATGCATAAGAGGCCCGCCCTGGGTGCCGGGGAAAATGGCCTTGTCGACGGCCTTGGCGTACTCTTCTTTGCAGAGGATCATCCCGCCCCGGGGACCGCGCAGGGTCTTGTGGGTGGTGGTGGTGACGAAATCGGCGTGGGGCACCGGATTGGGGGGGAGCCCCGCGGCGATCAGCCCCGCGATATGGGCCATGTCCACCATGAGATAGGCGCCGGATTCTCTGGCAATCTCCCCGAATTTCTCAAAGTCTATAACACGGGGATAGGCGCTGGCCCCCGCCACGATCATCTTGGGTTTATGTTCCAATGCCAGTTTCCGCAGTTCTTCGTAGTCTATACGGCCTGTCTCGGAGTCCACCCCGTAGGGTACGATATTGAAGTATTTTCCTGATATATTGACGGGGCTCCCGTGGGTCAGGTGCCCGCCGTGGGCGAGGTTCATCCCCAGGATGGTATCCCCGGGCTTCAGCATCGCGAAATACACGGCGGTATTGGCCTGTGCCCCCGAGTGGGGCTGGACATTGGCGTGATCGGCGCCGAAGAGGGCCTTGGCACGGTCCCGGGCGAGATTCTCCACCACGTCCACGTACATGCAGCCGCCGTAGTATCGTTTACCGGGATACCCTTCAGCGTATTTATTGGTCAAGTGCGAGCCCATGGCCGCCAGTACCGGCAGGCTCACAAAATTCTCAGAGGCGATCAGTTCCAGATGGCTCTGCTGCCGTCCCAGTTCATCCTTCATGGCTTCAGCCACTTCGGCGTCCGCCGACGCGATGGTTTTAAAATCAATCATGGACATTCCTCCTATCTGCTAAACAAATCCAATTATACCGGGCATCCGAACATTATGCAATGATTTATCATAATTATTCGCATTTTAAGGGATGCCACTTTCTATATAGTATTCTCCCGATGGCCCTCCGGTATAAAAAAACCGGGGTAAATCCCGGCTATAAGTAACCGTTGAATAAGGAATTTACTTAAGCGCCGCTTTCAGCCACCGCTGCAAAAAGGACTTGGGGCGCATCCCCACCGCCTGCTCAAATACCTTTCCGTCCTTAAATAATATCAACGTGGGGATACTCATGATCTTGAACTTTCCCGCCGTCTTGGGCGCATCGTCCACATTGATCTTGGCGATGGATATTTTATCTCCATACTCCTGGATAAGCTCGTCCAAAACAGGCAGTAATGTCTTGCAGGGGGTGCACCATTTGGCCCAGAAATCCACCAAAACAGGTACGGTCGACGCCTCGATCACATCGTTAAAATCCTCATCGGTCAAGTCGCGTATTGCTTCCGGCACGTTTACTCCTCCTTATCCAGTATGCGGGTGATCCGGGGCAAATAGCCTTGTTTCTCCGTGACACGTCTATCTATGGAACGGACGACGGTGTAGGACAGCGCCGTAAAGACGATGCCGCAGAGAGCCGCGGCCAGATCCCTGTTGGCGATGCCCAATGGGGAGCTGAATACATACCCCAGGGCCGCCCCGGCCAATAAAAACAGCAATGGAATGGCGTATACGATCACCGAGGCCCGTAATACCATCCGGTCCCCCATACTGACCTCCACCCTGTCGCCCTCCTTGGCATCCAGGGGATTGTCCAGGGTGATCTCCATGCCCTCGGCGCCTTTTTTGCACATGCCGCAGTGCTCGCATGCCTTTTTCCGCCGGATGCGGACTACGGCCTGTTTCCCTGTATTGCCGATGACATATCCCGTTTCGATCATCTCATTACTGTCCTGTATATTCTAGAAGCTGCCGTACTGCATGCCCGGCGATGGCTAACCCCATGGCCGCCGGGACAAAGGCGTTGCTGCCGATAGCCCCTTCCACCTGGACGGGCGTCTCATCCGACCAGCCCACGCTCAGTCTTTTTATACCCCGCTGGCGGCAGATTAAACGGATTCTGCGGGCGACGGGATCGGTATGGGTCTTGTGAATGTCGATCACGCTGATCCGCGTGGGGTCCATCCGATTCCCCGCCCCCATGGAGCATACTAGAGGGATAGCCTTTTCATTGCAATACAATATCAGGGTCTCCTTGTCCGGTATCGAATCGATGGCGTCCACCACATAATCGATCTCCCCGGCCAATAACGTCCCTACTGTGCCGGCGCTCAGAACGCACTGATGGAGCGTGAGTCCGGCGTCAGGATCATAGGTCCGTATCCGCCGGGCCATGGCCTCCACCTTGGGGAGCCCCAGCGTGGTATCGTCGGCGTGGATCTGGCGGTTGGTATCGGTGCTCGCAACGGTATCCCCGTCGATCAATATCAGCCGCCCGACGCCGCTTCTCGCCAGCGCCTCGGTGACATAACTGCCCACACCCCCGACGCCCACCACGGCGACGGTGGCACGGGCCAGCCGGTCGGTCCCCTCGTTCCCGATCAATAGCCGCAGGCGGGTCAGATCCAGCATGACACTGTCCTACAGTATATAGCGCTTGAGATCGCGCTCGGTGGCCTCGTCCTTGAGCGCGCTCTTCACAAACGACCGGTCCACCTTGACGGTGGTCCCCTTCATCCGATCGGCGGAGAAGGATAGCTCCTCCAGCACCCGCTCCATCACGGTATGCAGACGCCGGGCGCCAATATTCTCCCGGGTCTGGTTCATGAGATAGGAGTAGTGGGCGAGCTCGTCGATGGCGTCGTCTTCAAACTGCAATGTCACGCCCTCAACCTCCATCAGCGCCATCTGCTGCTTGATGACGGCGTTTTCAGGCTGGGTCAATATCTGCTTGAAATCCTGTTCGCTCAAGCTGTCCAGAGAGACCTGGATGGGGAACCGCCCCTGGAGCTCGGGGATCAGGTCGGCCACCTTGGCCACATGGAAGGCCCCCGCCGCGATAAACAGGATAAAATCGGTCTTTACCGGGCCGTATTTGGTCATGACGGTGGTCCCCTCCACGATGGGGAGTATGTCTCGTTGGACCCCCTCCCGGCTCACATCGGGACCCTGGCCGGAGAGCGCGCCCCCGGCGATCTTGTCGATCTCGTCAAGGAATACGATTCCGTTCTGTTCTACCGCCTGGATGGCCAGCGATATCACTTCGTCCATATCGATGAGCTTTTGGGCCTCTTCCTGCTCGAATATATTCCGGGCCTCCTTGACGGTGGTCTTCTTCTTTTTCTTTTTCTTGGGGAATAGGTTGCCCATCACGTCCTGGAGCTGCATGACCATGTCGTCGTTGCCCCCGGGCATGAAGGCCATACCGGCCATCCCGCTCTCCTCTACCTCGACCTCGATGGGAGCGTCCTCCATCTTGCCGTCCCGGAGGCGCTGCCGCAGTTTCTCCCGGGTGTCCTCCATGGTGGCGGGCTGTTCCTCTTCCTCATCTTCGGTATCCGAGTCGCCGCCCTTGTCATTGTCCTGGGCCAGGAAAAGGAATGGATTGGACCGTTTGCGCCGTTTCCCCGGCAGCATCACGTCCAGCAACCGCTCCTCCGCCGCCGCCTTAGCCTTGTCCTGGACCTTTTCCAGCTTCTTGTTCTTTTCCAGGCGGATGGACGCCTCCACCAGGTCCCGGATCATGGACTCCACGTCCCGGCCCACATAACCGACCTCTGTAAATTTGGTCGCCTCCACCTTCACGAAGGGCGCTTCCACCAGCTTGGCGAGCCTTCTGGCGATCTCTGTCTTCCCCACCCCGGTGGGGCCTTTGAGTATGATATTCTTGGGCGTGATCTCATCCCGCATTTCTTCGGATAATTGGCTCCTGCGGTAGCGGTTTCTGAGCGCGATGGCCACCGCTTTCTTGGCGGCGCCCTGGCCGATGATATACCGGTCCAGGGCCTCTACGATTTCCTTCGGCGTGTAGTTTTCCATTCTATTTCCCTCCCGGTTATATCTCATCCACGTGTATATTGCTATTGGTATACACGCAGATCTCGGAGGCGATCTTAAGCGATGTCTCCACGATCTCCTTGGCTTCCATATCGGTGTGATTGTAGAGCGCCTTGGCGGCGGAGAGGGCGAAATTGCCCCCGGAGCCGATGGCCAGCACATCGTCGTCGGGCTCGATCACCTCGCCTGTCCCCGATACCAGCAATAGATTGTTTTCATCCAGGGCGATGAGCATGGCTTCCAGCTTTCTGAGCATCTTGTCTGTCCGCCATTCCTTGGCGAGCTCCACCGCGGCACGCTGGAGATTGCCGGAGTACTCCTCCAGCTTCCCCTCGAATTTCTCACTGAGAGCGAAGGCGTCGGCCACGGATCCCGCGAACCCCACCAGTACTTTATTGTGATACAGCCGCCGGATCTTGGTGGCGCCGTGTTTGATCACCGTGTGTTCTCCCAGCGTCACCTGGCCGTCTCCGCCGATGGCGCTCTTTCCGTTTCGCCGCACCGCGACGATAGTCGTTCCCCGCATCATGGGCAGTTTCCTCCTTTTATACGTTCCCGTATCGTTTCGATCATATCTAGAGAGCGCCGGGCGTATGCCTGGTAGCGCTCTTTCTTTTTCCGTATCCGTTCCGTCATCGGGGGCAGCAGCCCAAAGTTCGCGTTCATGGGCTGAAAATCCTTCCCCGCATACCCTGATACATACTGCCCCATGGCGCCGATCATGGTCTCAGGGGAGAATCCGTCAAACGCGTTTCCCGTTACCTCCATAGCCATGGACAGTCCGGCAAGCAGTCCGCCGGCGGCGGATTCCACATATCCTTCCACCCCGGTGATCTGCCCCGCGAAGTACAATGGCCGCGTTCCGTCCTTGACCCGGTAGTTCTGGTTCAGCAGTCCGGGTGAATGGATAAACGTATTGCGGTGCATCACCCCGTACCGGGCGTATCTCGCGTTCTGCAAGCCGGGTATCATACCAAAGACCCGTTTCTGCTCAGGGTGCCTAAGGTTGGTCTGGAATCCCACTAGATTGTACAGCGTCCCGGCGCTATCGTCCTGGCGCAGCTGCACCACTGCGTAGGGAGTCTCTCCCGTCCGGGGATCTGTAAGCCCTACCGGTTTCAAAGGACCGAACCGAAGGGTGTCCTCGCCCTTTCGGGCCATCTCCTCGACGGGCATGCAGCCTGCGAACAGTTCGCCCTTCTCAAATTCCCGGCGCTCCACCCGCTCCGCCCCGACCAGCGCCTCATAAAACCGCAGGTACTCATCCTTATTCATGGGGCAGTTCAGATAATCGCTTCCTCTTTCATACCGGGAGGCTCGGAATATTGTACCATGATCGAGGGAATCGTGAAAGACGATGGGGGCCGCCGCGTCGTAAAAATACAATTGTCCGCCGTCTATACGCTCCTTGATGGACTCGGACAGAGCGTCCGAGCAGAGGGGGCCCGCGGCGATGATGAGGGGCACATCAAGGATGATCTCGGTGACCTCTTCCCTTACGAGGGTGAATCCCGGCTGTCCGGATAATCGTCTTTCCAGGTATTCAGAAAAAGAGTCCCTGTCCACGGCCAACGCGCCGCCGGCAGGCACCCTCGACTGATCCGCCGCCTCCATGATGAGAGACCCTAAAAGGCGCATCTCTTGCTTCAATAATCCCACGCCGTTTTCGATCCTGTCGGACCGAAGGGAATTGCTGCATACCAGCTCGGCCAGCCTGCCCGTATGATGGGCCGGGGTCATCCGCTCTGGGCGCATCTCGTGGAGGATCACGGGGATATCCCTCTTAATCAGCTGCCACGCGGCTTCGCACCCCGCCAGCCCCCCGCCGATGATATGGACGGGGCTATTCGGACGGTTCTGCTTCGTATCGGTTTCCGCATTCCTTATTGGAACACTGGATGATCTTCTCTCCACTCTTCCGTTCCTTGACTACCATAAACGAACCGCATTTCTCACAGGGTTTGTCATGGGGCAGGTCCCATGATATGAAATCACAGGCCGGATACCGGTCGCATCCGTAAAACATTCTTCCCTTCTTGGACCGCTTGACCACCACGTTGCCGCCGCATTTGGGGCACTTCACGTCCACCGTCTCATTGATGGGCTTGGTGTTGCGGCACTCGGGGAAATTGGGGCAGGCCAGGAATTTCCCATACCGCCCGTGGCGGATCACCATATTGGCCCCGCACTTCTCGCAGATCTCGTCGGTCTCCTCGTCGGGGATCTTGACCTTTTCCAGGCTCTTGTCCGCGTTCTCGATGAGGCTCTGAAGGGAAGGGTAGAATCCTTTCAGTATATCCTGCCAGCGGATCCTGCCCTCCTCCACCTGGTCAAGTTTCTCCTCCATGTCGGCGGTGAAGTCGTAGTCCACGATATCCATGAAATACCCGGTCATGAGGTCGTTCACCAGCATCCCCAGGTCGGTGGGCTTGAGTATCCTCTTTTCACGCTCCACATAGCCCCTGTTGATGATGGTGGATATGGTGGGGGCGTAGGTGCTGGGACGTCCGATACCCATCTCCTCCATGGCCCGCACCAGGGACGCCTCGGTGTAGCGGGGCGGCGGCTGGGTGAAGTGCTGGGTGGGCGCCAGTTCTTTCAGCGCCACCTCGTCTTTTTCAGCCAAAGCCGGGATGTCCTCCTGATCGTCGCTCTCTTCCTCCGTGTCACTCTGCTCCATATAGATGATGGTAAAACCGGGGAATATCTTTTTGGAACCGGTGGCCCGGAATACATGTCCGTTGGAGTCGATGTCCACGGTGAGTGTCGCGAAGACCGCCGGGGTCATCTGGCTTGCCAGGAACCGCTCGTAAATAAGCTTGTACAGCCGGTACTGGTCTCGGTTGAGAGACTCCTTGACAGCGGTCGGGCTGCGATCCAGAGAAGTGGGTCGGATGGCCTCGTGGGCGTCCTGGGCGCTTCCCTTGGTCTTGAACGTATTGGGTTTGTCGGGGAGGTAATCCTTGCCGTACTTCTCCGCGACCATCTCCCGGACAGAGGTCAGCGCCTCGTCGGCGACCCGGGTGGAGTCGGTGCGGATATAGGTGACGAGACCGACGGTCCCCTCTCCGCTAAGCTCGATGCCCTCGTACAGCTGCTGGGCCAGCACCATGGTCCGCCGGGTGCTGAACCCGTAACGGCGGGAGGCCTCCTGCTGCAGCGTACTGGTGGTGAAGGGAGCGGCGGCCCTGCGGGTCCTGCGTCCCTCCTTGATGGTTTGTACGGTGAAGGGACCCGGCTTGGACTCTTTAAATACCTTGTCCGCCTCTTCTTTATTCTTTAGTTTGATCTGTTTGCCCTTTTTGCCGTAATACTGGGCGTCAAATGTCTTTCCGTCCTTCTCAAAGTGGGCCGTGATCTTCCAGTATTCCTCGGGCTCGAAATGCTCGATCTCCTTTTCCCTGTCACAGACAAGACGCGCGGCCACGGACTGGACACGTCCGGCGCTCAGGCCTTTTCGGACCTTCCGCCAGAGCAGCGGGCTGATCTGATACCCCACCACCCGATCCAGCACCCTGCGGGCCTGCTGGGCGTCCACCAGATCCATGTCGATGGGCCGGGGCTTTTTCAATGCCTGCTTCACCGCCGACTCGGTGATCTCATTGAAGACCACCCGGCATTTTTTGTCGGTGTCCACCCCCAGCATCTGGGCGAGGTGCCAGGAGATCGCCTCCCCTTCCCGGTCAGGGTCGGTGGCGAGATAGATATTGTCCGCGTCCTTGGCGGCGGATTTCAGCGCCTTGAATACGTCGGTCTTTCCTCGGATATTGATATATTTAGGGGTGAAGTCATTGTCCACGTCCACGCCAAGTTTGCTCTTGGGCAGGTCCCGGACATGGCCCATGGATGCCTCCACAGTGTATCCTTTCCCTAAAAATTTCTTAATGGTCTTGACCTTGGCAGGAGATTCTACGATCAGCAGGTCCATGCATCAGGTCCTTTCTACTAGTATTCACGGATAAATAACTGGCCGGGAAGTTGGCGGATAATGCCCTTGATTTCCATCATGGACAGTACCGTATTCAACCGGCCCGGCTCCATTTCAGTCAGGTATAAGACTTCGTCATAGTACTTTTTTCCGTCCGCCAGTGCATTATACACTTGCATTTCGAAAAAATCAAGCTGGGGTGTGACAGGCTTTTCCGGCGGTTTTTGCGCACGACGCCCGTTGATCCCCCATCCCATGACCTCCACGATATCCCGGGCGGAGGTCACCATATGCGCCCCCTGCTGGATGATGTGGTTGGTCCCCTCGCTGACGGGCGAGTCTATATTTCCCGGCAGGGCGAATACCTCCCGGCCCTGCTCCAGCGCGTGATCCACGGTGATCAGCGCCCCGCTCTTCATGCCCGCCTCGACGACCAATACCCCGTCGGAGATCCCGCTGATGATCCTGTTGCGTACCGGAAAGAATCCGGGGAACGGAGGCATCCCCGGCGGGTATTCGCTCAGGATCCCTCCCGCCGCCGCCATCTGCTTAAATATTTCCTCGTTTTCCCTGGGGTATACCACATCGATCCCGCATCCGAGTACCCCCAGGGTGTACCCGTTGTGTTCCAGCGCCCCCCTGTGGGCCATCCCGTCGATACCCCGGGCGAGGCCGCTGATGACAGAGATGCCCAAGGAAGCCATCTCACCGGCCAGCTTTCGCGCCGCGTCGTATCCGTATGCGGTGGCGTGGCGGGACCCCACGATGGCCAATGCGGGCCGCTTCGGGTCGGGGAGCCTTCCGATGAGATACAGCACCACCGGCGGTACCGGGATCATCTTGAGTAACGGCGGGTAGTCCGCGTCCTTCATGGTCAGTACCGTGACGGTCTCGGAGCCGCATATCTTCGCCGCCGCTTCCAGGTCGCAGTCCCTACGGGATGATAAGACCCCATGCATGGCCTTTGTCCCGATCAGTTTCTCGGTGGAGCGGATCTCCTGGTCTGCGGCCTCAAAGACCTCCTTGGGATCACCGAACCGCTTCAATAGCAGGTGAAATTTACCCGTCCCCAGTTCCGGGATCTGCTGCAGCCATACCCAGTATTTATTATCCATATGCAAGGCTCCCTTGTAACATTTGAATAAATCCGATGCGTGGACCGCCGAAGTAAATCACGAAGGTCTTTGCCTTACATGAGACTGCTACTGTTCTTCATAATAGTACCAATTCTCATAGGTTAAAGGCTCTAATTTAATTATTAAATCATTTTCTGGTTTTTCACCATTGATTGAAAAGACAACACCACGACCATAGTCTCTATTAGACCATCTTTGAAAATATATAGCGTTATCTTTTTTAGTAATTACACTATATTTTTTTTAAACAATCCGGTTATGACTGTAGAAATCTCCTCATCTGATATTATAATTTGTTTTCCTATTTCTTGATCATTTTTCGACGCAAACATTATCCCTTCTTGATCGGTAGATGCTATATACACACTGGCATATTCCTGATTCTCGAAATATTCCGCAACTTTAACTATATTGGCTTTTTGCAATTCAAACTCATTCTTTATTCTTCTTTCTGAAATAGGCGCAGGAAACAAAAGTCTAAGGGATGTAATTGAAACAGCGATAACAATAATGCTTATTATGATCTTCCTTTTCTTCATTTCTCTTCTCCTGTTATCACTTTATTCATGCCCAGTACTGCCTGTCCAGACTTCGGTACTGGACGGCCTCGGCCACATGCCCTGTCTCGATCATCTCTTTCCCTTCCAGGTCGGCAATCGTCCGGGCCACTTTCAGTATCCTGTCGTAGGCCCGGGCGCTCAGTCCCAGCCTGTCGAAGGCGTGCTTCAATAATGCTTGCGCGTCCCCCGGCAGTTCGCAGTACTCCGATAGGAGCTTGCCCGTGAGTTGGGCATTCCGGTACAGGCCGATCTTTTCATATCTTTTGTATTGAATCGTGCGGGCCGCCTCCACCCGCTTGCGTATCGTGACGGAGGATTCGCTGGGCTTGGTCTGCTGCAGTTTGTCAAAGGGTATGGCCTGGGCCGGTACCTGGATGTCGATCCGGTCCAGAAGCGGTCCGGATATGCGGGAGAGGTACTGGGTGATCCGCAGGGGTGTGCAGGTACACTGGCGGGTCGCATCCCCGTAATACCCGCAGGGGCAGGGGTTCATGCTCGCCACCAGCATGAATTCCGCCGGAAATGTGCCGGAGCCGTGGACCCGGGATATGGTGATGGTCCCGTCCTCCAACGGCTGGCGCAGCATCTCGAGCACGTCCTTTTTAAACTCGGGCAGTTCGTCCAGGAAAAGAACCCCGTGGTGGGCCAGGCTGATCTCGCCAGGTTTGGGGATCCGGCCGCCTCCCACCAGGGCCACGCTGGACACGGTGTGGTGGGGCGAGCGGTAGGGTCGCTCCACGAGGATGCCTGTATTCTCCGGCAGGGCCCCCGCCGCGCTGTAGATCATGGTGGACTCTAGGGCTTCCCGGTAGCTGAGTTTGGGGAGTATGGTCGGGAGCCTCCGGGCCAGCATGGTCTTCCCCGAGCCCGGCGGGCCGATCATGAGTATATTGTGCCCCCCTGCGGCGGCGATCTCCATGGCCCGCTTCACGCTCTCCTGGCCCTTCACCTCCGAGAAATCCACCTGGTACTTGTCCAGTTCCCTATCCTCGATGGGGATAGACCTGTGATAGGCAGGTATGGGGCTCTCCCCGCTTAAGCTAAGGGCCAGTTCCTTCAGTGTCCGTACCGGGTAGATCGATATATCGGGCACATGAGCCGCTTCTTCTTTATTTTCATCGGGGATATAGACACGGGGATAGGCTTTCGTCGCCAACATGGGCAGTACCCCCCGGATGGGACGCACCGCTCCGTCAAGTGAGAGCTCCCCCATGACCAATGCCTCATCCAGGGCGTCCCCCTCCACGGGCAGCTGCCCCGTGGCCTGGAGTATGCCCACTGCGATCCCCAGATCGAAGGACGGGCCCTCCTTGCGGATATCCGCGGGGGCCAGATTAACGGTGAGGCGTTTTGCGGGAAAGGTGTAGTCGCTGTTCTTGATGGCGGCCCGGACTCGCTCCTTGGATTCCTTGACGGCAGCGTCGGGGAGTCCCACGATATCAAAAGCGGGCAGGCCGTTGCTGATGTCCACTTCCACGTCGATGGCATACCCGTTCATCCCCATGAGACCCAATGTTTTGAGTTTGGAAAGCACTGTATTTCCTCCAACTCCCATATTAGTCAATGTCTATTATACACTATAATTTGTAATTTTGGATATATAGTTGTATAACACACACTGATAAGATATTGTCTAAGTCCCGCGAAACCCGGGTAAGCCACTCCGTTACCGACCGCTATCCCTTATGTCAATATAAAGCAAACATATGTTCGTTGTCAAGCATTTACTGGAACACATGTTTGATTATGTCTATGTATTTGTACCTGGGGCGATATGAAAAGATATGAATCTATTTCTCCGGCACACCGAACGCATTCTCGATATGCTCTACCCGATACCCCGTATCGGCATACAGGATCTCCACGATATCGAACCGATACCCCATGTCCCGCTCATCCAGCCTGTTCTGCTGGATATAGGTCATGGCGGTCTTGATCATCTTTTGCTGCTTATTGTGGTCCACCGCCTCTCCGGGGCGTCCGTAGGCGCTCCCCGCCCGAGTCTTCACTTCCACGAATACGACGGTGTCTCTCATCTGGGCGATCAGATCGATCTCCCCGAAGCGCGATGAATAGTTCCTGGCGATGATGCGGTATTGCTTCTTCTTGAGATAGCGGGCGGCCCGCTCCTCCCCCCACGCTCCCCGCTCCCGGGTCTTCATCCGGTCTCTTCCGCGAGGATGGTCTGGAGAAACGACATCCTGTGTATGGGGCTGGGGCCGTGCTTCTTAATGGCCGCGACGTGGGCGGATGAACCGTAGCCCTTGTTTTTGTTCCACTCGTAATGGGGGTATGTGTCGTGCAGTCCGACCATCTCACGGTCGCGGATCACCTTAGCCACGATGGACGCCGCCGCGATGGCGAAGGAGCGCTGGTCCCCCTTGATCAGGGGACGGCAGGGCATGCCCACGTCTAGTTTCACCGCGTCGACCAGCAGGTAATCAGGACGCACCCGGCAGTCGTCCACGGCGTTTGCCATAGCCAGTTTGGTGGCTTCCAGTATATTGATCCGATCGATCATATTGTTATCAATGCGGCCAATCCCCACGGCCACGGCCTTCTCCATGATCTGGGGGAATAGTTCCTCCCGTTTTTCCGGACTCAGTTTCTTGCTGTCGTCCACCCCGATGATACACTCCCCCTCTGGCCACACCACGCAGGCGGTGACCACCGGCCCCGCCAGGGGGCCCCGTCCCACCTCATCCATCCCGGCCACGGCCCGGTATCCCCGCCCCCAGGCATTGCGCTCTTCGATGGTCATATCGGTGAATTTCCGCAAAAGGGCCTCTTCCCGCGCCAATTGATTCATGACGCTCTGTGCCATGCCCTGGACGGTCACCCGGGTGTCCCTGAGCATACGGCGGACGAGCGCGGTCTTCTCTCTTTCATCCGCGTCCGTTAGCATCTCTCTCAATTGCGCCGCCGTGTACCTGGATATGTCCATGCTACTCTCCCGCTCCCGGTTTTTCCAGTGTGATCTGTCCCAGCCTGCCGCCCCTAAAGTCGTCGAGGACCATGATGGCACCGCGCAGGGTGTCGGCTACGCCGCCCTCCTTGATCGCGCCGCGGGCCAGACATACGGCTTCCAAAGCCTTGCCCGGGTCATCCTCCCCCACGATCCCGTACCGCGATGATAGCGCCTTGGGATACAATTCATTCAATTCGCCGATCAACTCCCGAGCCATTTCCTCCTGATCAAAGAGCTCGTCCTTGATGGCGCCGGTGTAGGCGAGGTGACGGGCGACGCGCTCCTGACTAAGCCGCGGCCACAAAAGCCCAGGGGTGTCCATCAGCTCGAAATACGGCCCCGCCGCGATCCACTGGACCGAGCGGGTAACACCGGGCTTGTCGGCGGTCTTGGCCTTGGACTTTTTGACCATGGCGTTGATGAGGGTGGATTTCCCCACATTGGGCACTCCCAGCACCATGGCCCGTACTGTCTTAAAGATGCGCTTGCGCCGGTGGATGTCCTCATGGACGTCCTGGGCTATCTTGGTGAGGCGTTTTCTAAGGGCGTTCATATCCCGGGTGTCGGTGAGATTCACCGCCATGCATGGGAGGCCCTCTTTATCGAAATGATCGATCCAGGCGTCCGTTACTGCCGGATCGGCGTAATCTTTTTTGCTTAAAATAATGATGTGCCGCTTGTTTTGACTAAGATGCGTAAGGTCCGGATTGGTGCTGCTCAGGGGAATACGCGCGTCCCTGATCTCGACCACCAAATTGACCAGGCGCAGCATTTCAGATAGTTGTTTTTTGGCTTTCGCCATATGTCCGGGGTACCAATTGATCGACATGTCTATTCCTCGTAGGGATTCCCGACCCAGGCCATCCTGTCTATGGGCCATATCCGCATCCGGACCTTTCCCCGTATATAGTCGTAGGGGATCATCCCGATGCCGGAGTACCGGCTGTCCTCGCTGTTGTTTCGATTGTCCCCCATGAAAAAGACGCAGTCCGAGGGGACCCTCTCGGGGCCGTATTCCCCGTACATGGTCTGGTATAGATAGGGTTCCTCTAGCCGCTCGCCGTCGATGTACACGGCGTTGTCATGGATCGCCACAGTCTCGCCGGGCATACCTATAGCCCGCTTGATAAGGGGCATCGCCATGAGATCGGTCTTGAACACCACCACATCTCCCCGCGCAGGCTCCTGGAACCGGTACACCATCTTGCCGATGACCACCCGGTCCGCTTCCTGAAAATTGGGGTACATGGACGACTGGTGGATGGTGATGGTCTCGAACAAAAACAGACGGGCGCCTAGGGCCAGTACCGCCGCCAGCAGGATGGCCTTGACCCATTCCCAGCGCTCTTTCTTGGTTTCCCTGTCCACTTTCGCATCACCGCCCAAAGGAATATGGGGTTATAGATTATTCAAAGGGATTGTGCACCCACTCGATACGGCTGAAGGGCCACACCCGCAGCCGGACTTTCCCCCGCAGGTCCTTGATGGGGATCATCCCCACTTCCTCATACCGGCTGTCCTCGCTGTTGTTCCGGTTGTCCCCCAGTACGAACAGATGGCCCTCGGGCACCACCACAGGGCCGTATTCTCCCAGCATGGGCTGGTAGATATAGGGTTCATCCAGTGGTTCCCCGTCGATATACACGGCCTGGTCATGAATCTCCACCGTCTCGCCGGGCAGTCCGATCGCCCGCTTGATAAAGGGCCGGGCCATATCCTTGGTCCGAAACACCACCACGTCTCCCCGCTCGGGCTCCTGGAAATGGTACATCAGCTTGCCGATGACCACCCTATCCCCTTCCTCATAGGTGGGATACATGGAGGACTGGTGGATCACGATGGCCTCAAACAAAAAGATCCGTACTATAAGCGCCAGCACCACGGCCAGCAGGATCGCCTTGATCCACTCCCATGTCTCTTTATTCTTATTGCTCATCCGCATCATCCTATACTAACGATACAATAGCAAAATGGGACTGCCGAAACAGTCCCATATTCAGCTTCTAGAGATTTGTCTTTTCCTTGACCTTGGCGGCTTTGCCCACCCGATCCCGCAGGTAGAATAGCTTGGCGCGCCGCACCTTGCCCTTCCGGACCACCTGGATGCTGTCGATCCGGGGGGAATGCAGGGGGAATGTCCGCTCCACGCCGATCCCGTAGGATACGCGCCGGACCGTGAAAGACTCCCTGGCCCCGCCGTGACGGCGGCTGATGACGATGCCCTCAAAGGCCTGGAGCCGCTCCCGGTTCCCTTCCACGACCTTGACCTGGACCCGTACGGTGTCCCCGATATGAAACTCCGGCAGATCGCTGCGGAGCTGTTCTTTTTCGATCATGTCTATCTTGTTCATCTGTATGCTGCCTCCTTTCCATGGAGTTTGTCTTTATTTTCTTCTGCCACACTGGCAATCATTATAGCATGCCGCTATAGGTTTGGCAATCAAATGCCTTTTCAGGCGTTTTCCTTGATTTCAGCGAGCCATTTTCGCTGCGTTTGCGTCAAACTCGCTTCCCTGATCAGGTCCGGACGCCGCGTATAGGTGAGACGCAGGCGTTCCCGCTCCCGCCATTCATCAATCCGGGCGTGATCCCCCGACAATAGCACCTCGGGGACATCCATGTCCCGGAATGCCGCCGGGCGCGTGTACTGGGGGTATTCCAAGAGTCCGTCCTCGAAGGACTCCTCCTCGGTGGAGAGCTCGCTGCCCAAAACCCCCGGCACCAGCCTGCTCATGCAGTCGATGAGTACCATGGCGGGCAGTTCCCCGCCGGTGAGCACGTAGTCGCCGACGGATATTTCCCGGTCCACATAGGCGTCGATCACCCGCTGGTCCATCCCCTCGTAGTGCCCGCAGAGCAGTATGTAGCTGGAATGACTCCCGTAAAGCTCCCGTGCCATATCCTGCCGCAGGGGCTCTCCCTTGGGGGAGAAATACACCACGCATGGCCTTTCGGCCCGATCAACTAAAAGCGCGTCAAGCGCGTCCGACAAGGGTTCGGGACGCATGACCATCCCCGCCCCGCCCCCGTAGGGGTAATCGTCCACATGGCGGTGCTTCCCCAGACCGTACTCACGAAGATCGACGGTATTCACTTGGATGAGAGCGTTCGCGACGGCCCGTCCCACCATGCTTGTCCGGCAGAATGCGCCGAACATCTCGGGGAACAGGGTGACTACGTCAAATCTCAACATAGGGCGCCACTTCCTCTGCCCGTACGGTAATCCGGTTTTCCGCCACATCCACCCGGCTCACGATGGTCTTCAGCGCCGGGAGAAGCAGCTCGTCTCCGTCCTCGCCGCGGATCACGTACACGTCGTTGCTGCCGGTCTGTATGATGTCCGCGATAGCGCCGTAGGTGTGTCCATTTTCATCCACCACCGCGCAGCCAAAAAGATCGCTCAGGTAGTAGGTGTCTTTCGCAAGGGGCACGGCCTGGCTGCGATCGATCCAGATGTAGCGGCCCCTCAGCTTCTCGGCCTGGTCACGGTCGTTAACCCCCGAAAACTGCAGGTAGACACTCTCTCCCTGCACGCGGCACGCGTTCACCCTGGCCGTGTCATGGGGTCCCTCCTGATCGCCGAGCATCACCGTATGAAGGGCGTGAAACCGCTCGGCGTCATCGGTCAGGATACGGACCTTGACCTCTCCCTTGATGCCCTGGGGCTTGACGATCTGGCCGACGGTGAAGTAGGGGTTTTTCATACGATCTCGACCGTCACCCGTTTGTCGTCCTTGATGGCCGCGGCCTTTACCACGGTGCGTATGGCCTTGGCGATCCTGCCCTGCTTGCCGATGACCTTCCCCATATCGTCGGGAGCTACTCTCAGCTCAACGATGATAGAGGACTCTCCCTCGAGTTCATTGACGGTCACCTGATCGGGATGATCGACCAGCGCTTGTGCGATGAATTTCACCAAATCTTTCATACTGACCTCCCGTTTGCCCAGAGCTTACTGGATGATACCTTCTTTTTTGAATAAGGCACGGACCGTGTCGGTGGGCTGGGCTCCGTTTGAGAGCCACTGCTTGGCCTTTTCCGCGTCAACCAGCAAGGTCTTGTCCGCATCCTGGGGCTTGTAGTACCCGAGGTTGTCGATGGACTTGCCGTCCCTGGGGGAACGGGAATCCGCGACCACGATGCGGTAATGGGGACTCTTCTTCTTCCCCAGTCGTTTCATTCTGATCTTCACTGCCATATCCTTCACCTCCCTCTTTGCTGCTTTTAGAAACTACTGAATGAATCGTATCAGTGCTTCCCTATCTACATCGGAAACCGGAAGTTTCCGAGTGATGGCTTCCTGCCTTTTCCGAACTGCTTCATCATCTTCTTGAAATCCTCGAATGATTTCAGCAGTCTGTTCACATCCTGGATGCTGGTGCCGCTCCCCCTGGCCACACGTTTTCTGCGGCTGGCGTTCATGATATGGGGACGCCGCCTCTCCTGTGGGGTCATGGACTTGATGATGGCCTCGGTCCGCCCCAATTGCTTCTCGTCGGGGTTCATCCCCTTCATCTTGCCCTTCATCCCCGGCACCATGTCCATGAGATCGTCTAACGATCCCATCTTTTTGATCTGCTCCATCTGGGAGAGGAAATCCTCTAAAGTCAACTCCTGGCTCTTGACCTTTTCCTCAAACTCCTGGGCCTTCTTCATGTCCAGGGTCTGCTCGGCCTTCTCGATGAGGCTCAAGACATCCCCCATCCCCAGGATCCGGTTCGCCATTCTGTCGGGGTGGAAGGCCTCCAGTTTGTCAAGCTTCTCCCCCATGCCCACCAGCTTGATGGGTTTATGGGTCACTTCGCGGACCGACAGCGCCGCGCCGCCCCTGGTATCGCCGTCCAATTTGGTCAGTATCACGCCACTGATCCCCACTGCGTCGTTGAATGCCTCGGCGGTATTCACCGCGTCCTGGCCGGTCATGGCGTCCACCACCAGCAGCGTCTCGCTGGGATCGGTTGCCTTCTGGACCTGCTTCAGCTCATCCATCAGTTCCTGCTGGACATGCATCCGTCCGGCGGTATCCACGATGACCGCGTCACAGCCCTCACGCTCGGCCCACTTGATCCCCTCTTTGGCGATCTTGACGGCGTCTCCCTTGTCCTTTGCGTACACCGGCATGTCGATGGTCCGCCCGAGTACCCGGAGCTGCTCCACCGCGGCGGGCCGGCTCATGTCGCAGGCGATCAAGGCGGTTTTTCTGCCCTTTTCACGAAGATACAGCCCCAGCTTGGCCGCAGAGGTGGTCTTGCCCGCGCCCTGCAGTCCCGCCAAGAGGATCACGCCCATCCCCTTTGGGGGCAGGCTGATGTCCTCGTGGGTCTTCCCCATCAGAGCGGTCAGCTCTTCCCGGACGATCTTCACGACCTGCTGGCCGGGGGTCAGGCTTTCCATGATCTCGGCCCCCACCGCCCGCTCGCTGATCCGCTTTATAAGCTGCTTCACCACCAGGAAATTGACGTCGGCCTCCAATAGCGCCAATCGAATCTCCCGCATGGCGGCCTTGATATCCTGCTCGTTGAGCTTACCCCGGCGGGTCAGCTTTTTAAGCGTCTCCTGTATCTTTTGGCTGATGCTCTCAAATGCCATCTATTCTCCACTCCCGGCGAGTATGTCCCGTATGATCGCGAGGGACTCCGTGATCTCTTTTTTGACTATTGTATCGTCTATCTTCTCCGCGGCGGCCATTGCCGATTCCAGTCGGGGCTCCACCTTGCGAAGTATCCGCCCCATCCCCACGGCCTCTTCCGTTCCCGATAGCTGCTGCTCCGAGCGCTGGATGAGGTCATGGACCCCCTGGCGGCTGATCGCCATCTGTTCCGCGATCTCCGTTAGGGACAAATCGTAGCTGTAGTGCAGCTCCATGGCCTGGCGCTGCCGCCCGGTCAAAAGCCCCCCGTAAAGACCCAAATACAACCCCATGTCCTCAAATCGTCCCATATAAAAACACCGCTGTCAAGCAAAATTACTTTACAGCGGTTGATTATACGGTAATGGTCTTCGTTTGTCAACTACTTGAGGAAAGATTCCCCCAATAAGGCGTCCACATAGGCGTCCCCGTCGTAGGGGACGAGATCGTCCGCCTGTTCCCCCACCCCGATGTAGAGGATGGGCAGATCACATTCCTGCCTGAGCGCCGTCAATATGCCGCCCTTGGCGGTGCCGTCCAGCTTGGTCATGATGATCCCGGTGACCCCGATGGCCCTGCCGAACTCCCGGACCTGGATGAGGGCGTTCTGGCCGCTGGTACCGTCCAGGACCAGCCAGACGTGCTTCTGGGCCTCGGGGTACTCCCTGTCGATCACCCGGTGGATCTTGGATAATTCGTCCATCAGGTTCTTTTTATTGTGCAGCCTGCCGGCGGTATCGCAGATGAGCAGATCGGTATGACCCGCCTTGGCGGCCTGGATGGCGTCGTAGACCACCGAGGCCGGATCCGCCCCCTCGGCCCCGGATATCACCCGGGCGCCTGAGCGCTCGCCCCACACCCGCAGCTGCTCCTGGGCCGCGGCCCGGAAGGTATCCGCCGCGGCCAGCAGGACCGACTTGCCCTGCTCATGGTACTTGGCCGCCAGTTTCCCGGTGGTGGTGGTCTTCCCGGAGCCGTTGACTCCGGCGATCAACAGTACCGCCGGGGATTCGGGCGCCTCCGGTGACGGCTGGGCCATCATGTCCCGCAGGGTGTCGTACACCAGCCGCCTGCCGTCGGCGGCCAGTTTGATCTGCTTTTCCTTGGCTTTCCCGCGGACGGTATCGGCCAGGGCCATGGCGGCCTGCACCCCCACGTCGGCGGTGACCAATATGGTCTCCAACTCGTCGTAGAAGTCATCGTCCATGGTTTCCGCGCCGTTGAAGAGGATATCCCACTGCTGGGACATCCGATCCCGCGTCTTCTTGAATCCGTTTCGTATCCTGTCTTTGAACCCCATGCTACACCGCCTGGGGGATGTCTTCCAGACTCACCGACACCATCTTGCTCACGCCCTTTTCCTCCATGGCGATGCCGTAGAGGACGTGGCTGCTGTTCATGGTTCCCTTGCGGTGGGTGATGATCACGAACTGGGTCTGGTGGGAGAAATCGCGCAGGAACTGAGCAAACCGCTCCACATTGTGATCGTCCAGGGCGGTCTCGATCTCGTCCAGCACGCAGAAGGGGGTGGGCTTGTGCCGAAGGATCGCGAACAGTATGGCGATGGCGGTCAACGCCCGCTCCCCGCCGGACAACAGGGACAGCCGCTGCAGCTTCTTGCCCGGGGGCTGCGCCACGATCTCGATGCCGCACTCCAGGGCGTCGGATAAGTCCTCCAGTACCAGTTGGGCCTTGCCCCCGCCGAAGAGCTCGGAGAACACCTTGGTGAAGTGCTCATTGATCACGGCGAACTCCTCTATGAACCGCCGCTCCATGGTCTGGGTCAGGTCCTGGATGAGATCGGTGAGATCGTCCTTGGCCTGGATGAGGTCATCCCGCTGTTCGGTGAGGTACTCGTACCGCTCCTTGACCCGCTTGTATTCCTCGATGGCGTTCACATTGACTTCGCCGAGGTCGTTGAGGCGTTTTTTCAGCGTCTTGGTCTCCTGGGTGATCTCTCCGGGGTCCAGTGTCTCGTCCTTGTATTCCAGGGCGTTGGCATAGGAGAGTTCGTACTCCTCCCAGATATTCTGCTGGAGGTTGTCGAGGTCCGCTTCCAGCCGGGAGAGCTTCACCTCGTGGCCATGGCGCTTTTCGATGAGCTCCTCCATGGCGTCCCGGACGGTGCGGATCTGTCCCTCCACCTCATCCAGCTCGTGCTGGATCTTCCGGGTCTCTTCTTCGGCGAGGCGTATCCGCTCCAGGCTGCCCTCCTGCTCGGTCTGGGCGTCTGTCACCTTCTGCTCTAGGCGCGTGATCTCCCCTTCACCCTCGGTCCCGGCGGCCTCCTGGGCCGCGATCTGATTCCGGGCGTCCTGTATCCGCTGTTCTCCTTCACCAAGCCATTCGTCCAAGTGCCGCATCCGCTGTTCGTCTGCGGCCTGCTCCCTATCCAGCACCGCGTGCCGCTGACGAAGCTCGGCAAGGGACGCCTCGATGGCCTGCTGCTCCTTCAATATCTCTTCCCGTCCGCTCTCCCCGCTCTCCATCTCCCGCTGCATGTCGGAGAGCCTCCGGGTCAATTCCTCCCGCTTCTCCTCCTGCTCGGCGACGGCTGACCGGGCGGTCTCGATGGTGATCCGGATATGACCGAGATCGGCGGACGCCTTTTCGGCATCCTCTTCGTTGGTCCTGATCTGCTCCGCCAGGGACTCGATCTGTTTAATGATCTCCGCGCGGCGCACATCCATCTCCTTGTGCTCGGATTCGGCCGCTTTGATCCGTTCTTCCAGACCGGCGATCTGGCCCCGCAGGGCTTTCTGCTGTTCGGTCAGTCCCTGGTACTCCCCGGTCTGCCGTGCGATACTGTCCTGCAGCTCCTTGATCTGCCTGTCGCGGCCCAATAGCCCGGAACTGCGCCTGTCGGCGCTGCCGCCGGTGATGGAGCCGCCGGGGTGAAACACCTGGCCGTCCATGGTCACGATCTTGAACCCATGGGAAAACCGCCTGCCCATGGCGATGGCGGTATCCATGGTATCCACGATCACCACCCGGCCCAATAGATAGGTCACGACCTCGTCATAGGCGCGATCACTCTTGACCAGATCGCTCCCCAGGCCCATACAACCATTCATGCCGAGGGCGTCTTCTTCCCGCCTGTCCAGGGTGCGGGGATTGATGGAGCTAAGCGGCAGAAACGTCGCCCGCCCAGCTTTATTCTGCTTCAGATAGGATACCGCCGCCTTGGCGGCCTCCTCGTCCGCTGTCACCACGAACTGCTGGGCGTTGCCAAGGGCCACCTCGATGGGCGTCTCATACTCCTTGGGCACCGAGAGCAGATCCCCCACCGTGCCGTGCAGGCCCGTAAGCAGTCCCTTCTCCGTGGCGTCCAATAATTTCTTGACCGAGTGAAAATACCCCTCCCGGTTGCGCTTCATATCCTCCAACAGGGCGAGCCGCTGGATATGTCCCTCCAGCTTCTGGCGGATTTCCTGGGCCTTCTCGGTGAGCTCTTCCAGCTTGCCGCGGCTGGCGCCGTATGTATCCTGCAGATCATCTCTATGGGCCAGATGCTCCTTCAGCTTTTCGACGATGGCGTCCAATTCCGGCGCGAGGGCGTCCTTGCGCTCGCTAAGCCCCTGGGCCCGCTGGCGGTATTCCTCGATCTTTTGCTCCGTGACGGTGATCTGCTCGGTGAGATTGCGCTCCGTCGCCTTATAGTCCGTGATGACATTGTCGGCCTGGGCGATGGATTCGCGGATATCCAGCATGGCCTGCTGGTGGTCGGTGGACTCCCGCTGGACCCCGTCCAGGCGATCCTGGATGCGCCGCCCCCGCTCGGCGATCCCGTCCATCTCCCCGGTCAGTTTCTCTATGGCGTCCTGCCGCGCCTGCATCTCGGCGGTCAGTTTATCCTTTTCTTCTCTGCGGTGGCCGATCTGCTCCTCCACCTGGGCGATCTCGCCGGTGAGCCGCTCGATATCCCGCCTGGCGGCCTCCATCCGCTCCCGGATGACAGCCATCTGGGTCCTGGCCTCCTCCCCCGTCTGGGCCTGGGCGAGGCGCGCTTCGTTCAATTCCTTGGCCCGGTCGTAGGCTTCTTCCAGCTTCTTTTTGAGGGACGTCTGTTTTGCCTCCAGCCCGGTCACATCGCTTTTATGCTTCTCGATATCCTGCTCCAGGGTGGATGTGGAGTCACTCAGGCCGCTGATCTGTGACTTGTAGTCCTGGTATTTCAGGATGAATTCATTGATCTCATAGCGCTTGAGCTGTTCCTTGATCTGCAGGTACTCCTTGGCCACGAAGCTCTGCCGCTCCAGCGGGCCGATCTGGTTCTCGATCTCCCCCAGTATATCCTCCACCCGGATGATATTGTCCCGGGTTTTACTGAGCTTTCTCTCGGACTCGGTACGGCGGGTCTTGTACTTGACGATCCCGGCGGCCTCCTCGAAGACCTTCCGCCTCTCCTCCCCCTTCATGGAAAGCAGTTCGTCGATCCGGCCCTGGCCGATGATGGAGTAACCTTCCTTGCCGATTCCCGTATCCATGAATAATTCCAGTATATCCTTCAGCCGGCAGGAGGTGCGGTTGATATAATACTCGCTCTCCCCGGAGCGGAACAACCGGCGGGTCACCGATATCTCCGAATACTGAATGGGGATGAGGCGGTCGGTATTGTCAAAATTCAGTGACACCTCGGCAAACCCCAGGGGCTTTCTGATCTGGGTGCCGGAAAAAATGATGTCCTGCATGTGCCCGCCCCTTAAGGACTTGGCGCTCTGCTCCCCCAGTACCCAGCGGATGGCGTCCGCCACATTGCTCTTGCCGCTGCCGTTGGGGCCGACGATGGCGGTGATCCCCTCGTCAAATTCCACGTGGACCCGGTCCGCGAAGGATTTAAATCCGTAGATATCCAGGCTTTTTAGCTTCACGATACTCCTCCAAAAGGTGTTTTATTGCTCCACCAATTAAATAGTGTACAAGATTGGTGAGATAGTTTGGTGGCCTGCAAGGCGCAAAACGCAGACGTAGTGGGAGCTACGGCAAGGCTTTGCAACAAAGCAGGACGTCAAAATGGCCGCCAAGATACGCAATATTTATTTGGTTGAGCAATATATAAGCAACGCGTCTTTGGCGGCCTGCTGCTCCGCGTCTTTCTTGCTTTTTCCCGTCCCCCGGCCCAGTTCCTTCCCGTCACAGAGCACCCGAGACGTGAACGTCTTTAAGTGGTCGGGCCCCTGCTCGCGGACGATCTCGTACTCGATGGTGACGCCGGGGTTCTTCTGCAGTTCCTCCTGCAGGGCGGTTTTATAGTCGCTGTACAGCCGTCCCTTGGCCGCCTTCTCAAAATAGGGCTCCATGAGATGGAGGATCACCCGTTTCGATTCTTTTATCCCGCCGTCCAGCAGCACGGAAGCGAAGAGGGCCTCCATGGCATCGGAAAGGATGCTGTCCCTGTCGGCTCCGCCGCTTTGGACCTCCCCCTGGCCCAGGTACAGACAGTCCCCGAGACCGATGTCCCTGGCTCCCTGGGCGAGGGTCCCCTCGGAGACGCTGGCCGCCTTCATGCGGGTCAGGTCCCCCTCTGGATTTTTAGGGCATTTTCTGAAAAGATACTCGCTGCACACCAGTCCCAGGACCGCGTCTCCCAGGAATTCAAGCCGTTCGTTGTCGCGGTGATTGTTCTCATAGGCGTAGGAACTGTGGGTCAATGCCTGGCGCAGCAGCGACCTGTCTCGAAATGTATATCCGATACGCGCACAGAGCTCCGAGACTCTGTCGTCTCTATTATCCGTCATCGCATTCCTCACTGGTTTATTATACCTGTCCCGGCATCGGACGGTCAACCGATATAGACAGGCATTTTCATACAGATGATCCGGGGCGCCGGACCCATTTGCCAAATAAAAAAAAGGGGTGGGCCCCTTTTTTTCTAAAACGAAATGATTATAGCATGCCCATCCCTTTTCCGGGTGTCAGTCGAGGTCCTTGATGTACTTGACCACGTCACCGACGGTGGCGATCTTCTCCGCGTCCTCATCGGACATCTCCATATCGAACTCTTCCTCAAAGGTCATGATGAGTTCGACGATGTCCAGGGAATCCGCCCCCAGGTCCTCGATAAAGGAAGCGCTCTCCGTGACCTTGTCCGGGTCTACGCCCATCTGGTCCACAATGATCTCCTTGATCTTTTCAAAGCTCACATCCATTGGAATGGTTCACCTCCTTGCGTGATTACAACCATGATAGTATATTCTTTCTTCCCCGTC